>ERZ1023617.418-NODE-418-length-16776-cov-52.136595_pt1 | contig 16776 bp, 18 predicted proteins | sample MGYA00380328_ERZ1023617 | MGnify/ENA primary metagenome ERZ1023617 (study PRJEB33179, sample SAMN07448977) | human gut metagenome | biome: Human-gut; feature: Human associated habitat; material: Faeces | host: Homo sapiens | place: India: Bhopal | collected...
GCGGGAACATAGGCTTGCGATGCTTATACTCCAGATAAGTAGCATCCGATCCGATACCCACATACAGGTCACCATACCGTGATGCCTGCTGGAAAAACTCCACATGACCGGAATGCAGCAGGTCGTAACACCCGCTCACAAAAACTTTCTTCTTCATTTGTTGTTTATCATTAATTATTGAGTCTTCAAAATCAGAATAGGGGAGAGGTGAATTAGGAGTCTCCTCTAAGTGGTTTATTCTTTCTTTTCTTTTTTCCATCAGTAATAGTTTGTGTTGTAAATTACCCGATGCGAGAACTGCTCCACCTTCACCCTCTCATAGTATTTCTGAAGCTTTCTGTTATGCCAGAAGCACAACAGGAAGCTAGGACGACAATGCACTTCCACCTCCACACCCTTATACGATGGGAACTCGATGTGGTGATAGCACGCCTTTTCATGAGGCGAGATAGAGCGGACAAAGGAGATGACCCGCTTGTCACCCCCTTCCACCCAGATATCAATATCACCAGGAGTCCGGGAATAAGGATGCAGAATCTTAGGAAATCAAAGAATATCTGATGTTGCTTCTCCACCCTATTCCTTCGTCATGTTCCAAAGGAACAAGGTATTACCGATGATATATCTTCTCCACATACGCTTAGGCTCCTTGATCAGGCGATAGAGCCATTCCAGACCATGCTCCTGCCACCAGATAGGAGCACGATTCACGGTACCAGCGAAGAAGTCGAAGACAGCACCAATGGTACCTACGTGGCAATGGATGTTCAATTCATTCCAATGAGAGTACGTCCACTTCTCCTGCTTAGGAGCCGTCATACCAATCCAAAGCAAATCTGGGTTGGCAGCATTGATGGCATCAATGATAGCCTTGTTGTCCTCATCCGAGAACTCAGGCTTATAAGGAGGGGAATAAGTCACCACCTTCAGGTGAGGATAATCCACAGCAGCACGCTTCACTATCAGGTCGAGTACCTTCTGCGAACTACCCATAAACATCACCGTACCACCCTTTTTCTCCAGCTTGTTCATTTCGAAGAAAAACAGGTCCCAGCCGGCTATTCTTTCCTTAGGCTGACTCTTAGCCTTAATCCACTTGCACGCCTTCACGATACTCACGCCATCTGGTATCAACACATCACCATTAGTCAGAGCATCAGCAAAGAGCTGATCCTTCTTTGCGGTGTTAAAAGAGTGAGCATTTACTGTGTTAATGAGCAATTTGCCCTCTGGTAATGAGGCTAATTCCGCCTTACTACCCAAAATTGTTAATGTTTTTAGTCGAAACATAACTGTATTTGAATTTATTTTGTTATCTTCGCAGCCATAAACAGCGGGTTCCATCAGAATCCCCTCTTTTCATGAACAAGAAACAATGATTATGACATACGATATTAATACTATATATACGAAGTATAAGCAGCTTACGAAAAAGCAACGTCAGCAACTCCTTGCGGCTCTTCAGTCGCAAGGCATCAACATTGTGAAAATCGAAGCCTACGAATATTCTGATGCCCCAGGCATCAAACATCTGTTTTTCTATTTTGCAGAGGATAGCAGAAAGGCTATCCCTTATTTCATGCTAGATAAAAAGGTATGGGAAAAACTTCAGTTATGCATCATGTTTATTGCATGATACATAACTGTTACACATCATATTTCCCTTAACTAAATAAAGATTCTGCAGACTGTAAACTTCCAACAGAAGCATACAACATGTCCAAGTTTGTTTTTTTACTAGAGCGTTTCATCCTTAAAGGATAAGCGCCATGTTGAATCAGTAATGCATTACCTAATGCAGAAGTAGGAAACTCCGCATATTGGGGCACAAATAATCTTTTTCCATAATCAATGGACTTTAATCCCGCATCAAGACTTCCCCCTTTTTCTCCAGCCTCTATCACCAACATTGCCTGGCTTAAAGCTATGAGAGTACTGTTTCTTTTCATTGCACGCGAAACCATCCATTTTGCTTGCGGATCAAATTCACTTACAACTAACACTCTGTTCCAATCCCAGTAAGGAGCAATTTCTTTCCTTACATAAAAATAACTTATGCCTTCCGGCAATACTAGAATGGTTGTGGCACCATTAGCTAAAGCAGTTTTATGAGCTATCATATCCACACCATTAGCATATCCAGACACCAGACAAAAGCCTTGACCAGAAAGTTGCGTAGCTATATCAGTAGCAATTCCCAAACCTTTATCCGATACCTTTCTAGAGCCACTGAAACCAACTTTATTTTTGGACAGCAATGCTACATTTCCTCTATAAGATAATACAGTTGGGCTATTTATCCCCAACTCATCCAATAGTGATTTGGGGTAATTATTATCCAATATAGATAAATACTGAACATCAGATAATCTATCTGAAATTTCATAATCCTGCATAAACGCCAATCTCTGTTCTTCTGTTAGACGAACAGATATTTCACGTTGAAGTTCTAAAGGAGTGGTAACCTTATTTCGTATGCTAAAGAGTAATTTATTTACTCTAGCAGGTCCCATCCCCTTTACCCTCAACAAGCGAAATAGTATCTTAACAACTTCAATACCAGACCAATCCATAATCTATCTAATTATTACCTAAAGATTTTACTAAAGTCAATCCAAAAACACGAGAGCATCCTGCATTTTTCAGCATCATTGCAACATACTGCATAGTTAGCCCAGATTTGTACAAATCATCCACAAGCAAAATGCTTTTTTCTTTTAAGTCCACCTCATCAGCTATCTTCAAATGAGAATTTAGCAATGCATCTAACTTTTCTTCCAAGCTTTCAGCATTTTTCAATTCTGATTTTTTATCCCAAGACAAAGAACTAGAAATATCAGAAAAATCGAATCCTTTTAAACCAGACACAATTTCTCTCACAAAAGTATGACTACTTGGAACCACGCAAATATAATCAGCATCTTTGAAAAAAGGAATGGAATCCAATAAGCCTTGCATTCGTTCTGTTAAAGAAGCAATTACGTTCTTGTATTCTGAGCTTTCTGGATGATACTTTGCCTGATATTCCAATTCGCCAATCTCAGTCCTTGTATTTTCGTCAATCCTATTCATTGACAGAGATAGAGACAAATCCAAACAATCACGCAAGAATACGATATCCTTATATTTGCCCATAAAAGCAAGAATATCCTTATACTCCTTTTCGTTAAAAACCAGTCGGAAAGGCTTACCTGTCGTTTTACTCAAAAACAAAGCAAAATTAGAACTTCCAAGTTCTTTTTTCATCAAAGGCTCTATAGTATTTCTGAAAGGTACATTAAACCAAGCAAAAGGGTTTCCACTAGAGTCTTTTCTTAAGGCATTAGCATGGGATGTGGCAAAATGGATGCGTTTGGCACTACCATCGTCTGCCATAAAAACCTTCAAGTCATCCAATCCAATTGAATGACAAGGAACACCTAAAAATTTTAAACCTCCTAGTACCATAAGCTACACCTTTTTATTTAGCAATTGCAAATATACTACTTTTACTGTTACTATCCTAGCAAACCATTAATCTTTTAGTAATCTTTATCTTTTCATGCTAGATAGCGAGGTATGGGAGAAGATACTACTTGCTATTTATCGGTACTAACGCTTTTCAACAAATCGATTATTTTAAACTCATTATCTTTTATTGATGTCACCAATTCCTCTTTCAGAACTTTATCCTTGACATTGCATTCAATCATATCTCTTAGAGAAGAAGACATACTTCTTATTTTATCTAGATGTTTCTGGTTTTCAATAGTTACTTCTTTATCCATTGATACAATTAGACTATCTAAGAATTTAATAACCTTAACCAACAGTTTAATTAAATCAAGTACTTTATAAAATTCCGAGAGAGGATCAAATGTATCCAGCACAGACAATATCTCTTTAACATTTCCTGGTTTATTTTTGGAAAATGTCAAATGTACCAACTTAGCCCTCTTCCTTTTAATATCTAGATCCATAACGCTCTCCCTCAAATGTGATTCCATTGTAGCGGCCATATCATGGAGTTGAGAATCTGATTCAGGAATAAATCCCTTTATTTCACTCCATAGGGATATACTCGCCTCTTTTTCTGTATAACCAACAATATGAGTCAAGACCGATGTCTTTACAATTAAGAAATATCTCATATTCAAAGCAGCTTCCAACTCCGTTTTAGAAGACAGATAGGAATCAGTAATCGAAAGTAGATCTAACATAGAATACAACACTAACGAATAAAGGTTATGTAATTTATACAACTTTCCGAAATGATCATTAGAAAGCTTTAATTCACCTTCACAACCCAAAAGTTCATAAACCTTATGAAGTTTCTCAAAGACCGAACAACTATCAAGAAATCGCTTTCCATATTCTTCAAGATTTTCTTCTATCGCTGTTTTAAACGTCTTCTCTTTAAGCAAAGCATGAATCGCCTTTTTATGCCTGTCATTACCAACATACCTACTTGTTTTATTTTGAAGGATATCACTGAAACTTAAATCACGATTAATTAAACTCTGTATAAATCCATACATGCAAATAGAATGAAGGATATTCATTATCAGCAAATAATCAGACTGCAAGGAGGCATAAGGCTCTTCATCGGTGATACCAACAGTTTCCTTTATAAGCTTTTCTGTTGATTTGTCATAATGCAGCGCAATATCTCTCATATCTTTACCATCCCAATTTGCAGTAAACTTATCAAGTAAATCTTGAAGAACAGAAAGTGAATCTGTGATTTCAGGAACCATCATATCGGAGTCATTTAAGATGGTCTTCAGATAGCTGATTAATGTTTTTTTCTCGCTCCCCCTAAAAGTGTAAATGTACTTAATACCTTCAGAAATTCCAGCAACAACATTCTTCCAATGGTATCGCTTGGCATGTACATTATCTGCCTTCAAAGCAGCAAGAGCACTTATGCAGACATTGATATAAACAAAGTCTACCCCCAGGAGGCAAGTATTAAAAACATAAGCAGAAAAGGCTTTTTCCTTCAACATCAACTCATTTCTATTTATCGCTATCAAGACTTCTTTACTTAATGTATCAACAGTGGCTTGCATAGAGTCAACAAGCCTCGATACATATTCTTCTTTACCCATAATCTACCAATAACTTACTAATTACAGATTACTATTCTAACTCGACAATTATATAATGAGCCCTGATAAGATTCTAGGAAAAACTAAAATTCTAAGCTTAGTATTCTCTGATAATAATCTAAGATTTTTCCAATAATGATATCAGCTTGAGCTCTAGTAGGGAATTGTCCTGCCGCATGCATATACTTATTCCTCTCATTAGTAATTAAGTTCGTGATATTGGTAGCATCCATGCCACTTAACTGCTTAAATGTCTGTCCAGGTCTCTTTTGCTGTAACTCGTGAACATAACCACCAATGCTTGGAGTAGCAATATACCTAAACCTACCTTGTTTTTCTATAAACAATCTCAATCCGCTATCAAAAGCCCTAGTAGAGTGCAAAACTCTGTTAAGTTGCGCTCTGTTAGCTTCACTAATAACTTTGCTAGAGTTTTCACAAAGTTCAAACTCCTGCTCTATAATAGATGCCTTTCGTTGAAAATCTTGATTCTCACCAACAAAAGTTCCCAGCTGAAAACATAATGTCTTTATTTGCTTAGCGATGCCCATGATACAGTTTATTTTGTATATCTATATAGAAACCATGAATACGTTCCAATCGTTCTTCATCAAGGATATTCAAAGGAAGCACACCAGCAAAAGCCAATGTTCGATGATACATATTGTGATAGCCTTCATCGGTAAACATATTCCAATCAGTAGCTATGCCAAAAATATTATCTACTACCATATTATAAGGTTCGAGATAACCATCTGTTAGTCGAAAACTTTTTAAAAAAGACTGGGTCATGATATTCTCAAATCCATCACGGAAAGTTTGCCTTTTACCCTTTCTCTTAATGCACATATCAATGTTACCGCAACGAGCCACATTTTTTATAATCCGTCTCTTATTATTAGTCCAACTAGGAGAGGATACGTTCCCTAAATCTAATTGGAAATTGTCATCCCAATTATATTTCTCAAATGTTTTATCAGCAAAATCTACAGTTAAATTATTGGCATCATATTGTTGGAACATCCATTGTTTCATATCTCCAATAAGACTCCAGTTCCTACCATTATTTATACGCGAAGATAAATAACTTATGGCATCTTTTTTCCCCCAAGATATATGACAAAATGCAGCATTCAACACACGTTCGCCATATTCTGACAACTTATCATCTTCTTTTAAGATGAGAAGAGTATGCAATTTGCTACCATACGCCAATTCTGAAGAAAATAATCTTCTCAGCAGATGATCAAAATTGATTCTCTCATGATACATTGGAACAAATATTGCATAAATAGTTGTGCCTTTTCGAACCAAAGCATCAGGATTATCAATAGAAAAAGGATTCTCTGGGCTAACGAGACAATCGCTAACGAAAGTTTGATCCATTTCTTCTATGATTTTTTGTCTAAAATCTACCTGTTCCATTATTTATATATGTTCAACTTTAATGAATGAAAGTTAGTTCTAACGAAAATGCGATTAAGTTTCAGAATGAAGACAATCATTCAGGATATCAACCATCGACTCCTCAAACTTTCTGAGGGTGAACTTATCATGGAACTTGCGATAACCATTTTCTCCCATACGTTCGGATTCCTCCGGATGCTCTATGAAGTATTCCAGTTTATCTGCAAGAGTATGGAAATCATGCTTCACTATCAGGAAGCCAGTTTCTTTATCATCTATGATACCAGGGATACCACCCTCTGTTGTAGAAATACAAGGCAGATGATGCTGCATGGCCTCCAACAATACCAGGGGGAAACATTCATTGTGATAGAAGGTTGGAAAAACAAAGACATCGGCAGCAGCCCAGAACTCATCCTTCTCCTTGCCATACTTGCCACCATGGGCAAAACAGACTTCTTCCAAATGATATTCCTTCATCGCACTATCAAACATCTCTTCGGTGATATCACTCCATTTTCCTACGAAATGAAACTCTACAGGCAGTTCCTTCTCATGCAGGATCTTTGCAGCTTCCACTATAGTCCAAACACCCTTTTCTGCAATCATATTGCTAAGAAAGAGTACATTCATCTTACTTCTTTTCATTCTTCTGGTATTCCGTTAGGACAAACAAATACATCTTCTCTTTTTACATACTTCTTGACGTCATCATACAAGCATTCCGATAGTAGAATTACCTTGATTCCCTTGAAGAATCGCTGGTATAGGAAGTTATCCAAGAATCTGTTTTGGCGAGTTGACACACCCTTATTATGAAAATGTACAACCACCTGATATCCCATTCGCTTAATCATCTGAACAACGATATAGTCTTTATAGAAGGCACCGCCACAGGCATTAGGTGTTACATACACCAAGTCTGGGTTAATTGTCTTCAAACTTTTACGGATTTTACGCAGCAACGCATAAAAATCAATCAACTTTCGGATACCAACCTTACCAATATCTTGCAGATTCTTAGCCGTTGTCAGATTGATGTAATGCCCCTCAAACTTCTTATTGATGAGCTTGCTATCATGGATATATTGCCCCACCATCGCTGCACCATGCACAGGAGGCGGCATATGCATAATAAATAAAATCTTTGGTATCATCTATATTAATTTTCTGATATACTTCATTCTCAAAGAAACCCATTTCTTAATAAAATATAATATATACGCAGCAACTAAAGTCTCTAAATATACCCAGGCTAAATCGATGAAAACATCTCCTAAATGAAATCCGTAGCTTATGAAGAACATATGAATAAGCCACATATTCATCGACATTTTACCTAAAAAGTAAAATATATTTTTTACTTTTACTGATAGATAACATTGGATATCAACTAATAGCATAATCATAGAAACAATTAATCCGATATTCAAAATGTGCCATCCCGTTCCAAATCTAACACACACCAAAAGTACAATCAAAAGCAATCTAAACCAAAGCCGTTTCTTTGCCAACATATCAAACAAAGCCAGTTTGCGGGCTACCATACCTGAATATAACAAAGGAAAATAAAATAGCAAATAATGTCCATCCTCACTATATTGTCTTATTTCATTTGCTACAGGTTGAAAACAAAGAATTGATGCTATAAACAAAGGAATCCAAACCTTAGCATGATAGAGACTTTTTGCAAATAATGGGAAGCAAATCACAAAAATTACATATGTTTGCATAAACCACCAAGAACCATTCATATTTCGTGTTAACAACAAACTATCTGAGACCACATCAGTCCAAGAAACCGTACCTCGAATCAACAAATATGGAGCCACCAATAATACAACTAACCAAAAAGGAAAAAGCACCTTTTTTAATCTTTTAATAACACTCATATTGCCCCCCCGTATAGCAGATGACATCATTCCATAACCGGATAAGAACATAAAAATTCCCACACAAATCTTACCCATTAAACCTATAGATAAGAGAATATGTTCATAAGCAACAGGTTCCAAATATGATAGTACAGATTCCTTCCACAAATGATGAACTAGCATCAATATAAAAGCCAAAGTCTTCATTTGGCTCGTTACATTTTTATCGAATTGTTTCAACATACTTACTAATTAAATTTTCTTGTATAATATTTCATACTCCTTTTGCATCTTCTCCAATGAGAAATGCTCTTGAGCATACTTATATGCCTTATCCGCTAACTCTTTATAATCAAAAGATAGCAATTTATTCTTGAACAAATCTATGTAATCGGCAACATTATTGTCCATAACCTTCAAAGGCCAATCCCCAGGGAGAGTTTCATTGACACCTGCACACCAATTTACAATAACTGGTGTTCGAGTTAATGATGCCTCAACAGAAATCAAGCCAAAGCCTTCATAATTAGAAGGCATAAACAAAAAGTCAAAAGAACCCATATATTGAGACAAGCCATATACCTTATCATATAAAGATACAAATTCCAAACTTCCCAATGATTCTTCTACCTTTTGTTTTAAAGAGCCACCACCTACAATATGAAAATGATAGCGTCCATCATCCTTCAATGCGGTAACAACTGCAATCAATTGGTCAATACCTTTTTGGTATTCCAATCTCCCTGCAAATAAAACATTCACTTTCCCCTTAACTAAATGAGGAAAAACTTTCTGCTTCATTTCTTTTACGCCATTGTATATCAACGGGATATGATGCTGTCCATACGTTTTTTCATAAACGTCACGTACCGCTATGGATATGGAAACATTACACTTATGTTTCAAATAAAAGCGTTCCACCATACTACCTATTTCTTTCCAATCATTCCACAACTCTGTATTATGAATTGTTCGCACATATCTGGTCTTTATCCAGAAAAACATCCAAGACAACTTTCTAAACAGCCACAATGCCAAATCAGGAATTTCCGTATGTGAATGAATGATATTCGGTCTGTATTTCAGATAAATAAAAGAGAACCACAAAGGAAAAAACAAAATGGCCAACTTGCTATGAGATATAGGAGAAGTATGATACATAATGCCATGTTCCTCCAATTCAAGTTTCATTTTCACAGAGAATTCCGAATTACCTTTTGATACCTCTACAATATGATATTCTATATCTTTATTAGAAGATACGGCAATATTAAAAGCAATTCTTTCTGCTCCACCCATCTCGAAATGGGTGACAATTTGAAAAATAACCTTTTTTTTCATATTAATCAATCTCCATATTAAGCACCTGTTCGATTACGGGTGCCATATCATAATATTTATATTGTCCTAATCTGCCACCAAAAATTACATTCTTTCCGCCAGAGAACGATATTTTTCGGCTAACTCATTGTTGCGTACATCATTTACAGGATAATAAGGTTCCATGCCATCCTTATATTCAGAGGAATACTCCTCACTCACTACTGTATTAGGAGAATTATATACTTCTTGACCGAGCATTTCAAAATGTTTATGCTCAATAACACGCGTATATGGCTTATCATGAGAAGTATAATTTACGACAGCATTACCTTGATAATTAGATACACTCTCAACTCTCGTCTTAAACGAAACGGTACGCCAATCAAGCTTACCATACACAAAGTCAAAATACTCATCAATTGGACCTGTGTAAACAATTTTGTCGGCATATTTTTTCCAGTCTCTATATTTCGACTTGAAAAAATCAGTATCTGTAACACATTCTACACCATCCAGTAAACCATCAATAAGCTTATTATATCCCCCAACAGGTATGCCTTGATACTTGTCGTTAAAGTAATTATTGTCAAAAACAAGGCGGACAGGCAAGCGCTTTATAATAAACGCTGGAACTGCAGATGCTATCAATATCTCCCAACTATGAAAGATAACTTCCCCCCAATAGGAAAATCCTTGGAGGTGTGATACATATCCTCCAGAAAGAATACAAATAACGAAAAAATCGCTATTGAATGAATCAAGTCAAAGTTTAAGTTTCTCTTCATTTTTTATGTAATATCTATTTAGTAATGATTAAATAATAACTTGGTACAAATATGTATTGCTTATGTGAAGTGATACATCGCAAAAGATACTTACATTCATTTTTTTTGATTATTTTACTTCATATCTTCAACCCATTGTTTAACATGCACCTTTCCATTCTTTCCAATAACCTTGGCTGGTACACCACCAACCACGGCATAATCAGGAATATCGGTTACAACTACCGCATTGGCTCCGATGATAACATTGTTACCAATCCTCACATTGCCTATTATCTTGGCTCCACAGCATACCACCACATTGTCACCAAGTATAGGATAACCGGCACGCTTCCCTCCTCTAGGCCATTCTTTAGAAAGCGACTCATTCACCCCTGGACACCAATTCACGACAGCAGGAGTATGAGCCAAGGAAGCCTCTATACTAGTCAAAACCAAGCCTTCGTGATTAGAAGGCATAAACAGAAAGTCGAAACTCCCCATATATGTAGAGAGGTTATAAATCTTGTCATAAAGAGATACATTCGGCAAAAATTCAAACTCACTTTTTCTCCTTGCGAGTCAATTCCTACAATATGAAAATAATAACGAGCCTCATCTTTTAGAGCCTTAACAACAGCTACCAATTGATCTATCCCCCTTCTGCAGTTCCAATCGCCCAGCAAAAAGTACATTCACCTTGTTTTCTACTAAATAAGGAAAAGATTCTTGCTCAACTTCTTCCACACCATTATATATCAAAGGAATATTTCCCTGTCCAAAAGCCTTTTCATAGGCTTCCCTTACCGACAGTGAAATAGCAATGTTACAGTGATGCTTTACGTAAAAACGTTCCACCATCTTACCAATTCCCTTTCATTCATTCCATAATTCTGTATTGTGTATAGTACGAATATACTTTGGTCTCACCCAAAAGAACATCCATGCGATTTTTTGGAAAAGCCACTGGGTCAAATCAGATATTTCCGTATGCGAATGGATGACAGAAGTCTTATATCTTAGATATACATAACTGAACCTCAAAGGGAAGAGTAATATTGCCAACTTGTTATTACCCACAGGAGATGAATAGAGTGTTACCTCACATTCCTGTAACTCTTGCCTCATTTTCTTGGAGAATTCAGAAGAACCTTTGCCACCTCTATGATGTGATACTCAAAAGCTTTGTTTTCAGACTCCGTCATATTAATGCCTACTCGTTCGCCCCCCACTATCGAGGTGGCTAACCACATGAGAGACTTTCAAGACCTTCCTGTTGATTTCATCCTCCATATTTTTCATTGCCGAAGCAAAGGTCATTGGCATCTTCGACGAACGTTCAGCACCTATTGGAAGTTGACACGCTTTCGTGATTTTTGCAGCTATATCTTCCACAGAGTAAGGGTCAACCAAATAACCATTTTTCCCTTCTTCTATCAAACATGCTGCCCCAGCAACTTTTGAAACAACACAATTACAACCACAGAGCAAGGCTTCATTAGTCACGGCACCGAAAGCTTCCATTAAGCTAGGCAAAACAAAGACATCGGCGCAATAATACCACGCTATTAAATCTTCCCCATTTTTACGCCCGACAAATTCTATGCTAATTTGTAGTTTACTAGCTTTTTTTTCCAACTCTTCGCGCAAAGCCCCATCACCGACAACTATCAATTTATACTTGAATTTCAGAAAAGAGCATGCAAGAAATAAACTTGGCAAATTTTTCACATCTATCAAACGACCAACAAACAATAGAGTTTTGCCTTCATTCAACTCATATTGCGTTTTATAATTTTCAGCCTTGCTACGAATCTCTCCACTTATAGTATATCTGCTATCATCAGTTAATAATGGCATAAATATTCCTTTATGGTAATATTCTTGATACCAGTCTTTGGCTCTTGAATCCAACAGAACAATATTATCCATAAACGGCAAGCAAATCTTACGAGACCAAGAATGAAAGCGAGAGAATCCTTTTCCAGTAAGCATTGCATAGCTATCATCACATTGGGATATGATTTTAAAATGATATCCCAACAATTTCTTTATCAATATAACTTGAATCGCCAGAAATGAGAACTCTGGCACCATGACAAACTGTGGATTGGCTTTCTTTATCAAGGAAACAAGCCCCCACACGATTTGCCTATCACCCATCAAACGTTTTATTTTTAGATATTTCGGGATAAAGGTGCATTTCTCCTCCAAATCTTTCATAGAAAACAACTGGCCTTCAAAGCCTCTCAATTGAAAATATATATCACAGTTAAGATGTTCTGATATATAATTATAATAATCCAAACGATATGGTGCCAATAGCACTCCTAAGTACAAATTTCTGTTTTCAGAGATCATTTTATAAAATTTATTTTTCATGAAAAAGCAAACTATTCCCTTATAACTTTCTTATAGCTATCTATTAACATATCAGTTACCTTTTTCTGAGAGTAATGTTCATCTACATACTTTTTAACTTGGGGCTGCTGTGGATTTTCAATTGCAGATAAAACACTGTGTCCTATACTATCAATATCGTAAGGATCTACCTGGTATCCATATCTACCATAATATTCTTTTGGACCACCAATCTGAGTCACCACAATACCACAACCAAAATGCGCCGCATCCAATGCTACAATTCCAACGCCCTCAGATATACTTGGCAAAGCAAAAACTTTCGCTTTCTGATAAAGAGCTAATTTCTCTTCTTCACTAACATATCCCAACATTTTTATGTTTGGGGCATCCCCAATAGCATTTTTAAGAGGTGCGAATTCTTCCTCTGTTCCAGTTGTACCGGCTAACACCAATTTAAAATTAAATTTTTTTGCAGCTTCAACAAGCCTGATTACATTTTTCCGACTTTGATAAAGAAAACTCATGTGGAAACAAAAATTCTCTTTGGGCACAACAGGAAGTTCAAAATCATAAGACATCGCCAATGGAATCAAATCCATTTTACCAGGATCTGCTCCATAAGCAATCTTTAAATAATCTGCTTCATATTTACTTCTCACAAATATTCTGTCAAAAATTCCATAAGCTTTAGACCGAATATAGGGATAGCTAAAGCATTGTATTTTAGGAAATGCAACAAAAGATTTCAAACGTTGCAACTTAGGATTAATTATATCATCACATATAGGAGACCATACGGCAGGAATTTCCAAATTACGTAGTGCTTTTGCCGTATCATAATACCAGACACCACCACTCCCAAAAAGATGAAACAAATCATAATCTTTAGCATCAATACCGCTCCAAGATGAAATCAAATCGACTTGTATACCATTGTTTCTTAAAGCCTTAGCCCATGTTAAAGCTTGGCTTGTCACACCATTACCTTTTGTTCCCAAAAGATTATCAGTTAAATACGCTATTTTCATTTTTCATATTTAATAAAATGTTCATATCACATAAGTAAGCATCCAATCCTTATGGCAATACAGCACCATCCCTTGTGTTTACTGGGGATATAGAGTATTTTAAGAAATTGGAGTTTTCTGTTTTTTTACAGATTTGACTAAAAATGCCTCTTTCATTAAGGCATAATCCCTTCTTCCAGCTACAATCATATCGAAGAATCTCCTGAAGAAATCCAGTGGAGCCTTAGCCATTAGCTTGCAGGTTTCTACGAAAGTAAGGTAGGTCGCTGTGACTCTAGCACCTTGCTCGCTGCTAAATTCACCGAAATTCTTTCGGAGATTAGTGAATGAGCGGACTGCGCATTCGCCACCGTTATCCAAAAGTTGTGATAATGCGGTACAAACAGTATTAAGACTCAAATCACCTGCAGGAAAGCGCACATTGTCAGGAATAAGGATTTTAACCACCAACAAGCAACAAAATCCATAAAGAGGTTTCGTAAAAGAAAAATAAATATGAAGAAAAAAAACTACAACTATCATCATATATTATTTTTTACCAATTTGACCATAAATATCTCTGTCACACAGATAAAACAGCAAGCCTTGAAGCATAAACCCTTCTATTTCCCATAGGAAACCAGCAATAGGACAGCAAATAAGAAAACTTATAAGTATTGCCTTATAAAACAGACTTAGATGTTTGTTTACCAACCAACGAATCATTATAAAAAGGTAGGAAATAACATATATTCCTCCCCAGTAAAACATAGTTCCAACTATACCAATATCAGAAGGCGTTACATGAAAGTTACCATAATAATCAGCACGCATACCATAAGAAGAAGCCCCGTTAGGAAGTCCATTACCCAAAAGAAAAGCCATAGGACTTTTTGTTATCTCTTGCCAATAAAAAATATAAGACGGCATACGACCATCTTCTAAGTCACCACTGACATTTGTCAGACTTCCAAAAATGGAATCTGCAAACATATAAACAAAAAGGCAAATAACACACGTAAACAGCATTATCAGCCACTTATTGCTGACGTTTTTTGAAAAAGCATAATAAAATACTAAAGAAATAAATACTGAAAATATGGTCTGCCTATTTCCTGACGCAACTATACTCAAAAAGAGCAACAAGAATAATATTTTACGATATGGCACAGAAGAGCGAACAACAAAGAACAAAGCCAACACACCATAATACAAACCGCCCACCATGAAACGCCAGAACCCCATTCTGCGTTCTATCCCAGCAAAAAGGTCGGTAGCGAATGCTGAGCCAATTGTTCTACTGCCAAATGGAGCTATAGGATATGTAATTTGCTGAAACAGGGTTATTAAACAATATCCCATTCCAACTATAAAAATGGTCTTTATGACACTCTCTAAAGGCAGTTGCTTCTTACATAAATAAAAATATATTAGCCACCCTAAATGCATTCTGAAAACAACCAATGACAACCATATACTCTGACCATTCAAGATTTTGCAAGAATAGATACTTGTCAAAGGTAAAAGCATAAGCAATAATACAGATCGAGAATGGTATCCCTGAGGCAGAGTTTTCTTATAAAAACAAGATACATATATCAAAATACAAAATATCACCAAATGAACGTATTGATAATATTTCAAATCAATCTGTCCAAATGAAAACAGATTGATGGATGCTATGAGAAAGAATAGCAAAACTCCATCAACTTTAGCACGAATAAATGATTTAACCATTTTAGTATTTGCCTAATTTACCACTAATACCATCCATAAAAGCTTTTGTTATCACCTTGAAATCAGACAGTTGATATGTACCATCTCTAAGAATACCATGTTTACATATGCCCACTATAAAACGAAATAAAAGTTTTATCTGTAGGAGTCTCTTTATGTATCCCGATGAATACTTTTCTATAAAAAAGATTTCATTGCGATGCATATAAGGATATTTCCAAGATCTCTTTTTACTTGTCTTTGCTTTGGATACTAAATCTTCCTTAAACATATGCGCTTTAGGGGCATAAACGACTCGGAAACCATTTCTCCTAGCTCGATATGAATATTCCGTATCATCCCAAAATATAAACAACTCTTTCTCTGGCAGTCCTATTCTCTCTATCACATTCCGAGAAATCAAAGGACCTTCAAATGCTATAGCTTCCACTTCCATAATATCCCCACAACCCCGAATATCTTCTAACGTGGCATCATGTTTCATTGGCTTAAAAGGATTTGTAAAATTAAAATATAAGCATTCTCCGCCACAAACTATAGTCTTACCGTCAAGCAATCTCTGAGGAGCAACAATTCCACCAGTTTGCGGCATTACCTTCAGCTGTTGTTCAATGCAATCTGGGTATGGATGTACGTCATCATCCATACACCAGATATAATCTGCCCCCAAAGCATAAGCTTCCTTTATTCCGCGCCAAAAGCCTCCAGAACCTCCAAGATTATCCTGGGTAACGACCATTACGCCCTCTTGTTTACTTAACCATTCTGCAGTATCATCTGTACTCCCATTGTTTATAACCAAAATTACATCCAATGGTACAGTTTGATTTTTTAACGCACTTATTGCCTTTTGCAATAAAGTACACCTATTATAAGTTACAACAACCGCTATGTTCTTCATCATTAAAAATATTTAAAACCTTCTCAATAATTGGAGCCATATCGTAATATTTATATTCCGCCAATCTGCCTCCGAAGATAACCTTCTCATCCTTGTCTGCCAATGCCTTGTACTGGGCGTAGAGCTGGGAGTTAGCCTCATCGTTCACAGGATAATATGGCTCCATACCATCCTTCCACTCGGTGGAATATTCTTTCGAAATAACTGTCTTCGGGGAATTATATACCTCTTGACCAAACATCTCGAAGTGCTTATGCTCAATAACACGAGTGTAAGGTACTTCACGCTCTGTATAGTTCACAACTGCAT
>ERZ1023617.419-NODE-419-length-16748-cov-17.959564_pt1 | contig 16748 bp, 13 predicted proteins | sample MGYA00380328_ERZ1023617 | MGnify/ENA primary metagenome ERZ1023617 (study PRJEB33179, sample SAMN07448977) | human gut metagenome | biome: Human-gut; feature: Human associated habitat; material: Faeces | host: Homo sapiens | place: India: Bhopal | collected...
CGCGAAAATTTTATTTCCTTTCGGTTCGCTGGGGTAAGGAAACATTTTTTTTTTTCATTTAATGGCTATAAATTATTTCGTTATCCCCCCCCGCATTTACAGTTTAATACCTACTAAAAAATTATAGCCTATGCCGCTAAATACATATTGGGTTACAGCTGTAAGTTACACGCTTGTTACGTTAGTAATTCTGGTAAAGAGTTGGTCGTTACGCGACCTCTACGAAAATAAGAATCGTACCTTCATCATAATGATGAATTCCATGCTGCTTTTTAGTTTGCAGGATTTGTTATGGGCATTTTGCTATGATGGCATCATCAATAATGAACGCGTGTTCTTTGTTGTGTCGCAACTATTTCACTTTTGGTGCGCAATAACAGCTTTTTGCTGGTTATATTACATACTCGATTATTTGGGGACAGGAAGAATTACGCGTACCATCTTATTAACAATTCCAGGGGCTATTGTGCTTTTAGGATTGATTTTGGTGCTTTATAACACCAAGGAACCCTTGCTATTCAGCATTGAAAATGGACAATATATTGCCGTTCCACATCGTTGGTACACCTTTTTGTCTCAATATTACGTGTACATTCTAACGGGTGCCTACACGCTCTTTCTACTGGTGTTTAATAGGGGTAAACGCTTGCACCGCTTGCGGTCGAGATATGCGGCAATATGTTGTGCCTCGGTGTTTCCCGTACTCTTAGGTGTGGCTACCATTCACTACACTGATGTGCCTTTCTATAGTTTAGGCTTCCTGTTCTCGTGTTTTGTGCTCTACGTGTTTGTGGTAGCGTCCGACTACGAAGAGTTGCGAAAGAAAAAGTCTCTCTTTTTGCGCGGCATGAGTCATGAACTCCGCACACCGCTTAATGCAATGTATGGCTTTGCGCAATTATTAGGGATGCCTGATGGAACGTGGACTGATAAGGAACGTGAGCGATATAACACCTATATCAATAATAGTTATAGTATGATTGACATGCTCATTAACGACCTTATGGTGAGTGTAGAGCTTGGCACACAGCAGTATCACGTAAAGAAACATGAGGTGGAAGTGGCAAGCGTTTGTAATAACACCATGAGCTTGGTTGAACTTTGCAAACCTACCGATGTGAATATGCAGGTGCTGATTGACTTGCCCGAGCATTTTATCATCGAGAGCGATTATCGCAGAATTGAGCAAGTGCTCTTTAATTTGCTCACTAATGCCTGTCGCTACACCCTGAATGGAAAAATCCTCTTGCACGCTGCTTTGCATAAGGATGAATTGCAGTTGGTGGTTTCAAATACTTGTGAACCTATCCCTGTTGAGGAAGCCGAAAATATTTTCGACCCTACAACGCCTATTGGCGAAAGAGTTCAGAATTTAGGACTCAAACTAACCGTCTGTCGCAAGGTGGCAGAATTGCTCGGTGGTAGAATTTATTTGGATACTACATATACTGAGGGATGCCGATTTGTGTTGGCATTAAAAGTTCCGCAACAACACAGAAAACGATAAATCATAATTAAACACCAAAAACTAAACAATGAAGTCGTCTAAACTTTTATGAAGTTCAAGATTTGCCTTTATTTTTGGAGCGATTTTTGGCATTGAAGAGGGAGTGTTGCGAGCTACACGACCGATGAAAGGTCAAAAAACGGTCAAAAAGAAAGGTGAAGATTGAATTTAGAAGAAATAAAAGTTCAAATCTAATCTTCGTCAGAAAAGTTTAGACGACTTCAATATCTCAAAAAAACAATTCACTAAAAATGAAAAAGATTTTATTACTCGTAATGACTGCCGTGTTTATGGCAGCATGTTCTTCAGATGAGGTGGGTACAACCACTCCACAAGCAGAAGTTCCGGGTACCGAAGTATACGTAATGGGTAAACAACTTTCTTTGACTTCTACTTCTATTGCAGCTACACCCGTAAACTATGCCGATGCTTACTTCTTTATCCGCATTGACGGACGTATTCCTAAGTCTGTAGGCTCGTATAATATGAAGGACTATTGGCCCAGCAATAGCAATTCCACATCTGTATTTGCCAATGGTAACAAGGGTTCAGTGAATTTAGATTATCCTTATTGGAATTTGTGTACTACCGATCGTTATGTCAGTAAGTATGTGTATGACCCCACAGGGCAGAGCGTAGCGAATGTGCTTGGCAGTGTGCCTACTTACAAGTCGATGATGTCGGTAAATTATAAGAATACAAGCGATATTCAGTCTATTGACACAACCAACTTAAAGATTATTTGGTATGTAGCCAAATTTACATACGGTAAATGGCACGTTGATGGTGTGCTCACATTTAAGAATGTGGATAACGTAGACAAAATTCCTGGCATGACACCCGAAGCAGGATTGGAACCTTCTACCCCCGAACCTCCCATTACAATTGGTGGACAAGGCAATGTAGAGGTTGATATTCATCAACAACAACACGACACATGGCAAACAATTAAGACTTCAGTACACGTGCGCGACTTGGTGGACAAGGTTACCGTGGAAATTCCTATCGGACGTGAAGATATGGCTGAGACAGATGACTTTGACATTCGTACTTACGACCTTGTGTTGGGTGCAAAGGTATATATCAATGGACATGAGTATACACTCGATAGCGAAAGTCCTGTAAAGATTACCATCGAACACCAGGTGGATAAAGCAGTATTTACCATTGCATGTACTGACGCCAAATATCTTGCAGCCTTGCGCAAGGAATATGGTGATGGTGTGACCGTGGAAATCTTTTCATACCCCAAGAATTTAACCAAGGAAGAAGTGTGGGCAAAGCTTAAACAAGCTAAAGTAACTACTACACCTGCCACATACGAGCACTTGCATTTTACGGGTGCTACAAGTGCTTTCTTCTCTGAATAAGAGTTTCGGGGTGGTTTTAAAAACAGGTGGTTTTAAAACCACCCTTAATCTGTCAGAACAGAAAAAATATACATTCTAAACAAATCTCATTATCGAAGAAAAGCTATGATTACAACAGAAGAAGTGTATAGGCTTATTCGCGACAAAAAGATAATGGACGATTCAAACACAACGATTGTTGTGCTCGACGAAAACTTAAGAATCCTGTATGTAAACGACAACTTTATTGCCGCTGATGCACACCTACATCCTGGCGACTTGATAAAGTGCAAAAATGCAGTAGCGGTGCAAGAGGGTTGTGGCTCGCACGAGAACTGCAAAGATTGCGAACTGCGTAAAATGGTTGAGGCTTCTATAAGCCAAAACAAGAAGATGGAAACACATGCCGACTTCTTGGTAGAATCCAACCAAACGCTTAGTTTACATGCCATTTCAACTCCTTATGAGTATGAAGGGAAAACAGGTTCGATTGTATTGTTGATTGATAGAACAGAACAGCAGCGCGAGTTTATGCTTGAACGCACGTTCTTTCACGATTTGTTGAATATTTCGGGTGCCTTGAAAGGGCTGCTTGATTGTGTGCAGCACGACAATGTTCAAGACATCATCCCCATTTTGCGCGATATCTCAGGACAACTCCTTGACGAGGTTGAAGCGCAACGCGACCTAATCTTTGCAATGAATGGCTTGCTTCAACCTAAACGCAAAAGGTTTAAAGCAAGTGATATGTTAGAAAATCTTGATGCCTTGGTACGTATGGCTAAAGAGATGCACAATATTAAGATTGTTGCAGACTCTACCGTAACAGACGAGGAAGTGAATAGTGATAAAAGACTGTTGAAACGTGTGCTCTTCAATATGTTGAAAAATGCATACGAGGCAAGTCCTAACTCGGTGGTTACATTAGGTCTTCATGCAACGGACGACAAGATTGTTTTCTCTACACATAACAATGCGGTTATCCCCGAACACATTAAAAGTAAAATTTTTATCTACGGCAACTCAACTAAGGGTGCTAAACGTGGTCTGGGTACATACAGCATGAAATTGATTGGCGAGAATTTCTTGCATGGACGTGTGTGGTTCGAGTCTGCTGAAGGAGTAGGAACAACCTTCTATATCGAATTGGACAGAGTAAAGGGGTAAGTATTAAGTATTAAGTATTAAGTATTACAAACTATTGCATGACCTTGCTGAAGCTATTGCATATCCTTGTTATAGCTATTGCATGTCCTTTGCATACCCTTGTTATAGCTATTGCATGTCCTTTGCATATCCTTGCTGAAGCAATTGCATATTCTTGCTGTAACAAGAAGCATTTTTCTATTATTATGTAGTCCTTGGAAGGTGACGAAAAGCGCGTTGCCTTTCAAGGATTTTTGTTTGAATCCCGAAAATAATACGATGATTGTTATATATATGTTTGCACACTTATAGTCTTCATTCTGTCTTGTTGTAACTTTTTTTCAAAATGCTTGCCGAAAATCAAGCAAAAGCCCAAAAATAATTGCTAAATTTGCGCTGTACTATATAGTAACCACTTATGAACGATGAATTAAGAGTCATTATCAGTGGCGGTGGAACCGGTGGACACATCTTTCCAGCGGTGTCTATTGCCAATGAAATACGTGCTAAGCGCCCCGATGCAAAGATATTGTTCGTGGGCGCTGAAGGTCGTATGGAAATGCAGCGTGTGCCTGCTGCAGGATACGAAATTAAAGGTCTGCCCATTGCTGGCTTTAACCGTAAAAACATATTGAAGAACATTCCTGTTCTTTTCAAAATAATGAAGAGCCGTAACATGGCTCGTCAAATCATTCGCGACTTCCGTCCGCAAGTTGCAGTAGGTGTGGGTGGCTATGCCAGCGGACCTACGCTCAATGTTGCAGAAAGCTTGGGCATCCCTACTTTGCTGCAAGAACAAAACTCGTATGCAGGTGTAACCAATAAATTGTTGGCTAAGAAAGCACGCAAAATTTGTGTGGCATATGAGGGTATGGATCGCTTCTTCCCTGCCGATAAAATTTTGTTTACGGGTAACCCTGTGCGTCAGAATTTGTTAGACGGCAATGTGTCGCAAGCCGATGCTGTACGTAGCTTTGATTTGGTACCTGGCAAGCAAACCATTCTCATTGTGGGAGGTTCATTGGGTGCTCGAACGCTCAACGAAAGCATCTTAGGTAATCTCCCCTTGGTAAAGCAACAAAGCAAGGTGCAGTTTATTTGGCAAACGGGTAAGTATTATAGCGCAGAAATCAAGGCAGAGTTGGAACGCCGCGGTTGTCCTGAAAACCTCAAGGTGATGGACTTTATCAGTGATATGCGTATGGCTTACACTGCCGCTGATTTGGTTATCTCGCGTGCAGGTGCTGGCAGCATCTCAGAGTTCTGCTTGTTGGGTAAACCTGTTATCTTAGTTCCTTCGCCTAATGTGGCTGAGGATCATCAAACCAAAAATGCTTTGGCTTTGGTGCAAAAAAATGCTGCCCTTTATATTGCCGACGCTGATGCACGTCGCACTTTATTGCCTAAAGCAATTAACACGGTGTCCGACCACGAGAAGTTGGAATCTCTTAGTCGCAACATCATAGCTTTGGCTCGTCCTAATGCAGCATCCGACATTGCCGATGAGGTAATAAAGTTGGCTATGGGCAAGTAATGCCTAAAGGGTGAACATCAAAACAATAGAACTGATATTAAATTAGCACATAAACATAATGAAGTCAGTATATTTTATCGGTGCCGGTGGCATCGGCATGAGCGCCTTAGAGCGTTATTTCCTTTCAAAAGGCTTGGTAGTGGCTGGTTACGATCGCACTCCTTGCGAACTTACTGAAGAACTCCGTGCCGAAGGAGCCGATATACATTATGAAGATAATCCAGAGTTGATTCCTGCCGCTTGTCGTGATAAGGCAGAAACGCTTGTGGTTTATACACCCGCCATTCCCGAAACACATAAGGAATTGACTTATTTCCGTGAAAACGGATTTGATATACAAAAACGTGCACAAGTGCTTGGCACACTCACCCGTTCCATGAAGGGACTCTGTGTAGCGGGCACACATGGCAAAACTACTACTACTTCCATGACGGCACATTTGCTCCACGAAAGCCATGTGGGTTGCAATGCCTTTTTGGGAGGTATCACCAAAAACTACGGTACAAACTATCTTTTGAGCAAAGATTCACCCTATGTGGTGATAGAAGCTGATGAGTTCGATCGCTCTTTTCATCATCTGCGTCCTTTTGCAACGGTAATCACGGCAACAGATGCCGACCATCTCGACATCTATGGCACTGAAGAAGCTTATCTTGAGAGCTTCCGCCATTACACTGAACTCATTCAACCCGGTGGTGCACTCATTATTCACCGCAATCTTAAGATGCAGCCCAATCCGCAAGAGGGTGTGAAGGTTTATACCTACGACCGTACAGAAGGTGACTTCCATGCTGAGAATATTCGCATTGGTGGGGGTACCATCGTATTCGACTTTGTTTCGCCACTTGGCAATATTAGCAATGTGGAGTTGGGCGTGCCTGTAAGCATTAACATCGACAATGGCATTGCTGCTATGGCATTGGCACAAATAGCTGGAGCTACTCCCGAAGAAATTCGAAGTGCTATGGCTTCGTTTGCTGGTGTAGATCGTCGCTTTGACTTTGCGTTGAAAAACGATCGTCATGTGCTTCTTTCAGACTATGCACACCATCCAGCCGAAATTAAGCAGAGCATTTTGAGTATTCGCGAGGTGTTTAATGGTCGTAAAATTGCTGCTATCTTCCAGCCGCACCTTTACACCCGTACGCGTGATTTCTATATGGATTTTGCCGATAGTCTCTCTTTGCTCGACGAGGTTATTCTTACCGAGATCTATCCTGCACGCGAAAAGCCCATTCCTGGTGTTACCAGCGATATTATCTACAACAATTTGCGTCCAGGCATTGAGAAATATCTTATTCAAAAAACAGATATCCCTGCCTTTGTTGAGGCACACGACTTTGATGTCCTCATTGTGCTCGGTGCAGGTGATGCGGTAAACTATATACCGCAAATTAAGGAGATTTTGGAAAAGAAGTAAGTTCCGTTGAAAGGGACTATGAGGTTATAGTGTAAAGAGGGTTATTAGGTTATAGGAGGTTGTAAGAAAAATTCAAACATCTCTTATAGCCCAATAACCCCAATAAGCCCAATAGCCCCTACTGAACACAATAACCCTTTATACCCCTTATATGAAAACCCTAATTAAATTGGTGCTGCTTGTAGGCATTGTGGTGTATTTGGGTTTTGCTTTTGCTGACTTCACTACACATGGCAATAAAACGGTGTGCCGACAAGTAAGTTTCACCGTAGCCGATAGCTCGCATGCTGGCTTTATTACAGCTGAGGAAGCCGACCGCATACTACGTGCTTCAGGACTCTATCCTGTAGGTAGACAAATGAAGCAGATTGACGGTACGGAAATAGAGCGAGCTTTGAAAAAGAACTCGTTTATCGACTCTGTGTCGTGCTACAAATCGCCCGATGGTGTAGTGAACGTGCTTATTCAGCAACGTCTGCCCTTGTTGCGCGTTATAGCCGATAATGGCGAAAACTATTACATTGACGATAAAGGAAATCCGATGAATCCGCAAGGATATTCAGCCGACCTTATTGTAGCAACAGGAAACGTAACGCGCGATTTTGCCAAAAAGCAATTGGTTAAGTTGGGACGTTTTTTACACAACGACTCTTTTTGGAACGACCAAATTGAACAAATTTACGTTACTCCTCAACAGCGCATCGAGATGGTGCCGCGTGTAGGCAATCATGTCATTGTGTTTGGTACGGCAGACAGCATCAGCACCAAGTTCCGCAACCTCTATACCTTCTACGAGAAGGTGTTGCCCGAGGTGGGATGGAATAAGTATGCTGCCATCTCAGTGGAACATGTTTCACAAATTGTGGGACGCAAAGCTGCCAAGAGCTGATTTCTTAACAAATCCCTACTACTGTGTACGCGCTCATTCAAGAAGGTCGCGTACATTATACTCCTATATTATATATATAACGACAAATACAAAAAAACGATATAATGGCAACAGAAGACAACTTTATAGTAGCTATCGAGTTAGGCTCGTCTAAGGTGACTGGTGTGGCTGGTCGCAAGCAGCCCGACGGCGCCATTCAAGTGCTTGCCTTCGCCCAAGAGCCTTCTACTACCTTCATTCGCAAGGGTCGCATTAACAATGTGAGCAAGATGACGCAGTGCATCATGAGTATGAAGGATAAGCTCGAGCAGAAAATGCAAAAGAGCATAAGCCGTGTCTATGTGGGCATCGGTGGCATGGGCATGCATACGGTGGCTAACACTGTGGTGCGTCACTTCGATTCGAAAGTAGAAATTACGCAAGAGATGATCGATGCAATGTGCGATGAAAACCGCACATCGACAAACTCTGACCGCGATATCCTTGAGGCTGTTCCGCAAGAATACCACCTCGGCACACAAGTGCAAATTGACCCCGTAGGCATCCTCTCTGAGGGCATTGAGGGGCATTATCTTAACATTGTGGCAAACTCAACCGTGCGCGAAGAAATACGCAACTGCTTCCGTAACGCTGGGGTGACTATTGCCGATCTTCCCATCACAGTGCAGGCTTTGGCTGATGTGATGCTTACTGAACCCGAAAAACGCTCGGGCTGTGTGTTTGTTGACATGGGTGCAGAAACCACATCCGTAGCTGTTTACAAAAATAACTTGCTCCGTCATTTAGCAGTAATCCCCTTAGGCGGTGCCAACATCAACCGCGACATTATGTCGTTGCAGATAGAGGATGATGAGGCTGAAGAACTTAAATTAAAGTACGGCAGTGCAATCTCTCCCGCAGACGATACCACCCACAAGCCCATTACACTTCGCGATGGACGTACCATAGCCTTTGAGGAATTCGCAGGTTTGGTTGAAGCACGTGTTGAAGAAATCATCTTGAATGTGATGCACCAAATTTCGCTTTCAAAGTTCGACAATGGTCAACTCGTAGGCGGTCTTATCATAACAGGTGGTGCTTCGCACATGAAGAACATTGACAAGGCTTTTGTGCGCGACACAAAGTTCGAGAAGATTCGCTTTGTTCGCAACATTCGTATCCCCCTCCGCACGCCCGATTATCCAGGTTTGAATGCCGATGGCGATTGCAATGCGGCTATAGCTCTTATTGATAAGGGCGAAATAAACTGCTGTGGTGGCGACTTGGGTCAGCCTAATCTCTTTGCGGACAATGAAGCGGAAAAAGAGCCCGAACTCACTCCCGAGGAAATAGCTGCTGCTGAGGCACAACGTAAGGCTGAAGATGAAGCTGCTGCGCGTGCAGCTGCTGCAGAAGCAGCACGTATTGCTGAAGAGGAACGTCGCCGCGTGGAAGAAGAGGAACGTCAGCGTCGCAAAAAGGCAAGATGGAATGGCATCAAGAAGACCTTTGGCCGCATGGGCAACTTCTTCGGAAATTTGGTGAAGGAAAACGACGATAATGTATAATACTTTCTGCAATTATGGGCGAAGAAAATAATGACCTCCTTATAGATATGGGTGTTCCCACAACCACACCCTCAATTATTAAAGTAATTGGTGTAGGCGGTGGCGGTGGCAATGCCGTTAACCACATGTATCGTGAGGGCATTCACGATGTGAACTTTGTGGTTTGTAATACCGATTCTAAAGCACTTGCCGACTCTCCCGTGCCTGTTCGTTTGCAATTAGGCAAGGAAGGTTTGGGTGCTGGTAACCGTCCGGAGCGTGCTCGTAAGGCTGCCGAGGAAAGTGTTGACCAAATTCATGCCATGTTAGACGATGGCACCAAAATGGTGTTTATTACTGCTGGTATGGGTGGTGGTACGGGTACAGGTGCTGCTCCTGTCATAGCTCGCGAAGCTAAGTCAATGGGCATCCTTACCGTCGGTATCGTCACAATTCCCTTCCTTTTCGAAGGAAACAAAAAGATTGACCAAGCGCTTGATGGTGTAGAGGAAATCTCTAAACACGTGGATGCCTTGCTTGTTATCAATAACGAGCGTTTGCGCGAAATCTGTCCTGAGTTGAATGTGCTTTCGGCTTTTGAAAAGGCTGACAATACATTGAGCGTAGCTGCACGTTCTATTGCCGAAATCATCACCATGCATGGTGTCATCAACCTCGACTTCCGTGATGTATGTACTGTGCTTAAGGATGGTGGTGTGGCTATTATGTCAACAGGTTATGGCGAAGGCGAAAACCGTGTAAGCAAAGCCATCGAATCGGCACTGCACTCACCGCTTCTTAACAACAACGACATCTTCAATTCAAAGAAGGTGTTGCTCTCTATCTCATTCTGTGCCGAAAACGAAGGCGATACTTTGATGATGGAGGAAATGAACGAGGTGCACGACTTTATGTCGAAGTTCCACGACGATGTAGAAACCAAGTGGGGTTTGAATACCGATCCTTCACTCGGCAAGCAGGTTAAGATTACCATTCTTGCCACAGGTTTTGGCATCAATAATGTGCCAGGCATCAACGACCGTATGAACGCACAGGCAGAGTCGCGCAGACAAATTGAAATTGAACGTAACGAAGAAAACGATGAACGTCGTGAGCAGTATTATGGTAACGACAAGAAGAATACGCTTCGTCGTCGTCCGCGTTACTTCCTCTTCGGTTTGGATGATCTCGACAATGAAGAAATTATCTCTCTTGTTGAACTCACTCCTACTTACAAGCGTTCAAAAGAATCGTTGCAGGACATCAAGGCAAAGTCTTATAACAATTTGCCCATTGAATTAGAGGCTGCAGCAGCTCCTGCCGAGCCCACCACTCCTGGTTCTGTAATATCTTTCTGACATTGGTAAACGATGTTGTCCTTGACTAAGGACGTTCTTTTCCTGGTTCAGCATTCTAATTAAAAAGGTTATAAGGTAGCTGTTCGCAGCAAATGCCTTATAGCCTTTTTGCACTTGCGATTTGTTTCATTGGCGATAAAATCCGATGAAACCAGCTACCCAAAAACCTATACACTTATGCCCGATGATTTAATTCAATTAGCAAACTACACAACACCCAGCATTATCAAGGTGATTGGTGTAGGTGGTGGTGGAGGCAATGCCGTAGCGCAAATGTATCGTGATGAAATTCCCGAGGTGCGCTATTTGGTGGCAAACACCGATAAGAAAGCACTCGAGACCAATCCTGTGCCCGATCATTTGCAGATGGGGCCAGGTCTTGGAGCAGGTGGTAATCCTACTACAGGTCGTGAATTAGCCTTAGCAAGTCTCAACCAAATAAAAGCTGCGTTCGATGATGGAACCAAAATGGTGTTCATTACTGCGGGTATGGGTGGTGGAACAGGCACGGGAGCCTCGCCTGTCATAGCACACGAAGCACGCGAGAGAGGCATTCTTACCATTGGTATTGTCACAATCCCCTTCCTCTTTGAACGCGAAAAGCAAATAGACAAAGCGCTCGATGGCTTGGAAGCTTTAGCTGAAGAGGTAGACGCCGTGTTGGTTATCAACAACCAGCGACTTTGCGACATCTACTCCGACCTTAGCATTACCAATGCCTTTAAGCGTGCTGACGAAACTCTCTCAACGGCTGTACGCTCTATAACCGATATTATCTCCATGCATGGCCGCGTTAATCTCGACTTTCAAGATGTAAAGACAACCTTGACCAATGGGGGTGTGGCTGTTATGTCAACAGGTTATGCCGAAGGCGAAAATCGTGTGGCACGTGCCATTAACGAAGCTCTTAACTCGCCTTTGCTCAATAACAACGACATCTTCAAAGCCACGCACATCCTGCTTGCCATTACTACCAGCAACGACGAAGACGCCATGTTGCAAACAAGCGAAATGGGAGAGGTGTCGGAGTTTATGGAAAAATTCAATAGCGAAATCGAAACCAAATGGGGACTTGCTTTTGATGCCAACTTAGGCAAGAAAATCAAGATTACCATCATAGCCTCAGGCTTTGGTTTGTATGGAGCTAAAAAGCAGTCCACTTCAACCCCCATCGTGGAAGAAGAACCTGAAGTTGTAGAAGAAAAAAACGAAGAAAAGTTCAGTCGGCGAGGTAGGTTCTATTCAATCTCAGGCAAGAAGTATCGTCCTCGTCCTCGTTTCTATATCTTCTCAGACGATGATTTGCGTAACCCCGAGGTGTTGCAACGTGTAGAAGATGTGCCCACAAGCAAGCGAACTGCTGAGTATTTGAAGCAAATAAAAGAAGTGTCTAACACAAATTACTAACAACATGGATATTTTTGAAAAAGTAAGCAAAGACATTATTGCAGCCATGAAGGCAAAAGACAAAATGCGTCTCGAAGCCCTCCGCAACGTCAAGAAATTCTTTATCGAAGCCAAGACCGCTCCCGGCGCCAACGACACCCTCGACGATGCCGTAGCGTTGAAGATACTCTCAAAGCTTGCCAAGCAAGGACGCGACACTGCAGCCCTTTACAAGGAACAGAATCGTCCGGATTTGGCTGAAGAAGAAGAGGCACAAGCTGCTATCATTGAGGAATACTTGCCCAAAGCCCTCAGTGCCGAAGAGCTTGAAGCAGAAATCAAAGCCATCATTGCCGAAACGGGTGCTACCAGCATGAAGGAAATGGGTAAGGTAATGGGTGTTGCCAGCAAAAAGCTCGCAGGTCGTGCCGACGGCAAAGCCATCTCTACCCTTGTAAAGCAACTTTTGGCTTAAAAAAGACACAATAAAACGGGTTAACAGACAAAAGGGTGCCTATGAAGTGTGCAACCTTTTTGCCTGTTAACCCGTCTTTTTGTGTGATAGGGGCGAGGATTTACCTTGTAGCCTTATCTGTTTCATAAACAACACAAAAACTACAATAATAAAAAAATGACCATTTTAGCATTCACCCTTATTTTGCTATTGGCTGCCTATTGTGCAGGTTTGCTCGGTTCGCTCACAGGCTTAGGCGGTGGCGTAGTTGTTATTCCTGTATTGACATTGGGCTTTGGCATCGACTTTCATTATGCAGTAGGTGCAGCCTTGGTAGCTTCAATAGCCACAAGCAGTGGTTCGGGCTCAGCCTATGTTAAAGAGGGTATTACCAACATTCGTTTGGGCATGTTTCTTGAAATTGCCACAACCATAGGTGCTGTAACAGGTGCCTTAGTAGCCATTTGGCTTAACAACAATGTCATTGCCGTAATTTATGGCTGCGTGTTGTTACTCACAGCAGCCATGCAGCAACGTCGTAAGAGCGACCACGATGGTGTGGTAGGTTCAGAAACAGCACGTCGTTTGAAGCTCTTTGGCACTTGGCCTCAAAAGGATGGTAGCATGAAAAGTTATCAACTCAAAAACGTAGGAGGCGGTTTCAGTGTGATGTATGTGGCAGGCGTACTATCGGGTATCTTAGGTATCGGTTCGGGTGTACTCAAAGTGTTGGCTATGGACGCCATGATGAAGGTACCCTTTAAGGTGAGCACCACAACCAGCAACTTCATGATGGGTGTAACCGCTTGTGCTTCGGCTGTAATTTATGTGCAGCGTGGTGTGATAGCTCCAGGCATAGCCTTCCCCGTAATGATAGGTGTGCTCTTTGGTGCATTAACAGGCGCACGTTTGCTTAAAAAAATGAATGTACGCGTGTTGCGTCAAATCTTCTGTGTAGCCATTACATTGGTTGCCATCAACATGATTTGGCAAGGCATGGCAGGCAAATATTAACCCTTAAACATTACAGAAATGCAAAAGCAAAACAATATAGCCGATCGGCAAAAGTACGATATGCAGCAACTTGTGGGCAACACCCTGCGCATAGGCGTTTCGCTTGCTTGTTTAGTAGCGTTTGTGGGTGGGCTGCTTTACCTCATTCATCATGGTGGTGAGTCATTCGATATCAGCATGTATAAAGACTTTAGTTATGCACATGCTTCGCAACATGCCGACTACACCACCTTGCGTGGCATTTGGGCAGGACTCACCTCGTTTACAGCCATAGGTTGGATACAAACGGGTGTGCTCATTCTAATCCTAACCCCTATTATGCGTGTAGCGCTTTCGTTAGTCGATTTTATTAAAGAACGCGATTGGCTCTATGCGGTTATTACAGCCGTTGTCCTCGCTGTTATTATTAGCAACTCTTTAGAAGGGTTGAAGTAAGTAGGTGTTCAAAATTATTTTATACAATCAGTACGTGTTATTTTCGCATTGAAAGCACGTTCTCGGGCGCATCTGTTTCCCTCGTTCTCAGTCACATAGCCCGCTATGCTCCTTCATCCGAGGAAAACAGCTGCATCCCGATAACGCACTTTCAATGTAAAAATAATTTCGAACACCTACTTAAATAAAAAAAAGGCGGTTCTAAAAATTCTGTTTTTTAGAACCGCCTTTTTTTTATTTACTTACCTCATCGCATTCAGTACAGCCAAAACCGTAACGCCAACATCAGCAAAAACAGCCATCCACAGGGTGCCAATGCCAACAGAGGCAAGGGCTAAAACAGCTATCTTCACGCCAATGGCAAACCACACATTCTGTTGTGCAATGCGTAGGGTGCGACGGGCAATGCGTATGGCAGTAGCAATTTTCTGCGTATTATCGTCCATCAATACTACATCGGCAGCTTCAATAGCAGCATCACTACCTAAAGCTCCCATTGCAATGCCTAAGTCTGCCCGTTTCAGCACAGGCGCGTCGTTAATTCCATCGCCAACAAAAGCCAAGGTCGTACCCGCAGGCTTTTGACGTAGCAAACGCTCCACATGCGCCACCTTATCGGCAGGTAAAAGATTGGCATGAAATTCATCGATGCCTAAATCTTCAGCCACTTCACGTGCTACCTCTTCGCGGTCGCCTGTAAGCATCACCGTGTGGCGCACGCCCAAGCGTTTAAGTTGCGCAAGCGCTTGCTTGCTTTCGGGTTTAACACAATCGGTAATCACAATATGCCCAGCATAACGTCCGTCCACAGCAACATGAATAATAGTGCCCACTTTGTGGCAGTCGTGCCATTCCACCTTCAAAGCCTCCATCATGCGTGCATTGCCCACACAAACCACATGCGTTTTTCCCTTTTCAGTTTCCGCGTCATTGCAGTTTACTTTCACAAGTGCTCGGATGCCTTGCCCCGCAATCTCCTCTACATGTTCAACCACACAACCATCGTGTGCCTCGTTCGGGAAAGCATCGCGCAAAGCAGCACCAATGGGGTGCGTTGAAAAGTGCTCCACATGAGCCGCCAAGTGCAACAATTCTTTTTCATTAAAATGGTCGGGATGGATAGCCGTCACGGCAAATTTACCTTGTGTCAGCGTACCTGTTTTGTCAAAAACTACCGTGTCCATCTTTGCCAAAGCATCCATATAGTTACTACCTTTTACCAAGACACCTTTGCGTGAGGCAGCCCCCAGTCCAGTAAAAAAGCTGAGTGGCACACTAATAACCAATGCACAGGGGCACGACACAATCAAGAAAATTAAGGCACGATGTAGCCAAGTGGGAAAAGCACTTACAAAGCCCACCTCTGTAAAAAAAGGAGGAATGAAAGCAAGGGCAATGGCTGCCCACACCACAATGGGAGTGTAAATACGTGCAAAACGTGTAATGAACGATTCGCTGCGCGACTTATGTTCATTGGCTTCTTCAACCAACTGAATAATCTTAGATACGGTGCTCTCGCCAAACAATTTGCTGGTGCGAATGTGTAAAACACCACTCAGATTGATGCAACCCGAAGTAACCTCATCGTCTTTTTCCACCTCGCGTGGCATGCTTTCGCCTGTAAGCGCAATCGTGTTGAGCGTAGACGTTCCTTCTGTAATAATGCCATCCAGTGCAATTTTTTCGCCAGGCTTCACCACAATTGTTTCGCCCACTGTTACCTCTTGTGGAGTTACACAAGTTATTTTACCTTCGCGAATTACATTTGCAGTATCGGGTCGAATATCCATTAAGTGCGAAATACTATCCCGACTTCTACCTTCGGCATAGCCTTCAAACAATTCACCCACTTGGAAAAAAAGCATCACGAATACCGCTTCGGCAAATTCAGTTTCTGCTCCAGGAAAAAAACCAATGCTTAGTGCGCCTATTGTCGCAACCGACATCAGCAAATTTTCATTATAGGCATCTCGGTGTGCAATTCCTTCGGCTGCCTCTTTCAGTGTTTCGTGTCCAATGAGCAAATAGGGAACAAGATACACAAGCAAGAGTTGCCAAGTGGCAAGCTGACAAGTTTTTTCAACTATCACTGCGCCCACAAGTAGCAATGCTGTAACAATAATCAGTCCCAACTTTCCTTTCAAGTCTCCTTCGTCATGGTGGTGATCTTCGTTATTCTTTTTATCATCATGCCTATCATGGCAATGACAATGATTGTGTTTATGGTTTTGTTGACACATTTGGGTAAATTTTTTAGAGTGAATAATAGAGTAGGGAGACCCTCCTCTTTTTCTGTGGGCAAAGTTACGGTGATTCTTGTGCAACCGAGTTGCAAATATGTCTACCAAAAGTATATTGATTAACTCGACTAAGTTAATTGATTAACTCGACCAAGTTAATTGATTAACTTTGGCTTTTTAAACGTTTAACTCGGACGTGTTAATTGATAGACTCGAAAAGGGGATATGGAATGCGAATTTAAAACACTTATCTACTTATCTAATGGGTAGGGGGTTCAAAATTCATGATATTTTCGACATGGTTTTGCATCCAATAATGCACGCCCTGAAAGGGCAATAGCGCCTAGCCCAGGGCAAGCGAAGCGACACCCTGGGTTACGCGGATTATCATAGCATTGACGCCCTGTAAGGGCAAAAGCATTTTATTTCGGATAAAAAAATAAGGCTTCTGCCCTTACAGGGCGTCACTTACTAACGTGCTTTGACCCAG
>ERZ1023617.421-NODE-421-length-16704-cov-29.180371_pt1 | contig 16704 bp, 20 predicted proteins | sample MGYA00380328_ERZ1023617 | MGnify/ENA primary metagenome ERZ1023617 (study PRJEB33179, sample SAMN07448977) | human gut metagenome | biome: Human-gut; feature: Human associated habitat; material: Faeces | host: Homo sapiens | place: India: Bhopal | collected...
GTACCGTTTAAAAGATAAAAGCTTAACTATCAGCAACATCCACATGTTGCATCGGAAAATAATTTTGCTGTTTTTTATTATATAGCAAATATCAAGAAATGGATTATTATGTTAAGAGATAAACTTGTTGAGATTGCCTTGCAATGGCAATCAAAATATGGTGTTGCGCCACAGATAACTACAGTTATATCTGAATATGATGCTGCGATGTTAGTTGGAATGTCGGAAAGTGATTATTCTGATTACATGCAGGACAAAACCGCAGTAAGCAAAGGTGCAGATTTTGTTTTTAATCATCAAAGATACCAGATAAAAGCTAATAGACCAAGTGGCAAGCCCGGAAGTAAAGTCACAAAGGTTCCTAAAGCAACGAATGATCTTTGGGACAAACTCATTTGGATTCTATATGACCAACATTATGTAATGCAAGAAGCTTGGGAATGGGATGTTGAGAACTATAAATTAGAATTTGATGACAAAAGTAGAATTTCTCCCAATGATTATAGAAAAGGGAAATGCCTATTCACAAAGATAGAAGACAAAGTTCAAAAAGCCACCACAGGAAACATATAGATTTACATAGAGAGGATGCATTTTATATTTAATGCATCCTCTCTATTTTATTTATACGATTTAACCAAATCGTATTTTACATGCTCATACAACATATTTTCTTCCTCCACAATAATATCATACGAAGGAATATTGGGAGATTCAAATGTACCATAAGCATCTACAACTAAGATAATACCATCCTTCAACGTATCATCCAATTGGAATGTGACTAAGTCACCAACCTTGAATAGCACATGAGGGAACGTATTTCCATTCTTTTCCTTGAGTGCCATATTCTCAGAATTTAAATTCCTTTCTTCAATTGTAATTAGAAAAACAAATAGTGAACGCATGCGTTCACTATTACCTTTATTTTACAACTCCAGTTTCCATCTCATTCTCCAAATAAGAGAAAACATACACTGCTCCTTCGTAATACAAGCCACAGGCAGGATTACACAAGCGCTTGTAGGTTTCTGAAGAATACAGCTCATCCAGAGCTTTCTTCATATCCCATCCATACTTCTGCATCAGCATCTCAACCAATTCTGTAGAGAGGCATTCTATCTGAAACTGAATATCTTCATTCATAATCAAATCTTCTTTAAGTAACTAACAGCTTTTTCTGTACCAAAGAAATACTGAACAGCAGGCTTTTTAAAACGCAGTTCTTCAATCATTCTGTCAATACTGATATAGCCTTGGATAAAGCGACGCATTTGGAGACCAACCGTATCGTCTGCAATCGGACCGATAACTATATCGTAAGGATGAGCAGGCGTAGAAGTCGTATTCCTTCTATTCATCAAAATGAATTCTGCCCATTCTACAGAATAATCTTCAAAGACTTTTACAGCTAAAGCCGCAGAATCTTCCATAAGTAAGCTGTCATCAAACAGGTAAGTATTAACTACCGGTGTTCCCTCCTGCAGTCTTTGAGTAGTACGAACTGCCATTTCCATAGCTTGCGATTCTATTGGATTCAGATAAAAGCCACACCCAAAATCCTTGCCTTTTCGTGAAAGACATAAATCTATTTTATCTATCACGACATTGCTACCATGATATAATTTTAGCATCCTAATCGTCCTCCATTCTTTTGACATAATATGGCAATATCCTCCACAGCATCCTCTATAGAAAGAGTATGCTCAGCCGCATAGCAATCAACAAGGAAGTCTATTCCTTTAAATCTGCGCAAATAGGCGTACGAATCTGCCGAAGAAAGCTTAAAACGATTCGCAAAAGCACCTACGCAGCAGTTCACATATTCAATTATATTATGAGTCAAATCCATATTATCAGCTTTTAAAATTTTTATTTGCAAATATAATGAAATATTTCGAAATCACCAACTTTTTCCGGCGTTTTCTTTTATAAAAAGAAAAAATATCACATCAGAAAGTAATAGAAAGGAAAATAGGGAACGCACTGCATTCCCTATTACTTTTTATTTTTACTCGCCAAATTCCTCCTTCACATTGAAGCAAGGGCAATCCTTGGCGGCAAACTCATTGTGACCATGAACTGTCGCCTCGGGATATTCCTCCTTCAGCTGCTCAATCAGGGCTTTCAGCGCCGCCTTCTGCTCGGAGGTTCGCGTGTCCTTCGGCTTGCCATCCTTGGAAAGCCCGCCGATGTAGCATACTCCGATGCTCACGGTGTTGTGGCCCTTGCAGTGGGCGCCAACTTCCTCCACTGATCTGCCCACGTGGATGCTGCCGTCACGATAAATCACGAAATGATAACCGATGCAGAAAAAGCCACGCTCACGGTGCCAGCGGTCGATGTCGGCTACAGTGTAGTTGCGACCTTCTCGGGTCGCACTGCAATGAATGATGATTTCCTTAATCTTACGCATGATAATCTTGATTTTTAAGAATCGATTGGAATTTTAGAAATACCTTATTGAGGGGAATCTACTGGAAAATAAGCAAATACTTCAGTGGAATTTCGTCAACGCCCCAATCTCTGATATACAGATTAATATGGCAAGGGCGGCGGCGGTTCATCATGAGCTTCATGTACTTCTCCAATAGCCTGCAAAAAGAATCGTAGCATTCTGCCGTTTTAGTTACGATTCCCGTATAACGGGACTTGCCCAGAATGATACTCTTATATCGCAAGCGAAGCGGACCATTGCCTGGCACGAAGCGAGGTCGGTGACCTGGAGAACGAGGCACAGTAGCTAATCTGAACTGAATAACCGGCTTGATGACGATTTCATATTTCCCTCTTTCATAATTCTTTTTCTTCTTTTTCTCCACCTCCTTCATTTGTCTTACAGGAATGAGAGAAATCTTGTAACGGCCTGCTGGCAGACAATGGCCAGGGCGCTCTAAGGTGTCGCAGAAAATCTTGCCACCTATCAACATTGTGCCATCCACACTCCATGGAGTGAAGCGGCGACGGAATATATTGATGTTCATGATAATTTATAATTAATAATGGGTTTAAGGGGTGGCCATTAAGGATTAGGTTGAATTGAAAAACCTTAATGACCCTTAATGACCTTGACCCTTAATGACACCGATTAGACGGTAGATGATGCTTTCTGATAGCGTTTGTCAGGCAAAACGCTTATCAATCCCTGACGCTTCCAGTTCTTCAGCATTTGTTTTACCGATTCACGTGTAGAACTGGCACCCTTTACGGCTACACTCTGTTGCTCGGCCTGTTCAAAGGTGAAAGTAACGTCCAGTCGCTCGAAAATAGAGTCATTTCTTCCACGTCGTGAACGGTCGTATAGCGACTGACCGCAATAACTCTTGGATGAGAATGCATCCTCTATGCGACTACGGAAGAAGTAGAGTGCATTGTCCAACTGATAATCTGCCAGGATGTTGAAGGCTGCAAGCATGGTTGGTGTCTGCATCTTTACTATCAACTCCTTCCATAACAGCGGGTTCTGCTTCAACAGCTTCTCTGCGCCCTGAAACCCATGCTTCTGAATCAGCGATTCTACCACCTTGCAGAGCATGATGCAAGTCATCATTCGCATTGTAGTAGGACAGATTCGGAAACGCTGACGGGCTTTCACCTTGTCATCATTCTTCATGGTCTCCAATCGTATCTGCTCCAGCCACTCCCTGCCCTTTGTCTCCAGTTTTGGAAGCGTTACTTCGCCCTCTATCAAAGGCAGCAGGTGGGCAATCTGCCGGATGTGTTCACGCTGCGATTCGGTAAGAACAAAGAGATTATCCGTAAGCGGAGTGAAGGTATTGTCGGGTGTGCGAGCCACTACGATTCGGCTTTGGAAACCATCCGTATAGTTGTTCACCACTCTATAAAGTGCATCGGGCGTTCCACACATCACAACGTTCCATAACAGTCTGTCTATGTGAACATTCACAGCATCTGCACTTCTTGCCTCACGTTCGTAGCTCGTACCATCATACGCTTGTCTTAACATCACGGAAAAGTCGCTCATCGCCGATTTCCACTTCTGCGCCACGGTGTCAGCTTCCGGAGTGAATGAGAAGGCGTGCTTGCCCTCGGTGTTAGCCAATCGCTCGGCAAGATTCGCCACGGTGTTGTTCAGCGTCAGGCATCTTACGGGCAGTTTCGGCTCTTCGGGCTGCTCCTTCTTGTTCTTAGCCGCACGCTTCTTGGCTCTCCATTCATCCTCCTGCTGCTGATACATTTTGTCCATTTCCTTCACTTCCGAAGTCCATGCGTCAATCACCGGGTCGATGCTTCCCTTGCCTGAGGCAAAATCACCGGCAATGTAGGAGATGAGGTTCAGAGAGTTCATCTTGCCATGAACGGCCACCTTGACGCCCGTAGCCAGCATTCCGATTGCCGGACAGATGGCGGTAATCACGGGCAGGGCTAGAGCCGGACCTACTGCATTTACCGAGTCACGCACCCCCTGCGGCAATTTAGGCAATGCGTTGAAATAGAACTGTTCGTCCTGTGCATTCGCCTCGTCCAGCGCATTCACCAACGCATCGCTGCCTTCGGAACTCCCGCCCTTTGCCGCACCCAGCTTCAGCTTTTCCTGTCGGATGGCAGAGAGCACATCCTTCAGTCGCTTAGGCATTTGGGTGATTTTCTCGTTCAGCGCCGAGTTGATGCAAGCCATCTTCTCCTGCTCGGGAAAGCCATCGTAGCAGGGAATCACCTGAGCCAGCAGATTGCGGTCGAAGCCACAGATGTGGCGCAGGTTCACGGCAAGCTCAAAGGTCAAAGTGTTGCGATTGGAACGCATAGGTTCCTGACCGTCATTATACATCTGCCACCACTTCTGGATGATTTCGGAATACGGGATTCCGAGGTAATCATTGCCGGAGGATGAAGAGGGGGATGGTGAAGGAGAGGATGATGAAGCAGAGGATGATGGAGATGAAGAAGCAGAAGCAGGCTGAGCCTGATTCTTAGGAGGATTCTGAGAGCCTTGAACCTTCAGAGAGTTCTGATTTGCTTGAGCATTCAGAGAATTCTGATTAGCTTGATTCATCAGAGAATTCTGAGTCTTCTCCTCCACTTCTTCCAACCATGGTTTGTAATGCTTATTCGCCTTATGCGCCTCTGGAGGCAGTTCCTCCTGTCCATACTTCTCTCGCTCTTCTAGAACCTTCCCTTCAGCTGCCACGGCAGCCTCATCATATTCATCCTTGAAGAGTCGTGGCGAAAGGAATAGCAAATCTTCGCCATCCGATGTGGTCGTGAAATAAACCCGGTTAATGTCGTGAGCCGAAGTATCCATTTCGCACTTGAGCATCGTAGCAATCCTCACCTGATTCTCCAGAACCGTCTTGCCCTTTTCGCGTTCAAACACCGCATGTCCGCCTTGTCGTGCGCTGCGTTCCAGCATCAGCAGTCCGAACTTCTCCGGTTCCTTCAGCAGCAGCTTGGCAGCCTTGGCGAAAGCCTCCGGCTCATCCATATCAAACCCGAAAGCACCGCTTGGCAGTTTCATTCCCTTCACCACCCCTTGCGGATAGTGGCCGGAATAATTAAACTGCACCAGTCTACGTTTCGCAGCATCGTTTCCGGTACGAGCCAGACGAAGATTCGCCTTCTGCTCGTTGCTTCCACGCAGCTGCTTATACTCCTCTTCCGAGGTGATGGAGCGGGCCACCTTGTGCCCGTTCTCCACCTTAATTAAATAACAACTCATCTATGTGTTTCTATTTTCAATTTAAGTTGAACATCTATATCCTCTATCGTTTCAATTGATAATCCACAACCGCATCAGCAGCCTCTTCTGCCTCCTTTACCAGAGTGCTGCTGATATTGATTCTCTCATCGCAAAACACCTTCAGGGTGAGCTGAATAGCTCCGTCCTTGGTCTTGCTCACACGTCCGTGAGCCAGCTTTCTGATCAGTTCCGACTGCGAGCGGATTCTTGGTTTTGCCATGAAGTCGAAAGTACCGTCCGTCAACTGCTGGGCAATGCCCTGCGAGCGGAACCCCTCCACCTTGTTTCTCACCCCTTCGTTTTCAGGTGAAAACATGAAACACTTGCCTTCGTCATAGAAAGCCACACCACCCAGCTGCACATGCTGGCAGCCGTTCATCTGATTATTCTGCTTATTAACCGTCTTTTTCATAAAAATCTTAAATTAAAAATTAGGTTGAACGAAAGAAGTGTCGTAAGTTTCAGTTTGCGCAAATTATCCCGGGACAATTCTCACGCCACCTATTTCAATTCAAGATTTGTTACTAGCCAAGTTTCACGATGTCCGTAACCAGAATATCCTGATAAACCTGACCATTGTGCTCATGGGTTGTAAAGCGGAGCGTAACAGCCACCAGCTCGCCAGCCGCATACTTACATTGCGCCATATTGCCGAGCATTGCCGCAGCGTACTGGTTCTCATACTTTCCGCCCATCTCCTGGAGAACGATGTTGCATTTCATCATCTGTCCGTTCTCACTTTTCTGACTCTGCACAGCGAAGGTCTCGCCCTGCTGCACCACTCTCATAATCTGAGTATACATATTATATAATTGTACGAAGAGGTTTCAAGAGCACCAAACCATTTCAGCGTTGTCTTGTTTCTTCGACGCTGCAAAGATATAATGATTTCCAAACGTAAAAGCAAAAAAAATCCTCCACGAATCCGTTTGGGGGATGTGGGGGATATAGTTTATATTTTTAGGGGATACTATTGGGGGATACTATCTGAACTTTTCCACTCTTTTTGTATTTATCACCGTTCCCGGCTTAGCATACTTGGCGTCTTGAAACTCTAAGTCTAGCTTGTCAGCAATCTCTTTATACACGTCACAGCATTGTGGTGCTTTGCTGTCGTCAAGCGTCCATTCCGTATAGTCATTATTCTTAAAATATTCATCAATCGCATGAAAATCTTCCTTTGAACATTTCAATTTGGTGCTGAAAGCAGAATTGATTTGGTCAATGAAAAGGCGTTGAGTTGTCTTCTTCAACCAATTCTTTCCGGAGAAAACCTTATAGGCGATGAACCAATGTTTCTGTGCGCTGAGGGTATTGTCGTCTATTAAGTCTTTAAGTTTAAGCATCAGCTTGTCTACATCCACATTCTCCTTGAATACGATGTTCTTGAAGATGTCCTCCCTTCTGATTTGGCAATGCTCCTTGGCAATTTGATAAGAAAGATACTTATCGAGGAAATCATAAATGTCGTTGTAGGTCTGTTCTTTCTGTTCCAGAATGTAAGCTACAATCAGTTTGATATTCCTGCCGTTGTTGTGAAATACCTGTCCGAATCGGCAACCGAAAAGAATATTAGCCCGTTCTACGACAATAGTGTTCTTCAGTTGGGTGGCATCAGGATAGATGAGTGCTTCTTCCTGACTGTCCTGCATATAGATCAGTTCCAGTCTCTCTTCATTCTCCTTACGGTACTTGTCCAGTACCTTGGAGAATAGGTCCTCATAATAGGTGTCATTGATGAAGGATTGTCTGAAGCCATGAAATCCCTCATCAACCATAAGGATGATGTCATTGACTATTTTGCATATTTCTTCGCCTTCATAGCCCTTATAGGAGGTAAGCATAGGTACTAATTCGTTTTGAATTTTAAAGAATCTCTCTTTCTTATCATCCAACAAAGACCATGCTATTTCTATCTTTAGTGAATTTAGTAAATCGAAAATCTTTCTTACATCATTGCGCAAGATTAGCTTCCAAGCAGCTATTATGTCATCATTGTTGTTTTCGTCTTCTTCTTTTCCTAAAAGGCGGAAGCAAACTTTGAAGCGATCAACTAGATCTTCTAGCTTGTTTAATTGCACTTCTTGTTCGTCGTCCATGATTTTATAGGTTTGAATTGTTATTAATAAGCGGCGTGGGGTTCCCTGTAAGTACCAGTATTAAGGTACCTGCAAGAACCTTCAGTAAGGTACAAACAAGTACTGCCCACGCCGTAGAGGAGTGGACGCCTTGCTGTCACCGTCTTCTTACTGATTTTGTGAATTTGCAGGTTCTTAATACTGTAGAAGTGCCAGATAATCAGCGTCTATCTTTTTATGATTACTTTCTATTTTCTTTCTGTTTCTTATTTCAAATTTTTAAAGGGTTTATGCTACATTTTCTTCATCATCCGCCCAGTGGTCGCATTGGCGCATCACGGTCTCCAGCGCCTTCTTTGCACCCTCAGGTGGATACTTGTATTTCTTGAGCAGTCGCTTCACCATCACTCGCATCTTTGCCCTTGCCGATTCCTTCCGGTTCCAGTCGATGGTGCGGTTGCGGTGCAACACCTCCGTCAGTTCCTTGGTCAGCGCCACAAACTCCTCGTCGGAGTAAGCCTGCCGCACTCCTTCGGGCGTGGAGAGCGCATCATAGAATGCCTTCTCCTCGGGCGAAAGTCCCAGGTCGTTGCCCTCTTCCTCAGCCTGCTTCATCTGCTGAGCCATCTTCAACAGTTCCTCTATCACTTCCTCGTTGGTGAGCAAGCCTTTCAGATAGTTGGAGAGACTCTGGCTGAGCATGTCGGAGAAGAGGTCGCTCTGAACCACGTTGGTCTTCTGCTGCTGCTTGATTTTCTCTTTCATCAGTTTGGTGAGCAGTTCCACAGCCAGGTTGCGCTCCTTCATGTTCTTCACCTCCTGGATGAAGGCGTCGTCGAAGAGCGAGAACTCTATCTGGCGGTCGCCGAAGAGATTGATTACTCCATCGGTCTTCACGCTCTGACGGAGCAGGTCGCCGATGCGCTCGTTGATTTCATGTCGGCTGATCTTGCCCTTCTGCGAGAGTTTGAGCATCATCACGCGCAGCGCATCCATGTAGCACACCTCCGCCTTCTGCTGCTCATCCAGAAGCGAACGGCAGAGCGTGGTGGCGTTGTGAAGCAGATTGCTGTGCTCCATGAAATTCTTCTTGCGCTGAACCATGGCTGGAGAACTCAGGAAGTTGGCTCCGCTCGTAATGGCGAGTGCCCGCTTCGTGTTGTCCTGTTCGAAGAAGCCGGAATAGTCGAAACCATGAAGCTGGTCTCGGCAGATTTCCATCTCTTCCTTCCATTTCACCAGGGCGGTCTTGGCGATGTCGGGGTCTCCGAAGCGGCGGCGGTCACGGTTGGTGTACTGCTGCATGGCACTCTTCAGCGCCTGCGCAATGCCTACGTAATCCACTATCAGTCCGCCTTCCTTGCCCGGGAACACTCGGTTCACTCGGGCAATTGCCTGCATCAGATTATGACCGCTCATCGGCTTATATACGTACATGGTGGCGAGCGACGGAACATCGAAGCCCGTGAGCCACATATCTCTTACGATTGCGATTTTCATCTCATCGTCGTTGTCCTTGAATTTTCTTGCCAGTTCCTTCTTGTAGGCTTCGTTGCCTATAATCGGCTGCCAGTCTTCGGGGTCCTGGTTCGAACCGCTCATCACTACCTTTACCTTCTCCGTCCACTGGGGACGAAGTTCCAGCATCTTGCGGTAGATTTTGATGGCGATGCTTCGGGTCAGCGCTACGATCATTGCCTTGCCGGTGAGTTCCTGCGCACGATTTTCCTCGTAGTGCTTGATGATGTCCTTTACCAGCGTGTCGATGGTAGCGTCTTCGCCCAGGAGCACTTCCAGTCGGCTGTGCTCCTGCTTTGCCTGCCTGATCTGCTCCTCGGTGGCTCCCTCATCGGCCAGGTTGTCGAACTCATCGTTCAGCAGCTTCATCGTGTCTTCGTCGAGGTTCAGGTTCACCACACGGCTCTCGTAATAGACCGGACGGGTGGCTCCATCATCCACCGCCTGACTCATGTCGTAAACGTCGATGTAGTTGCCGAACACTTCCTCCGTGTCTCTGTCGCGGTCGCTGATAGGCGTTCCGGTGAAGCCGATAAATGAGGCGCCTGGCAGGGCTTCTCTCATCTTCTGGCTGAATCCCTTCTTCATCGTCAGACTCTTGTTATCCCAGTGCTCTTCGCCGTATTGCGAGCGGTGCGCCTCGTCGGTCATCACGATGATGTTGCGGCGGGTGGAGAGTGCCGAATCGCCTTCTTCAAACTTCTGAATGGTGGTGAAGATGATTCCCCCACTCTTTCGGTTTCGGAGCAGATTACCCAGGTCTTCACGGCTCTGGGCGTTCTGTGGCTCCTGACGAAGGAAGTCCTGGCAGCGGCAGAACTGACCGAAGAGCTGGTTGTCGAGGTCCTTGCGGTCGGTTACCACCACGATGGTTACTTCGGGCAACCGTTGCACCAGCTGGTGGGCGTAGAACACCATGGAGAGGCTCTTGCCCGAACCCTGCGTGTGCCAGAACACACCGATTTTTCCGTTGCCTTCCACTGCGGTACGGGTGCGCTGCAGGGCTTTGCCCACGGCGTAGTACTGGTGGTAGGCGGTAAGAATCTTGGCGTATTTGCCCTGGTTCTTGTCGAAGCAGATGAAGTTCTGCAGAATGTCGAGCAGTCGCTGCTGCTGGAACATGCCGAGGAAGAAGGTGCGATAGTCGGCAAAGAGGGTTGACTCGTATGACCCGTCCACGGTCTTCCATTCCATGTAGCGTTCTAGCTTGGCGGTGATGGTTCCGGCACGAGTCTCGCTCATGTCGCTGATGACGTTGAAGGCGTTGTAGCTGAAGAGGCTCGGAACGTCCTGCTGATAGTTTCTGATCTGCTTGTAGGCATCTTCTACGGTTGCATCTTCGGAGATGGCGCTTTTCAGCTCCACCACCACGAGGGGCAATCCGTTGACCATCACCACCATATCGCAGCGCTTGTTCTTATACTCTTCTACTCGCCACTGGTTCACCACCTTGAAGAGATTCCTTTCGGGGTGGTCGAAGTCGATGAGCTTCATCAGGGCTGTGCGTTCTTCGCCATTCTGCGGGAACCCCACCTCCAGACCGTTTTGCATCCAGAGGGTAAACTGCTCGTTGTTCTGTTCTAAAGTACCGATGCTGATGTTGGTGATTTGCTTGATTCCTTCATCCATTGCATCGGCTGGCAGTTCTGGATTAAGCCGTCGCATCGAGGCGACCAAATCGGCACGATAGAAGGGCTCCTTATAGTTGCGCTCCACCTCGTAGCCACATTCGTACGCATAGCCGAGTTCGTCTCGGAACAGGGCAATGAGCGTTTGCTCGTATGCGTCTTCGGTGAATTTCTTTTCGTCTGCCATATTGTTAATATTTTATATTTTCTTTTCTCGTTATATTTTTTCGTAGTTCCCGTTATTCCGGGACTTCTATCTCGCCTGACATTAAGCGAGGGAGAAGGGTGTCGCGGAGGAGGGAGAGGCGGGAGTTCTCTTTTTCCAACATGAACATCTTTGCATAAAGAGTTTCAAGTTGATTGGAAATTCCTTCAACATCACTATTATACGGCACATGTATTTGAGATAAATCCTCATAGTTTCCCTGCGGAAATGTGCCAGAACGTGTTTCAGTCTTTAACGTAAATTCTTTCCAAACATTATCACTTATAATATATTGATATAATAATATACTTGTGATTAAAGATGGATTATTCCTTATAACCATCAACTGAGTAGAGGCAAGATAATCGTTAGCATCAAAATTACAATAAGCCCAATGTCTGTTTCTCGGACGTACTTGCGAATAAAGAATATCCCCCTTTTGGAATCTCTTTTTGAAGTGCCCCTTTAGATTTTTATTTGGACTATAGTTATGATGATCAAAATATCCTTCAGTTACATCGCTGCTATTAATCAATACGACTTCCTCAGCATCTGTCTTTTCGTTATTAGTTATATTCAAAGACAATTCACCTATGGTTACTTCATCAGAACATTCTGACAACCAATTCTTAAAAATAGTCTGCGCCATCTCCTCCAAATCAGCATTGATCTTGTCGTTCAACTCTATCTTCCGGTCGAGAGAAGAAAGGATGGAAGCAATGCGGCGCTGTGTTTCAAGATTCGGTAAGAGAATCTTATAATCCTCAATTTGTTTTTGTGAGATATGAGGAATCGCAGAACCTGTATGTATAGAATTAACATAATCAATAAATTTTTTACTAAAAATGTTATAATACAAATAATCCTGTTCTGCAAGTTCGTTATGTCTAACACATGCAACTCGTTGCGCAAGTAATAATGGTAAATCTTCCTCTTTGATTCTTGCTTTATTTTTCCCCACTCTTGAGCCATCCATTCCTATAACTATATCATTAGCTTGTAAGGAATAATACTCAGTTTTATCGAATGGTTCATTCCAACGCTTATCTTTTTCCGTATCCCATCGAAGATTACCTATTGTCACATTATCTCCACGAACAACTCGAATTCCTTCTTTGGAATATTTCTTTCCAGGGAAGGGAAAACCAGTAATAATGTTGCACACATCCCCTAATCTTACTTCTTTCCACTCCATCCTATTCCCTCCTCAGTTTCTTTTCTAAATATTTTTTTCGCCCATAATACTCCCTTTCAGCAAGACTCATCGGAAACATAGAGTTGCTTTCTATAGCCTCATACTCATCCTGCAAGTCTTGAAGATGATCTTGTTGCTGCTTCAGATAGAAGTATTCTTGATCTTTTTTCTGCTTGTAGTAGTATTTCTCTTGCTCTTTCTTCTGTTTATTGAAAATCACAACAGAAACAACTATTGCAACCACAGACGCCACTACAGCCAACAAAGAGAAAAGCCCAGAATATTCATTTAAAAACTCCATACTCTTACACCTCCCATCCAATTTTCTTCAACTGCAATCTGATCTCCTCTTCCTGCTTCTTGCTTTCCTCAAACAGCTGCTTCAGCTCTCCGGTGAGATTCGTCATTTTCTCCTCGAAAGGCACTCCGTCGCCTTCGTCTTCGGCGATTCCTACGTATCTTCCAGGAGTCAGGATGAAGTCCTGAGCAGCAATCTGCTCGGTGGTGCACACGGCACAGAATCCCTTTTCATCCTCCAGAGTTCCCTGCTGGAACGCATGGAAGGTGTCAGAGATTTTCTTAATATCCGGATCAGGCATCAGCTCACGAAGCTTGCGGGTAACCATCGTGCCCAGATTACGAGCGTCGATAAACACGGTCTTGCCCTTCTGCGCCTTGTTGCGGCTGATAAACCAAAGACTTACAGGAATACCCGTACTGTAGAACAGCTGCGAAGGCAAAGCCACGATTCCCTCTACCAGGTCAGCTTCGATGATGGCTTGGCGAATCTGTCCCTCGCCGCCACTCTGACTCGAAAGCGCACCATTCGCCAGCACCAAACCAATCTTTCCGTTAGGTGCCAGATGGTGAATCATGTGCTGCATCCACGCAAAGTTGGCGTTGCCAGCTGGTGGCAAACCATACTGCCAGCGCACGTCTTCCTGAAGCGCACTCTGTCCCCAGTCGCTGAGATTGAAAGGAGGATTGGCAAGAATGTAATCTGCCTTCAGCGTAGGGTGCTGGTCATCATAGAATGTGTCGGCAAAAACATTGCCCAGGTTCGCATCCAAGCCACGGATGGCAAGGTTCATGTGCGCCATCTTCCACGTATCAGGGTTTGCCTCCTGACCATAGATACTGATTTTGCGCAGGTTTCCCTTGTGGCGCTCTATAAACTTGGCGCTCTGCACAAACATACCGCCGCTTCCGCAGCAAGGGTCATAGACTCTACCCTCGTAAGGCTCCAGTATCTCTACCAGCGTGCGGACAATGCAGGAAGGCGTATAGAACTCGCCACCATTCTTGCCCTCCAGGCTGGCAAACTGCTGCAGACAGTATTCGTAGGTTCTGCCCAGCAGGTCTTTCTCCTCGCCAGCATCGTGCATTTCTATGTTCGTAAAGAGATCTACCACATCGCCCAGACGGCGCTTGTCAAGCTCCGGACGGGCGAAATTCTTAGGCAGAATGCCCTTCAAACTTTCGTTTTCACGTTCAATTGCAGTAAGTGCTTTCATCTATTACCACGCCTATTTCCGGTGTGTGGGCAGCAGCACTAATCTTGCTCCATCGGGCTTCAGCAGGCACGAAGAAGATGTTCTCGGCAGTGTATTCGTCCTTATCTTCCGGGTCGGCGTATTCGTCGCCCTGCAGCTCCTGAAACTTCTGTTCGAAGCGGTCGCTGATGTATTTCAGAAAAATGAGTCCGAGCACCACGCCCTCGTATTGCGAAGCGCTGAGGTTGCCTCTCAGAATGTCGGCAGCCTTCCATATCTTCTCTTCAAAACCAATGCTGATGGTATCTTGTTTCTTAGCCATGATTGTTTATTTATTAATAAGCACAAGTCGCCAGTCTGCGTTGCTGAAAACGTAGGAACTGTCTGTGCTGGTTATTGTAAATATCTGATTTTCTATCTTGATTTCATCGTCCTTGATCGTGTAAGGATAACTTCCGCAGGGACTGATTTCGTATTCACCGTGCACTAATTTGCCTGCTTCATCGAAGTGGTAAACCATTTCCTTTTCGGTGAAATAAACGCTGTCTGTGGTGAATCGGCAATAGGTGGGAGCCTCCTTGATGTCTATTTTCAAGGCTCCAAGGCGACCTTCTGCCTTCAAAAGTTCCCATTCATGGGCTGTAAATGCAGTTTTATAATCGAAAGAAGTGGATTTTTCGGTCTCTTCATCACTGGAACAAGAGAAAAATGAAAACACGAAAAGGGCGACTACCATCGCATAAAAATACGATAATAGTCGCCCTCTGATAAGTGCAGCATGGCTTGAAGCTAATTCTGATTCTTCAGAATTACCCCCCTAAAATGCTGACAGTCAAGCTGTTATGTAATTTTACACCCATACTTATCTTACTTTTAAAGTCTTTAATTCATACGGAGCAATGTCATTTGCTCGATATTGAAGGCAAAGTTAATAAAACTTTTCGAAACCACCTAATTTTATCACGTTATTTAACGGGAAAAGTGATGAGGAGAGCAGAAAAAGTGGCTTCGAGGGCAGTTTTAACTCCTTCTGAAGGCAAAAATAAGAAGGGTAAAAATGCAGTTATGGGGCAGAAATGCACATTTTTCTACCCTCATTTCTGTAGGAAAAGTAAAAAGAATATACAGAAAGAGATGGGAAACGTGGACGAATTTCAGAATATCCTGAGAGAAAAAATGCAGGATAAACAAGACAAGAATATATAAGAAAAACCATCTAATACGTTTATAATCAATGGTTTACTAGATGGTTCTCAGTAAGAAAATACCTCTTAATCCTTTACCTTTTTGGGGTCATTAAGGGTCATGTCATTAAGGGTCATTAAGGTTTTCGGGAGAGAAAATGTCATCTATAGTAATAATATAAATATTATTTATATTTACTATAGCTCTTAATGACCGAAGCGGATTTTCTTAATGACCCTTAATGACACTGACCCTTAATGACACTTTTTGTTGCTCTGCTGGTATTTTCATCTGTCATTCAGCCTCTTCACAACATTGCTGCAAGAAACTTTGCATAAAATCTCAATAGAACTCTTTGTGTTACAGCTACTTATGTCATTTCCTGCAAAGAAAGTGAGGGTAAAAGCTTGCAATCGGGGCAAAAATGTTGTACCTTTGCACCAGCAATCGAAGGAAACGCCTTAGGTGTCTGAAAACGGGCATCTCTTACGACCGAGGCGGGGGATAAATGATGACAGGCGCCGGTCATCAATGACGACCCCGAAAAGGACAAGAAACGGGGCTATCCGGGGAGTTGCAAAAATGAACCTTTTAATACAAACGACTATGATTAATTACAGCATCGTAATGCGTAGCGTGAACGCAAATCTTCTGGAAATCAACCAGGCGAAGTCACGCATCAACCAGGCAAAGAAGGAGGGTACAACCCCTGACCCCAAGGACCTGGAACTCGTGAAGACTGAGAAGCAGAACGCTTTCGCCATCTCACAGTACACCGACATCATGACCATCGAGAAGTTTGCCAAGCACATCACCTCTCATGGCAGCGTGTACTCCAGAGCCGACATCAGCGCCATCCTCTACATGGCAGTAGATTGCATGAGAGAGATGCTGCTCGAGGGCAAGAAGGTCCGTCTGGGCGACCTGGGTGACTTCTCCGTCCTGCTCACCTCGAAGGGTGCCGAGGATGCCGACAAGTTCACCGCACAGAACATCACCGACGTGAAGGTGCAGTGGGAGCCTGGTCAGCAGTTCAAGACCCTGCGTGACGAAGCCGAGTTCAATCTCGTGGCAAGCCGAAGCGCTCAGGCAGCCGTTCTCAAGGCGATCAAGGAGGGCAAGACCAGCGTTGACCTCAACGCTCCAACCACTCCGGAGGGAGGCGGTGACGGAACCAGCGGTGGCGGTTCTACTACCACCGGAGGTGGCGAGAATACCGGAGGTCAGGGCAGCGAGAGTTCCGGTGGAACGGGTAGCGAAGGCTCCGGCACCGACCAGGGCGGAGACGTAGGTCTCTAGACTGAGAGTCGGGCGGGTTCGGGAGGAAAAATAAAGTATTAATTTGTTATATTAGGCAGGAAATTGTTTAACCTTTAAATTAGAAAGACTATGAAAAGAGACACATGGAAGATGGTGTTGCAGATAGCCATCAGCATCTTGACGGCAATCGCAACCACGCTCGGAGTGACTAGCTGTGTAGGCTAGAAGTTGAAAATGAAGAATGGCCGTTCTCCTCTACCCCATGAGGAGGCGGTCATTTTTTCGTATTCTGGTCATTAAGGTCACGGTCATTAAGGTCATTAAGGATTTCGGCTTTTCAAAATATCCCTCTATCTTATAAAATAAGGTTAAATCAAGTTTGTGCAGCGAACAAAATCCATCCATATAATCACTTTTCTGAATATTTTTTGTATTTTTGCAGAT
>ERZ1023617.425-NODE-425-length-16569-cov-35.619656_pt1 | contig 16569 bp, 16 predicted proteins | sample MGYA00380328_ERZ1023617 | MGnify/ENA primary metagenome ERZ1023617 (study PRJEB33179, sample SAMN07448977) | human gut metagenome | biome: Human-gut; feature: Human associated habitat; material: Faeces | host: Homo sapiens | place: India: Bhopal | collected...
TTATCGACATGGTAGAGACGGCAGAGAATGTATGGTCAGACTCCTGTGTCTGCGCCATGGTGGATAAGGACTTGAAAGGATAGAGTTCACTTGAAAAAGTATTCTCATTAAAAGTTTAACATACATTCGTTCTTCAAGCAACAGACGGGAATGACTGAGGAGGGAAAACGGAATATTTTGGCAGAAATGATTAAATTAATTATACTTTCATGCCACTTTTGCAGCATTTATTGCCAGTTCTGGCAAAAACCGTTCACTCCTGATATAAAAATTCACCTGGCACATAACTTGCTAATACCTAAGATGAAAGCGGAAGCCGAAAGGGCAAGAGGAACGTTAAGAACCCTAAGCAATGACATTTGAGGGTTTCTCGAAATCCTTGAGTCCCGAAAGCCGAAGCGTTCATTAAGAAAAAGGATAAATTAATAAACAATTAGAAATCCCGACAGAGCCGGAAGGCGAAGAGAGGACGAGAAAAATATAATTTGGAGGTTTTACATTATGTTGTTAGCTCGTAGAAATAATAGTGTTTCAAATTGGTTGAATAGTTGGTTTAATGACAACTTCTTTGATACCGAATTGATGCCACACATGAACGCCACAGCTCCTGCTGTTAACGTAAAGGAGGATGCTACAGCTTACACAATGGAGATTGCAGCTCCTGGCTTGAAGAAGGATATGGTCAAGATGAACATCGACAAGGATGGCTATCTGAATGTATCTATCGAGAACAAGAACGAGAAGAAGGAGGAAAAGAAGGAAGAGCATTACCTGCGTCGTGAATTCTCTTACAGCAGCTACTCTCAGAGCTATGCTTTACCTGAGGATGCCAACCACGAGAAGATTTCTGCTGAGGTCAGCGATGGTGTCTTGAAGATTGAGATTCCTAAGGTAGCCAAGGAGGAGAAGAAAGACGATGTTAAGCACATTGAGGTAAAGTAATCACTCATAACGTGCTAAGCAGCTTTCGGGATGACATTTCATTGCACCCTAGAAAATAATTAAAACGGAGGGCTAGTCCTGGTAATGGGCTAGCCCTTTTTTTGTGCCTTTGAGGTCATTACTGCAAGAAATCATCGTTGCTTACCTTTACACCAAGTGGTCCATAGTCGCCAAGAGCTTTGTGAGCAAGCTGCTTGTCGGGATCGGTCACATGGTCGATAGGTTCGCCAGTCTTATCCTTGTAAGCAGTAGGTGTCATGGTTGCGATGGAGTGTTTCCATTTCCTGTCTGGAAGAATGTTCCTGTACATGACAGCCACAACCTCTCCGATAGGATTGCCGTCTATGTTCTTTTTCTCACTGTCCCAAACGAAGAGATTGACATACTCTCCGTTGGCATTCATTTCGTCCACCTTGCTCTGTATGGCTGATAGCTTAGGATTCTTTTTCAGGCAAACCACAAATGTTGCTTTCTTGCCATCGGCATAGCGAGCCTTCGCATCATATATAGACATATATGAGCGTGTGTCGCTTGCTGAGCCAATGCAGATAGACCAGTAACGTGTCACAGCTTTTCTGTATTCCTCAGGCTTTGTTGGCACTGTGGCCGGTATGAAGGAGAATGTGAGCACAGAGTCCTCGCGCAAGTGCGTTCTTCCATAAAGGTATGCCGTGGAGTTGTTTGGATAGTACATGCTAACTGGAGCAAGGAAGAATGGCATCTCCCTGTTTTCGTCGGATTTCTGTGTAAACACCTTCGATGTTATCTTATAGACATTTGATACAACGTGTTCTGGCACGTAGGTCTCATGCAAGTTCATGTCGAGTGCAGTGATGGCTGGCAGTTCTACTCCTGCGTATTCATCTTTTTGGCTTCCATCGGCAGTAGTGCCCAGGTAATGTCTGAGAACTACAGCTACTTTGTTCACACCTTCTTTAACTTTCACCACATTCTCTCCAAGTTTGTCTATTACGCTTTGTGACGTTCCGTTTGGCACCACATAGAGGGTGAAATAGTTCTTTCCAGAAGTGGTTGCGACGAAAGGATTCGTGCTTCCGTTATCTGCCGAGATGTCCTGGTCATCGATGCCTGCAAAAACGTCTCCTGTCTTATCATTGTATAGTGATATGCTGAAATATCTGCAATGAGGATATTCTCCTTTCAGGCATAGAATCTTGTCACTATTTTTATCTATCTCATAGGTGTATTCCCAATAATTGGAATATAAGTCCGGGTATGCTCCGAGAACTTCACCATCACCTTTCAGGGTTGCGCCCCATTGCTCCTTAGGTGACACGGTAGGGATTTTTATATCGTTGTTGCTGTCGTCATCGGAACATGCGATGAATGTCATTGCCGTGATAAAACTTAGCAATGAGGTCATGATAATTTGCTTGATTTTCATACTTCCTGTTTTTTTAAATTAATATACTTTTTGTTCTCACTCTGTTTTACTTGATTTCCACTCTGAACGGTCCAGATACCGAGTTGTAGAGTAAGTCACCATTGTCAAAGAACTGTATGATGGCATATGCTCCATTGGCCCGATTGTCTTTGCCTAGGATTGTGCGGTGGCGTGTGGTGCCGGTGCGCCAGTCGAGTCCGGTTACTTCCCATCCTGTGGCATCGTTCCATCCACTTACGAATACCATTTCAGACGATGTGCTTACAGCAGGAATCATGCTTGGTGAACTGACGTCAGCACGTGTCCACTTAGCCTCCCACTTGTTCTCCTTTGTGTTCCAGCTCACGCATTCAACACCTCTAGGAGTCTCTATGGTAGGACCGATTGCCAGCACGCCTATAATCTTGTCGTTTATCTTTTCCGTTGTCTGGCTGATATTGTTCACCACAAAAGCGTCGTATCCTGCGGTTACTACGGATTGCTCCGACTGTACCCATTCGGTAGAGGCTGGTAATCCGCACGTTATGTCGAACGTTCCTGCCAAACGTTTGTTGCCGGAATCTACAGGCTTGGCATCGGCAGGTATGGCGTCACGCCAGAAAGCTACGAGTTTCATTCTCTTTGCTCCGTCTGTTAGCACTACGAGTTTGTCCTCGTCGTTGCCAAATCCCATTAGTGTAGGGGTTGCTCCTGTACCATATCCGAGCTTGATACATGGTGCCATTGGACCTCCGTCATACTCGGCTTTCCATGCTCCATCGCTCTCGCTGTCAGAGAACTTTCCATTCTTGCATATCAGCTTTTGCATGAGTCCCTTGCCGTTGGCCTCCTTGGCGTTGCTTGCCACATATACCCCGCCGTTCTCTCATCCACTGCTATTGAGTTCGTCAATATTTGGGTGCTTGCCAGTGGGTAGGTATCTTCTACCGTGGTCAACTCACGGTTGAGTACAACAAGAGCATTCTGTGCCGCCACGAGCAAATGTCCATCGTATGTCATGGTAGCTCCCACCAGCGTGTAAGAGTTGTTGATATACGGTGTGAGCTTAATCTGACTGTCTAGTTCTATGCCATCCTTCGGATTATTTGGGTTCTTCAGCTTGTATCTTGCCATGATATGTCCAGCATTGGTATATACATAGTTGTCCTTGTCGCACAACACATAGTTTCCATTGGCTATAGACATCTGTGGGGCAGCACCTAGCACTCCGGTTACGGCTGTTGCAAGTTCTGAGTAAGACGAGTAGCTGGATGTCAAGATATTGAGCTGTTCTTGATTCTTCATTGTTATTCCAGGCAAACCAGCTTCTGCGAGTCTTTCAAAATTGCCGTTGGATACGTCTATGATAGACACTCTGTCGCTGCTCATTCCCCACATATATTTTGGGGAAGTGGATGCGAGCGTCATGAGGTTCACAGGACCGCTGCTTGTTGTCTTGCATTTCGTCAGGTCGGCATAGAACGTGCCGTCCTTTACTTTTGCAGTGAAAGCATCGGTCTGAGCCGAATTGAAATGGGTGATGCTGTATTCCTCTTGTGCCAGCCAAGGGTTTGCCTTTGGCTTGGATAGTTCTGCCAGAGGAATGTTGGGATTTCCGTTTTCCCCATTGTTGTCATCGTCTGAACAAGCAGTAAACATCGCCGCTCCTATTGCGAGGATGAATAATGATAGATACGATTTTTTCATAATTATTTATTGTTTTAAAATGAATACTTGTTTTGTAACAACAATTCCGAACCTACCAAAAGAAGGAAGAACAACAGTATATAAATATAGAATTGTTCTTGCTTGACGAAATCAGCGAAACTGAATTTCTTTTTCCAATGATTCCCAAGATAGAGACGGTAGTCGCGTATCATCACAAGGATGAACACTATGATAATCACAGTCACGATCACTACAACAATCATGATGAGATTTTCATCTGAAATTGAAATGGTTGGTTCTGCTCTTGTCATTTTCATTATCTGTTATGTTATTGATTCGATTGCAAAAATAGCTTTTTTATTTTGAAAGTGATAGTAGCTTTCCTATGGTAGTTGTAGCTTTTCCACAAAAAAAGTAGTAGCTTTCCTAGGAAAACTACTACTTTTTAAATAGTATTTAATGTAAAATTACAAAAATTCATATTTAGATGGAGGCAAACTGTTGGCGCCATTGGCTAGGTGACATGCCCGTTTTCTGTTTGAATATACGATAAATCCATGTGTGGGATGAGAAACCGCACTCTGTGGAAATAGCGTCAATGCTATATTCGGGGTTGGCTTTCATCATGCGAACTGCCTCATTAAAGCGAATGTCGCTAAGCCAGGTTCTAAAATTGGTGTATTCTGACTGATTGAAGTATTCTGTCAATTCGATTTTCTTGTATCCCAACTTGGTAGCTAACGAATAGATGCTAACTTCATAGTCCTTATAACATCCCTCTTCACACCATTTCTTGAGGGCTAATTCTATTTCCATCTTTCTATTAGCTGTCAAGATATTTGTGCTATGAGTATTCTTATCGTCATTTATGTCTTCTGCTTCCGTGACTTTTGCCTCTGCATCATTTTCATCAGAAATGACTCCTTTGGGTGTGATGTAATAGCCCATAGCAATGAAAGTGTGGACGAAAAAGATGACAGAGAGTAACATCAAGGGACCTATTATATATAATAAGGTATTGAAGAGGATTGCTACAGGCAGGAGTCCAGCAGTGAGGTATAGCAAAATGATGCTGGCTTGCGAATAGCGCACGTATGGAATCAAGTCACTTCCGAAATTTTCCATGAGCTTCTGCCTTTGGGTATTTGTTTCTTTGCGAATGACAAAAATAAAATATGCCATGCTAGCCACAAAAAGACCGAGCATCACATAGAGCATATTGCCAATGTGCAAACTACGATTTTGGAATATGCCAATGACGAAAACTAGGGCGATGAGTATATATGCCATCATACTACGCAAACAATGACGGCGCACTTTGCTGCCTGTACTCTCTATGTTGATGATGGAGAGAGTGATGGCAAATGCCACTGGGGTATAGAACAGTATGTTGAATGCTGCGCCCACATCGGTACCTTGTGCACGGAGTCCATGAACCATCTGCAAGAGGTAGTGGACGGAGAAGAATAGCATGGATGCAACAAGAAGCCATCTTGATATTTCGTAGCGCCACACCTTCCATCTCACCTGCAAACTTGCCATGGCTAATAGCAATGCTAGCATGGCTGTAATGACGCAACATACAAGTTGCAATATGAATAACGATGTCATAATATTGTTATAACCTTAATTCCACAACACTATTATAAATCAAACCTTTTAAGCCCCAGAACAACAAAAAGTTGCTCAGGATTTTGCCATGTGAGAATTTTCACTTATCTTAGTGTTGCGAAAAGAAAACAAGCAAAACTCTGACATAACATGGCAAAGATACAAATTAAATCTGAGAAACTCACTCCTTTTGGAGGATTTTTTCGGGTCATGGAGCAATTTGACTCCACATTGTCTTCTGTAATCGACTCAACCCTCGGTCTAAGGTGTAGATTGTTCGGTTGTTTTTTTATTTTTTTAATCCTATTTTTCCTATGCATTCAGCTAAAATTCATACCTTTGCATTATCTTTTCAAAAAACAACAAAATGTAATCAATATGAAACAGAAAGATGTTATAACGGGATGGCTTGTCGCATTCATTATCAGCTGTATGATGCTGGCGGGATGCACCGAAAAATCCAGGAAGCTAGAGAAGAAAAACGTGAAAGTTGAGACTATCTCCGTGGGGAATACAAACCTAGGGGGAACGAAAGACTATGTGGGAACCATCGAGGAAAAGATGGGATCTACACTCAGCTTCGAGATAGCCGGGAACATCACTTCCATACGGGTGGAAGAAGGAGATAGAGTGAGCAAGGGACAGCTGCTCGCCACCATCAACCCTACCACCGTGAAGGAGGCTCACCGGGCAACACTCACCACCCTGAAACAGGCGCAGGATGCATACAGAAGATTCCTGCCCCTGCACCAGTCGGGAACCATCTCGGATATGAAATGGGTGGAGATAGAAAGCAAACTGGAACAGGCAAAGGCGGCTGAAAGCATCGCCCGCCAGCAACTCTCCCACTCTACCCTCACAGCTCCTTTTGCAGGCGTCATCGCTGCCAAGAACGTGGACTTGGGAACCTACGTGCTCCCCGGACAGCCTGTGCTGAAACTCGCCAATGTAGCACAAGTCAACGCCAAGATATCCGTACCCGAAGCTGAAATATCTCATCTGCACGTGGGCGACAAGGTGAAACTGACGGTAGCCGCTCTTTCGGGTGCCATTTTCCAGGGAACGATTTCAGAAAAAGGCATCGATGCCAACCCCATCTCGCATACCTACGATGTCAAGGTGGGCATCACCAATCCGCAGGGCCGTCTGCTCCCAGGCATGGTATGCAACGCCCAGGTGCAGGGTAGCGCTGCTACCCCATCCCACATCACCGTTCCGCCACAAAGCATTGAACTGGATGTAGATAACTCCCGATTCGTATGGACCGTGGTAAACGGAAAGGCACATCAGCAACCCGTAACTACCGGCGATTTCGAAGGCGACGGCATCGTCATCCTTTCGGGACTGAAGGCTGGCGACCAGGTTATCATCAATGGCCAGCAGAAAGTTTCGGAAGGAATGAATGTAGATACAGCAAAAAGCGATAACCGATAAAAAAAGTGGAGGGAAAAGATATGAATCAAGAGACAAACAAGCCGGAGAGAGACACCGCCCTTCGCGACCACATCAAGGCACGCATCACCAGGAAGCCCAACCGCATCATCAAGCGCTCGTTCATCGAGTCGGCGATGTGCAACCACAACATCGTGATACTTCTGATGGGCATGCTCGTATTTCTAGGCATACTCGGCATCTGCATCATGCCCAAGCAGGAGATGCCGCAATTCACCATCAGGCAGGGTGCCTGCGTAGCCGTATATCCGGGCGCTACATCCGGAGAGGTGGAAGAACGGGTGGCTAAACCGCTGGAGAACTTCATCTTCGGATACAAGGAGGTGAACAAGAAAAAGACCTATACCCAGAGTAAGGACGGCATGCTGATCGTGTTCCTGGAACTCAACGACGACGTGGAGGACCGGGATGCCTTCTGGAGCAAGTTCAAGCATGGCCTGCAGGCCTTCAAGAGCTCCCTTCCTACGGGTGTCCTTGCCCTGCAGGCTGTGGATGACATCGCCGATACCTCTGCCCTGCTCATCACGATGGAAAGCAAGCAGAAAACCTATAGGGAACTGAATACATACATAGACCAGCTGAAGGACAGACTGCGCCGCATTGATGCCATCTCGAACCTGCGAACCTACGGACTGGAAAACGAACAGATAAGCATCTGCCTGGACCAGAACAAACTGGCCAAATACGGCATCGGCCCCTACAAGATTCTGAACGACCTTGCCCTGCAGGGCTTCACCACCGTGAGCGGAAACCTGGAGATGGGCAACCTCAACCTGCCCATCCACATCACCGACTCCTACAACAACGAGCGGGATGTGGCAGAACAAATCGTATATTCCGACCCCAAGGGCAACATCGTGCGCCTGAAGGACATCGCACAGATTAAAAGAGAATATCCGAAACTGAATAAATACATCAAGAGCAACGGCAACAAATGCGTGCTCCTATCCATTGAAATGCGACCGGGAAACGACATCGTGAAGATGGGAAGAGACGTACACAAGATGATGGATGATTTTGAACAGTCCCTGCCAGACGATGTACACATCAATACCATTACCGACCAGAGCAAGGTGGTAAGCGAATCGGTGCTAAACTTCCTGCGCGAGCTGCTCATATCGGTCATCTCCGTCATCATCGTGGTCATCCTGCTCATGCCGCGCCGCGTGGCAGAGGTATCAGCCCTCAGCATCCCTATCACCATCTTCTCGTCGGTGGGCATATTCTATCTTTTCGGCATGGAGCTGAACACCGTTACACTGGCTGCCCTCATCGTAACACTGGGTATGGTGGTGGATGATTCCGTGGTTATCATCGACAACTACATGGAGAAGCTGGGCCATGGCATGTCGCGCTGGCATGCAGCCATCGCCGCTCCTAGAGAGTTCTTCATGTCGGTGCTTTCTGCCACGCTCAGCATCTCGCTCACCTTCTTCCCATTCCTCTTTACCATGCATGGCGACATGGGCGATTTCGTAAAATCATTCCCCTGGGCCATGTTCATCATCCTGAGCATCTCGCTCATGGTTTCGCTGCTGCTCACACCTTATTTACAGTATATGGTGATTCACCAGGGCATCAGCAGCCAGCACAAGCCCAACGCACGCAAAAAGCCACTCGACTATCTGCAGATGGGGTACACCTGGTTGCTGAAACGCTGTTTCGCCTTTCCACGCACCACCCTCGCCGTGGGCATCATGCTGGTGAGCACCGGAGCCATCATCTTCGTACATCTTCCGCAGAGAATGATGCCTATCGCCGAGAGAAACCAGTTTGCCGTAGAGTTCTATCTGCCTAGCGGAACCACCGCTGCAAGAACCGCACAGGTGGCAGATTCTATGGCCCACATTCTGCAGCGCGACCCGCAGGTAACAGCCGTAACCACGTTTGTTGGTCAGGGTTCACCACGTTTCCACACCACCTATGCGCCACAGATTGGCGGTGAGAACTTTGCACAGTTTATCGTGAATACGGTAGATAACGATGCCACAGAAGAGGTACTCGACCGATATGCCAACCGATACTCCAACTATTTTCCCGACTGCTACATCCGCTTCAAGCAGATGGATTACAACAACGCCACCTACCCTATCGAAGTAAGAGTGAGCGGCGACAGCATGGGCGACCTGAAGGCTGCCGCCAGGAAGATAGAAGCCTGCATGCACAAGATAGAAGGCATCAACCTGATTCGTACCAACTACGAAGAGCCCCTGCCTGGCATCAGGGTAACTCCAGATGCCACCGAGGCCAACCGGCTGGGTGTGAACAAGACCATACTCTCTGCCGACCTTGCCATTCATTTTGGCGATGGCATCCCGATGGCCACCCTTTGGGAAGGCGACTATCCGGTGAAGATGGTTCTGAAATCGGAAAACGACAGCGACCTTGCCAATGAATACATCCCCGTGATGGGAGGAACATCGAGCGTTCCACTCCGCCAGCTGGCTAAGATTTCGCCCGACTGGCACGACGGCAGCATCATACGCAGAAACGGCGTGCGTACCATCTCTATCATAGGTGAACCTTTAAGGGGATTCAATGCCAACCAATTGGCCAACGAACTGAAGCAGGAAGTATCCAAACTCCCGCTAGATTCCAGTCTTGATTGGGAGATTGGCGGTATGGCAGAAAAGGATGCCGAAACCCTTCCTCAAGTTACATCGGGCGTGATGATAGCAGCCTTGATCATCTTCTTCATCCTGCTCTTCCATTTCAAGCGCATCAGTCTGGCACTGGTGAATCTCTCGTCCATGTCGCTCTGCATCTTCGGTGCAGCGATAGGCCTTCTGGTTACGGGGTTCGACGTGAGTCTTACCTGCATATTGGGCATTGTGAGCCTGATGGGTATCCTGGTAAGAAACGGCATCATCATGCTCGACTATGCCGAGGAACTGCGCCGCGACAAGGGGTTATCGGTAAAGGAAGCCGCCTTCCAGGCTGGCGAGCGCCGCATGCGCCCTATCTTCCTTACATCGGCAGCCGCCTCGGTAGGCGTACTGCCTATGATGGTAGAGAACAATACGCTGTGGTCGCCAATGGGAGCCGTTATCTTCTTCGGTACGCTTATCTCGATGGTACTCATCGCCACCATCCTGCCTGTGCTCTATTGGCTCGTGTTCGACAAGCACGGCAAGTATAGTTTGAGGAAGCAGTAAACGCAGAAGCCTGCCGGCATCACTGCCGGCAGGCTTCACTTTTCATAAACCGAACCTAAAATCCTACTTATCTTTTGAGATAATAAAACTGCAATTTAAACCTAAATATAAACTTTTACCTTGATGAAAACTCTTTCTACTTCTTTATCTATCTATATATATATGTACTGCAAAATGTATTGCATTTGTGTATGCCTAGAATTGAGTTATATCAGAGAACTGCTTACTCAGAAACAGTTGCCTGTGCTGCAGGCTGCTCTGCCTGAGTAGTATCTACAGACTCTGCTGGAGTCTCAGATGTAGCCTCTGTTGATTCAGATGTTGCTTCAGATGTTGTCTCTGCAGGAGTAGCCTGCTCTGTAGAATCCTCTACACCAGCCTGTGGCAAAACAGGAGTGCTGACCTCTGCTGAATCCTTAGGAGTTTCAGGTGCTACTGTATCAACTGGAACTACTTCAGAATTATCCATCATCATTTTGCTTGATGCAAATACGTTGCTTACTGAAACCATTACCATAGCTGCGATAGCTGCAAAAACGAACTTCTTCATAATCTTATCTATTTTAAATTGTTACTAATTTATTGTTATTTACTCTGTTTTGTGGATTCATTATCGAACCCGCTATTCATAGTTGCAACCAGCGTGCCCAAAAAACAGATAAAACCATGATACCGTTGATTTACAAATAGTTATCAATTTTGTGCCATAAATTAGGGTTGTGGAAATTGGGGAAATAGTGTGGAACTATTCCTCAAAAAGTTGGGGAATGGACAAGATAATGATAAGGAAAATGATGTAGGAACTGATAAATATGTTTGCCACCTACAGGTCTTGCACGATGCTTCAATTTGTGACGGCAATTCTCATACAAAGAACCTCCCTCTTTTTTGTCTTTTCTAATGATGCTCTTCTCGGCTTGGAAAGTCATGTCCCACGGCAGACGTACCGATGCCATACAGCGCACATCCCACATCAAACGGTTCTGTTTGTCACCATGTACGTCATAGAAGCTGTCGTGCAACGGATAGTCTGCACTCCAAGCCTTGAGATGACTATTGTAAAGGTTCAATGTGGTGGTGAGTGTCAGCCGTCTGAACAGCAGGTTGCGGGATATAATCTCCACCCCGGAGTTTAATTGCCGATCCATTGCCCCGGCACATTGCTAAGGTGAATGGTTGTCGTACGTCCCCATTTGTGTCCGAGCGTTCCGATTGCACTCAGGTAAACATCATTCCTGTCATCAGGTCTGAAATTCGTGCCCAGACGAAGGAACATGCTGTTTTCATGCTTCTTGCTATCGCCGTCAGAGTTGAGATATGTTCCATTGTCATAACTGCGGCGTGATGCCGAGCCTCCGGGTACATGTTGGGTTTTAAGTCCGATTCCGGCGAATGTTTCAAACTTGCCTTCGTTGTAATTGAAATTAAGATTCACGTTTGCCGTCCCGCGTGTATCCACATTAGCCTCGGCGTTGCCAAAGTAACCGTGACGGTAATCTTCCTTCAACCGTATATTGATGATTCCGGCAATTCCCTCCGTGCTATGCTTGGAAGACGGATTCGTCATGACCTCAATGCTCTCAATGGCTTGAGCAGGAAGCTGACGAAGTATCTGGGCACGGTTGTCATCGTTCATCCCCATCTTTTTGCCATTTATCCACACAAGGACATCGGCATTGCCACGCAATGATATTTCTCCCTCGCTGTTTACATCAACCGACGGGACTGCGGCAAGAAGTTCATCAATAGTCTTACCATCCTCAAATTCTTCTTCAAATTCTATTCGATACTGATCATTCACTCTTACCGAGGACAATCCTTCTTTGTTTCCTTCTAACCGTTCATAATTGAGAGAATTATTTTCCATAGGCCTTGAACGTTATCTTCCGATATCATAAGGTCTATCACTCTAATCCTAAGAGATCAAGTTCTTCATAGAACACGGGTCTTGGAGATGTACCCAATACACCTTCTACTTTGCCCTCAAAACACCAGTTATCTTTCTGATAATTAATAACTTAACACCAATAACACTTCTTAAAAAAATGCAGCAAAAAGTATCATCAATGTATCATGGAAGTATCATCATATTATGGTCGTACAACTAAAAGATGTATAGTTGTACGACTATAAAGCTACAATTGTACAACTATAGGGGTATAGTCGTACGACTATACAGGTTATAACCGTACAACTAAAGGGGTTATAGTTGTACGATAACAAGGGGTTGCCACTAAGCTCGGCAGAGGTGCTGAGCCTAGTAGCAACAGTTGGGAAGATACTTGATTGCACCCGAGAAGATACTTACTTCAAACCAAAAGGATACTTACTTCAACCCCAAAAGATACTTACTTGAACCCCAAAAGCCGTTTACTTCAACTTCCTATCATCATTCCTTCTTTCTCAAACGATAGATCGTAACAGGACCTTCTTTAGTAGCATACATTCTGGCTGCCGGTTCCTCACAGAGATCATTCAATACCTTATTGGCATGATAGCGGGTGACACCGAATTCACGAATCATATCCTTCACCGTAATATAACCCTGCTGCTGACAAATCTCTACAATATCAGCAAACTCCTTGTCCGCCTCTTTTGGAGTAGATTTCACACTCCAATACTGTCGGCTGCAACCATTAGAGTGGCGCTTCAGCCTCTCCAGAAACTCCTTCGTGGGCTGAATTTCCAAGCCGCAGATATCCACCTCATTGGCTGGAATCAGATCCCCCTCATGATAGGTCCTTTTCCATTCGATTCCATTCTTGTCCTTATGCTTCACCATCCCCAGCTTAGGCTTGACGATAAACATATCGCCTACCCTCACCTCGTTGCCATCCGCCAGGGCATAAAGCGTCTCATCCTCCAGCGTTTCCAATGCGGAGATAAAGGACGAAACGTTCATCGCACAATGATCGCGAACACGCTTCTCCATCTTCTCCCTGTCAACGACATCCTGTTTCACGAACATCGGATGTATCTGATACTTACCGCTTTCGTCCTTCAAGGGCGTGCGATGCTCCAAATAATTGATTGAACCTGTTGCTCTAGCCATATTCTTAGTTGTTTTGATTCTTTAAAAGATTATGCGCAAAAATACTGATTATTAGTGAGATAAGCAATTATTTTGTGTTAACTTTGCTAAAAGATAGAGATATAAAACTCATACGAGTCATTATAATCAAGATTATCTGTGTTAAAATTCACAAGAACACCTCATTTCTCATTATTTTTTAGCACATCAACATTACGTGTACCTACTTCATTTAGGTTACCAGCAGAGCTTCTTGAGGAGCTCAAGGAGTGTGCTAAGGCTACCAATCGTAGCCTTAACAATTATGTAGAATCCATTCTTATGGATTTTATGAGTAAGAACAAAACCATGGATGAAAATGCGATTACTCCCGATTTGCAAGCGAAGCTTGACAAGGCGAGAGAAGAAATTCATAGTGGACAATGTATCACATTGAAGTCGCATGATGATATTGACAATTATTTTGCGAGTTTATGATTTATACAATCATTACTTCAAAGAGTGCTGAAGATGTCATCAAGAAATGGAAGAAATCCAATCCAAAGCTATTCAAAAAATACCAAAAGATCTATCATGAACTGGTAGATCACCCAAGAACAGTACCTGGTAAATTCCTTGCAGGGATGTAGGGTGCTGACCAATCCACAAATTACCAAAGAGTTTTTCGAAACTCTCCTTCTGATTACAGTCATAGTAAGAGTAGAGCATACTGAGAAATATGCTTTTTCCAAAACGACGGGGACGGACGAAGAAGAGATTGCGAGGCTGCTTCTCCAGCTCTAGCAAAAACATCGTCTTATCGACATAATATAGATTCTGACTCATCACCGTGGCAAAATCAGATACTCCATATGGTACTTGTTTTACTTGCTGTTTCATCATGCTATGAAATTTAACCAGTTTATACGTGCAAAGTTACGGCTTTATTTTTGAAACAACCAAAGTTTTCACGGCTTTTTTGTTCAAATAAAAATCCCTGCCGTAGGAAGCCTTTCCTACAGCAGGGATTTTTCTATTCTACATAGTGATTTTACATACATCATATACACCTTGTCATTTGACGACTTTAAAAAACATAGGCATTCCTCTTTCTCTGAAGGTGCCTTTCCAGCAATCTCCAGGCCGTTGGAATATATTAATACTTTTGTTTGAGTCGCTTTTTTATATTGCTACTAACATCTACTTCTTTTATAGTGCAAAAATCATTATAATATGTAAATAATAAAGAATGGAAGCCATTATCTTTCAAATTGGCTTCACACCAAGTCTTTAATTTTTCAGGAACAGCATTATAGAAGAATAAACCATTTTTCTTTTTATAAACTCCATACAATCCTTTTTCTACATAATCTGTTTCCACATGAATTTCCTTGCTATAAAAAACAGAACCTTTATATTCATAATAATCTGTATCCCAAATTCTGCGACAGCCGGAACCACGAACTTTACGGTACAATTCGCCAAGTTCCATGTCTACATCATCATTATCAATGCTAACCACTGCCGTTCGTAAAGAATCAACATAAACAACAACGCTAACAGTCTTCTCGATATTCTTTCTTACAGGTTTCTCAAAAACATCCCAATATTCAGACTCTTTTATTAGCTTATCAAAAAAGTACTTAACGACAAATTTTCTTACAGATTTTTCATCTGCTTTAGACATTATATTATTAATCTTCTATATTCTGAGTTGTTCATACTCTACTTCATCTTCATGCTTTTTCGCCATAATATATTCTTTCGCATATTTTTTTTCAAAATACGATTCTACATCTTTTTTATAGTTTGAATTGAAGGAATATAAAGTATAGCTTGCCATTCCTAACTTATTTACAGAGGCATACAGTTCGATAGTTGTTTTTCCATCTATAAATTCATGAAATCTGTTTTTTTCTGGATCCATTGAATTCACTTTATATGTATTACTTTCGTCATTCACGCATTTCATCAAAAACATATCAAGAAAATCTCTATTATCTGTAATTATTCCATCCAAAAAGCATATTCCTTTATCATTGAATACTGCAAAAAACATAGAGGAAGAAGAACGGGATTGGTAAGCCAAACATTCATATCCTCCAGATTTGATTTTTGTAGCCAAACCAGTTGCGGCATTCATCTCTTTCTTTACACTTAACTTGCTTTTACCTAAAAAACCAATACCTTGAGAAAAAACGAAAAAAGAGTCCAACAAAAAGAGAATCAACAATAATTTTTTTTTTCATAACCCATATTTCCGCAACACTATAATTTTATATTTTTTATAAACACCTGAGTTACTAATAGTTCACTCAAGATTTTGCCATACTAGAATTTTCACTTATCTTAGTGTTGCTATAAAAAACAAGCAATATTCTAAATGACAAGACAAAAGTACAAATAAAATCTGAGAAACTCACTTCTTTTGAAGTTTTTTTCGATTATTGAATTATTTGATGCCGTTTAATTCAAAATATAGATTCCAACTTTGGATTGAGATGCGAGGTGAATTCAAAGGAAAATGCATACCTTTGCGGCGACAGTTTCCACCACGCTTCCCACTTGCACAGCGAACCAGGTGGGACTTTTGCTTTTTACAATTATAACTATCATACACATCTTGTTCTATAAAGATACTCCCATACCTCTCTTCCCGACTTCTTCAACCGGATAATCGGGTCGATGAAATACAGTTTGCCATCTTCATCACACAGCACATTATCACTGACATTAGAAACATCAGTTATTGCCAAATATTCATTTCCATAGAAATATCTATCCTCCTTTGTCAAGCCCAATTGATTAATGAGATAATCGTCAATCGTTTTCTGCGATGGTACTTGAAACATATCGGATATATTTCGTTGCTGAAGAACAATCCGGATTCCCTTTATATCCTCTGAAAAGCCAACAAAACGATACCTCGTTGATGGGAATAACATGTTATGAATCAAATGTTCATAAATGATATCCTCAGGCAAAATGTGCTTCATCGGAGCCTTGGCAAAAGGAGACTTCATTTTGGTGAAAGTTGTTCCGTCTTCACTCAAAAAGACAATGCTTTCTCCCGTTGGAATCATTCGTCTGTCACCAAATTTACCCCAGTCCGACTTATCTATATACAGGCCTTGTTCTTTGGCGATTTTTATCAAACGTAAGCATTCTTCTTCCTCTGCAGTTCTCGTGCTTTTCCTGTTATCTCCATATTGTTGAGTGGATAGCCCAGTCTCAAACACTCGAATATCGCTTCGGTCGCTATCTGCCTGTACTTTTCGCTCAGGCTCATAACATATTGCAGGGCGTTCCGTCCATCTCTTAAATATATAGTCGATAATTTTTCTTCC
>ERZ1023617.431-NODE-431-length-16407-cov-7.594851_pt1 | contig 16407 bp, 18 predicted proteins | sample MGYA00380328_ERZ1023617 | MGnify/ENA primary metagenome ERZ1023617 (study PRJEB33179, sample SAMN07448977) | human gut metagenome | biome: Human-gut; feature: Human associated habitat; material: Faeces | host: Homo sapiens | place: India: Bhopal | collected...
ATTCCATTCTTTACCTAAAAATTATTCATCCCCCAAATTTCCGTGAAGAGCCATAAAAAAGGACGTCAATCATTACGATCGATGTCCTTTTTTGCTTTGTGTGAATAACCTGCTGCCTCATCTCGGTTGGAATGGAAGGGAGGAATAAGCAGAGCTGATTCAGCTAAATCCCATCAATCTTTACCGGTTGGTGGTTTTATTGCATGAATACCTGCTGAGTCCTCTTGGCTGGTATGGTGAAAAACATGCGGATTTGATAAGCGAAGGTATGTCAATCATTGCGATTGACTTTTTCATTTTATGTTTATATTATGTTCCGCACTATCATTGCTGAAATGGTTAATGGAAGAGACGGGGGATTAAGAGGGACGTCAATCGGCGTAATTCGTGTTCTTTATGTTCCCTTTTCTTTTATTATGCTGACATGGTAAACTATATGTAACATTGACTGAAAGATACGATAAAACTATGGCAGGGGGATTTATGATGAAAGTAAAGGACGGACAATGCCGGGTGGCTGTGGTGCAGGCGGAGCCTGTGATGTTTGACAAGAAGGCCTGTCTTTCGAAGGCTTTATCGCTTTTGAAGAAGGCGGCTAAGGGCGGGGCGAATCTTGTTGTGTTTCCGGAGCTTTTTATTCCCGGTTATCCTTATGGAATGAATTTCGGCTTTTCTGTGGGACGTCGTACGGCTGATGGCAGGAAGGACTGGAAGCGTTATTCGGATGCATCCATTGTTGTGGGTGAGGAAGAGACGGAAGTGCTGAAGGAAGAGGCCAGGAAGCTTGGCGTGTATGTAAGCATCGGCATTTCGGAAAGGGATGCGGTGAACGGGACGCTTTATAATTCCAATCTTCTGATTTCCCCGGATGGTGAAGTCTTGACGCACAGGAAGCTCAAGCCTACGGGCTCGGAGCGTGTGGTCTGGGGCGATGCGAATGAGGGATATTTCCCTGTGATGGATACGCCTTGGGGGCCGATCGGCTGCCTGATCTGCTGGGAGAGTTACATGCCTCTTGCAAGGACGGCGCTGTATCAGAAGGGGATTACGATCTATATTTCCTGCAATACGAATGACAATGCGGAATGGCAGCATACGATCCGTCATATTGCACTGGAAGGACGCTGTTTTGTCATCAACTGCGATATGCTGATTACAAAGGATTCTTATCCGGGGGATCTTGCAACGGCTCCGGAGAAGGATGCTGTTTCCAAGGGTATCGTATGCCGCGGAGGAAGCTGTGTGATCGATCCTTATGGTCATGATATTTCTGAGACGGTATGGGATATGGAGCGTATTATTTACGCGGATTTGGACATGGAGGACGCTGCGGCTGCCAAGATGGAATTTGATCCCTGCGGTCATTATGCAAGAAATGATGTCCTCTCACTTCATGTGGACGACAAATAATCAATAAAAGTGCAGGCGGATGGATATGTCCCGGTTCGGGATATTCCATCCGTTTTTCATTTATTTAGGTTTTGTTTTCTGTTACAATAAGGTAGACATGAATGAATTTGGATCCGGGCATGCCTGGATTTTTTCTATTGGAATCAATAGTCTGATGATCCCTGCCTGATGAATTGAAGGCAGGAGACACGGACAGACAGAGTCAGGGGTGGGAATATGTTGATAGGAAATGCAAGGAAGAAGGCAGGAATAGCGGCAGCTGTGATTCTTTTCGGAATCATGGGTCTGACGGCCGGATGCGGCACGACGGCGCAGAAAAGCAATGCTGTTTCTGTCAAGACGATGAAGGTGCTCCAGCAGGATGTATCTGTTTCCCATGATTATTCAGGGGAAGTACAATCGACGGATGCGGTAGCCATCAAGCCAAGGGTTTCCGGTTCTATTGTGGAAAAGTATTTTACCAGCGGGCAGGCTGTTCAGAAGGGGCAGCCGCTTTATAAGATCGACAGATCGACGATCGTCAGTATTCGTCCCAGGTACTTTCTGCAAGGTCGAATGTGGATAAGGCCAGGACGGCTTACAACAATTCCCTGATTGATCTTCAGCGCTATGAAAAGCTGGAGGCTTCGGGTGCGATTGCAGAGCAGACGCTCACGACGCAGAGAGCCACGGTGGAAACAAACCGTTCTGAATATGAAGATATGCAGGCACTTTTGCAGGAGGCAGAGGAGAATCTGGATGATACTGTCGTCCGTTCTCCAATGTCAGGAAAGCTTTCTGTCGATGATGTGGCGGCAGGGACGTATGTGACGTCGGGATTGACGCAGCTCGTATCTGTCGGCACAATCAATCCGGTCTATGTCTCTTTCTCTGTCAGTGAAAATGAATTCCTGAATTTCAGAGAAAACGGACGCAAGCCGAAGGAAAGCGATGCAGCAAGCAGTGAATTTATTCCGCCGACGGCAACGCTCACGCTCAGCAATGGTTCCAAGTATGCGGAAACAAGCACGACATATATTGCTGACCGCCAGCTCAATCAGTCCACTGGTACGCTCACAGTCAAAGCTCTCTTCAATAATGACAATCATCTCCTGCTTCCAGGCATGTTTGCCAAGATTACGATTGAGGGCCAGCCGCAGAAGGATGCACTTCTCGTTCCGCAAAGAGCAGTGCAGCAGGTTCTCAACAAGTCCTTTGTCATTGTCGTGGGGCCGGACAACAAGTCTGTTTCCAAGATCGTAGAGCTTGGCGATGAAGTGGGAAGCTACTATGTCGTCAAGAGCGGTCTTACCAAGGATGATAATGTCGTAGTAGAAGGTCTGACGAATCTGAAGGAAGGACAGGCTCTGAATCCTACGGAAACGAATGCGCAGGAACTGGGGCTGTCCCTGACGACAAGCACGACGCCGTCTTATGCCGTTACCTCCCAGCAGTCATAAAGGAGGCCGGTTATGTCTAAATTCTTTATCAGGCGTCCAATCTTTGCGATTGTCATTTCGCTGATTATCGTACTCCTCGGCCTGATCTCGCTTTCGACACTGCCAATTGCGCAGTATCCGCAGATTTCTCCGCCGACGATACGTCTCAGCGCCAATTATACGGGTGCCAACGCAAGCATCGTCAATCAGACGGTCGCGCAGGTCATTGAAGACCAGCTGAACGGCGTTGAAAATATGGACTACATGTCTTCGACGTCAAGCAACAGCGGTTCTTACAGCCTCTCGATTGTCTTTGACCTCGATTCTGACGGGGATACGGATTCCGTCAATGTACAGAACAGTGCCAATCTGGCCAAGAACAGCCTGCCTTCCGAGGTCCAGCAGACGGGCCTTACTGTCAGGAAAGCATCCGGCGATATGGTGCTGATGGTCAATCTGTATTCGCCAAAGGGTACATATGACCAGGCCTTCCTTAAGAATTACGCAGATATTTACCTTCTGGATAAACTGCAGCGTGTAAACGGCGTAGGCAATGTCAATACATTCGGTTCCAGCTATGCCATGAGAATCTGGCTGAATCCGGACAAGCTCGCTGAAAGAGGGCTGACGGTGGCAGACGTCACATCTGCCATCAAGGAGCAGAACGTGTCCGCTCCTGCCGGTACGATCGGTGCCCAGCCGGCACCGGCTACGCAGGAAAAGCAGTACAGTGCCAAGGTGGAAGGGCGTCTCACGACACCGGAACAGTTCGGGAATATCATCCTGAAGTCTGCTTCCAATGGCCAGTTTGTCCATTTGCAGGATGTTGCCACGATTGAAAGAGGCACGCAGAATGAAAGCAATAATTCGAAGATCAACGGGAAGTCGGGGATCGGGTTTGGCGTACAGCTGACCAATGATGCGAATACTCTTGATACTGTCACGCAGGTCAAGCAGATTCTTTCGGAGGCCAAGGACAGTTTCCCGCCGGATCTTGATTACATTATCGTCATGGATAATACGTCGTTCATCAATGCATCCATAGATGAAGTCAAGGCTACATTCATTGAATCTTTGATTCTTGTCGTTCTCGTCGTATTCCTCTTCCTGCAGAAGTGGAGGACGACGCTGATCCCGGTCCTCGCAGTGCCGGTTTCCATTATCGGTACGTTTGCTTCTTTCGTTCTTCTTGATTTCTCCATCAATACGCTGACACTCTTTGCGATGGTCCTGGCAATCGGCATGGTCGTCGATGATGCGATTGTCGTCATTGAAAACGTTGAAGAGCACATGGAAAGGGAGGAACTCGATCCAAAGGCTGCGACGGAAGCGGCTATGGATGAAGTACAGGGGCCGATTGTCGCAACGACGGCAGTCCTGGCATCCATCTTCATTCCGGTTGCCTTCCTTGGCGGCATCACGGGCGTCCTTTACAAGCAGTTTGCCGTGACGATTACGATATCGATTGCAATTTCCGCATTTGTTGCACTGACGCTGACGCCTGCCCTCTGCGGGCTTCTCCTGAAGCCGGGCGATACAGGTTTCAGGCATGGCCCGCTTGCCGCATTCTTCCATAAGTTCAATTCTTCTCTCGACCATATACGCGAAGGCTATACGAAGAAGGTTGACTGGATGATTCATCATCTGAAGTTTGCAGGCATTTTCCTCGTCGTCATATGCGTCCTCATGGGTGCTTTCTACAAGATTCTTCCTTCGACCTTTGTTCCGTCTGAAGATCAGGGATTCTTCATGGCAAGCATCAAGATGCCGGAAGGGACGTCCCTCAATCAGACAATCAAGACAGTCGATGCCATGGCGGCTGAAACGAAGACGATTCCAGGCGTCAAGGATGTCATGACAAATGCAGGCGGATCCAGTTCGAATACAGGAAATCTTTACGTTTCTCTGGATAACTGGGATCAGCGGACTGCATCGGCCGAAAGTGTCACGTCCATTATTACCCAGTTCAACATGATGGCGGCAAAGGATCATCCGGAAGCCAGCATTTATGCATTCAATGTGTCCTCGCTCCCGGGCCTTGGCATGGAAGGCGGCTGGAGCATGCAGCTGCAGGATAATCTGGGCCTTTCGGATACGGAACTCAGCGATCTGGCGGCCAAGGCTGTCGCAGCCTGCAACGCGCGTCCTGAGCTCATGAGTACAAGAAGCGACTACAGTGCTGATACGCCAAGCTATGAATTCTCTGTCGACCGTGAGAAGGTCAAGAGTCTTGGCATCAATTTGTCAGATGTATTTACGGCCCTTCAGGTCAACTTCGGCGGTACGCAGGTCAATGATTTCAATCAGTTCGGCCGTACGTACAAAGTCATCGTACAGGCAGGCACGCAGTACCGCTCCCAGGCGGATTCCCTGAAGTTCATTCTACAGCTCCGGCGAAGCCATGGAAGCGGCTAAGGAAGCTGTCCTTTCCGTCGCTCCTGCAGGGGAGACAATCGAATGGTCCGGCCAGAGCCGCGAGGAAAATAACTCCTCTAGCTCAACGATGAAGACACTTGCCATGGCGCTTGTCTTTGCTTTCCTCTGCCTGGCAGCTCTCTATGAAAGCTGGTCAGTCCCGTTTGCCGTACTCTTTACCGTACCGACGGGTATTTTCGGAGCGCTCTTCTCTGAATATGCCATCAATAAAAATGGCAGCGCTTCTCGGATCGACCAGTGATGGTTTCCAGAACAGCGTTTACATGCAGATCGGCATTATCATGATCATCGGTCTGGCGGCAAAGAATGCCATCCTGATCGTTGAATTTGCCAAGGAACGTGTCGATAACGGCATGGATCCGCTGGAGGCTGCAGTGGAGGCATCCCGTCTCCGTTTCCGTCCGATCCTCATGACAGCCTTCACCTCCATCATCGGCTGCCTGCCGCTGGCGCTTGCAACCGGTGCGGGCGCAGGGGCCAGATGCGGCATGGGTATTGCCGTCGTAGGAGGTATGACATTTGCTACGTTATTCGGGCTCTTCCTGATCCCGGCATTCTATATCGTAACGGAGAAAGCAGCTGCTGCCATCCGCAGTTCAAAACTTGGCGGAGGCATCAAGCCGTATTTCAAAAAGCAGAATTAAGTTGATGAAAAGAGGGGCTGACAAGAGCTCCTCTTTTTCTATTGGAATATTCCATGGGAACCGCGCATAATGGTACAATAAAGAAATAAGCATAAACCGGGATTCTCTGCGCTTTGCCAGGAAAGAGGTAAAATGATTCATCCGGATGGCAGGAGCGGCAGGAGGGCCCGTTTAAATTGAAAGAGAGAAAAGTATGAAAGAATTCAGGGTCCGCGAATCGGAAGCAAGGCAGAGTGTATGGAAATACATCACGAAATTGATGCCCGGTGCATCAGCCAGTCTTCTGCGGAAGAGTCTTCGAAAGAAAAATATTACACTGAACGACAGGAAGCTTGAAGGAAAGGAAAAAATCCAGGCAGGGGACAGCATTAAAATCTGGTTCTCCGATGAAACGATAGACAAGTTCATGGGAAAAGAAGAAAAGGTCCCGGAAAGGAAAGCTGACGGGGATGAACTCTCCGGAAGAATCGTCTATGAAGATCATGATGTGCTTCTTGTCAACAAGCCGGCAGGGCTTCTGACGCAGGGGGATGCATCCGGGGAAAAATCATTGAATGATGAAATCCTTGCGTACCTGAAGGATGAAGTGACGCCTGTTTTCAAGCCGTCCGTCTGCAACCGCCTCGACAGGAATACGAGCGGCCTTGTCATTGCAGGAAAGAATATCCATGCCCTGCAGGCCATGAATGAAATCATCCGGAAGCGTGATGTGAGAAAGATTTACACAGCCCTTGTTTACGGAGAAATGAAGGGGAAGGGAAAGCTGGAAGGCTATCTTAAGAAGGATCATGAGGATAACCAGGTACGCCTCGTGAAGAAATCAGAAGATGCGCAGCATATTGAAATCCTCTATGAAGCCGAAGAAACGTATCGCAAAGAGGGAATTACCTTCACGCGCGTAGAAATCGAGCTCCTGACAGGACGTTCCCATCAGATCCGCGTGCAGATGGCAGGAGAAGGTCATCCGCTCCTGGGGGATAAGAAGTACGGGACAAAGGAGAGCATCGAAGCGTCAAGGGAACTTGGCATCAAAAGGCAGATGCTTCATGCAGGACTGCTATCATTTCCTGCCTTTGAAGAAGGCTTTGAGGGCGTTTCAGAAAAATCCTTCCGCGCGCCGCTTCCAGAAGATATGGAAAAACTCATTCAGAAATAAATACATGGAGTGTACATACAAAAAGACCCTGTCATGCCAGGCGGCATGCAGGGCCTTTCATTTATATTGCATCAGCAGATGACGTTTTTCTGGTCGCCTTTCAGGTAGTTCTCAATATTGTGGAATACAAGGATGGCTCTTCTCTCCATAGCTTCTTTCGTATCAAAGCCTACGTGCGGCGAAAGGATGGTGTGAGGAGCAGAGAGGAGCGGATGATCGGCAGGAAGCGGAGGTTCGCCTTCAAAGACGTCGATGCCTGCGCCGGCAATTTTTCCTTCCTTCAATGCATCGGCAAGGGCTTTGCTGTCGACGACAGGGCCTCTGGCGGTATTGATCAGGATGGCATCCTTCTTCATGAGGGCAATCTTTTCCTTATTGATCAGTCCTCTTGTCTCATCGGTCAGGGGGACATGGATAGAAATGATGTCGCAGGTCTTAAGAAGGGTATCAAGATCGGTGTAGTTGACAAGGTAAGTCTTCGGTGTGCGGCTGTATCCATAGACTTCGCATCCGAATGCCTGGGCAAGACCGGCCACGCGCTGTCCGATAGCGCCTGTTCCGATGATGCCGAATTTCCTTCCCTTGAGCTCGATGCCGCAAAGGCCGGCGTTCGTTTTTCCATTTCTTATGGCTTTCCCGCATTCAGGAAGCATGCGGTAGAGAGAAAGCGCCATGCCGAAGGCAAGTTCAGCAACGGATTCAGTGGAATAGCCTGCGCAGTTGGATACGGCAATATGTCTTTCCTTGCAGTAAGAGATATCGACATGATCGACACCGGTGAAAGCGACGCAGAGGTACTTGAGGGAAGAGGCTTTTTCCAATGCTTCCTTCTTCAAAGGATAGTTGGCAATGACAGCGATGTCAGCACCTTCGATGCGTTTCCCGAGCTCTTCCTGTCCGGAGGGGACTTTGTCATAAGCGGTCAGGTTCCAGCCTTCTTTCTTAAGACCGGATGCAAGGGATTCCAAAAGCTCCCTGGTAATGCCCAATGGCTGCGCGATAACGATTTCTTTCATAATACTGCTCCTTCCTGATCAATTCCCGTAAGGGGATGAATACATCGTGGGATTTATGAGATGGGTTTTTCTCTGAGCCGGAGAATGGCCCGGCTTGGAAGCTGCGAGACGAATACGCCTATGCACATGGCGGCAATGCCTGCCATCTGGCGTTCGGTGAATGTGTCGCCCAGGAAAAGGACGCCGCTCAATCCGCCGAAGACCATTTCAAGGCTTAAAATCATGGAGGCTTCAGTCGGGGGCATGTATTTCTGCCCGACTGCCTGCAGCGTGTAAGCAACGCCGCTTGAAAGGATGCCGGTATAGAGGAGAGCGCCCATAGCGCCTTCGATTCCGGTCCATGTCGGTGTTTCATACATAAAGGCAAGGACAAGGTTCAGGATGCCTGTGACGAAGAACTGTCCCGATGAAAGAAGAACGGGATCGAATCTCTGCGTCAGGTAATCAAGCGCCAGAATCTGCAGGGAGAAGAAAATAGCGCAGAGAAGCATCATGAGGTCGCCCGGACTGATGGTGAAATCTGATTTGATGGACATGAGGTAGACGCCCGTAATAGCAGTGACGGCTCCGACAAGGTGCGTCAGGCGGAGCGGATGTCCCAGAAAGAGCCCGAAGAAGGGGACCAAGAGTATGTAATTGGCTGTCAGGAAACTGGCCTTTGATGCCGTGGTGAACTGCAGGCCGACCTGCTGGATCGTGGCAGCGGCAAAAAGGGGAAGTCCCGTCATGAGGAGAGCCGCCCAGAGCGGAATCTTCGTGGACTTGGGATTTTCCTTATGCCGGTTCATATAAATAATGGGCAGAAGGCTTGCGCTTCCCAAGAGGAAACGTACGCCGCCGAAGGTAAATGGACCGATCGTGTCCATGCCGACGACCTGCGCCACAAAGGCAGAGCCCCAGATCAAGGCCGCCAGTACGAGCAGAAGACGATATTTCATACATTCTCCGTTGAAAAAAAGAGCCGCGGCAGGCTCTGGAATTTGGCATGAGGCATGCCCTTGATTATTATTTATTATAATGAATAATCCTGCTTTTTGCTACCATTCAGCAAAGAGGAAGGTGAAATCGGCTCCATTTGGCGCCAAGGGTATTTTCTCATCTGTAAATGTGGTATAGTCGAATAAGAATGTTCTTTTGAAATAATTACCCGTTTACCGGGTATCATACAGGGATTTCCCTGAAGAAGGAGAGTTTTGATATGTCGATTCGTATGATGGCGATTGATCTTGACGGTACGCTCCTGCATGACGACATGACCATTTCCTCATACTCTCGTGATGTAATCAAGAAAGCATCGGAGGAAGGATTCAAGGTCGTCATTGCTACGGGACGTATGTGCAATTCGGCCAGGAAGAAAATGGAAGTGCTCGAACTGGGCAATGTCCCGGTCGTATGCTATACGGGCGCATGGATCATGATGGGGGAAACGGGGGAAGCCATCTATCAGGAAGGCATGGATCCAAAGTTTGCTTCAAAGGCTCTTTTATGGGCAAAGGAAGAGGGGCTCAAGGTCACTGCGTTCTGGGATGATAAAATCTACATGGAAGGCCCCGACGGGACGGAAATCAAGTACAGGAAGTACAGGACCGTGCAGCCAGAATTTCTCGGGGCGGCTTTCTTCAATCCGCCAAAGAAGGTGACAAGGATCGTTTTCTCTGATCCGGATCCCGCTGTCAGGCTGGAAATCAGGAAAGCTATTGAAAACAAGTTCGGGGATGCAGTAGATGTCGTATTCCCCGGAGATGACTTCGTCGATATGCACAAGAGCGGCATTAATAAAGCAACGGCTGTGAAGTACCTGGCGGATCAGGCAGGGATTTCCTCTTCCGAGATCATGGCATTTGGAAATACGGAAAATGATGTCCCGCTTCTCAGGATGGCAGGAGAGTCTTATGCAGTAGCCAATGCGGACAAGATTGCCCTTGATGCAGCGAAAGCTGTCTGCGCATCGAATGAAGAAGACGGCGTAGCGCACATGATTGAAAAACTTCTGAAATAAATCCAACAAAAAGAGACTGGAATCGATGGTTCGATTGACAGTCTCTTTTTATTGGATTATTTGGTATTCTTTTCCCGCTGGGTAAAGAAGGAAAGGGTATCCTTCAATCCGTCGTTTAAGTTGTACGATGGTTTCCAGCCGAAGAGAGATTTCAGCTTTTCATTGGACAGGCAGGAACGATGGATATCTCCTGTACGTTCTTCTGTGTAATGAATGAAGGAATCATCATATCCGGCCAGTGTGACTATTTCATGGGCGAGCTCGTTCAGGCTGATTTCCGTTTCCGTGCTGACATTGCAGATTTCCCCGCTTCCTTTTTCAAGGGCAGCGACATTGGCTGCAACGATGTCATGGACGGAAATGAAGTCTCTTGTCTGTGAACCGTCGCCGAAGATGGTGATGGGCTTTCCGCAGGCAAGGGCTTTTGCGAAAATGTAGATGACGCCGCCTTCTCCGTTAGCTCCCTGACGGGGACCGTACACGTTGCTGTAGCGAAGGATCGTGTAATCAAGGCCGTACAGTTTCTTGTAAAGTTCCAGGTACTTCTCGGTCATCCACTTGGTCAGGCCGTAGAAGGATTCCGGGACAGGCACTTCATTTTCCTTGAGGGGAAGGGCGGGGTTGTCCCCGTAAACAGCGGCAGAGGAGGAGAAAATAATCTTTCTCACGCCAGTCGCTCTTGCGCACTCAAGGACGGAAAGAAGTCCCATGATGTTTTCGTCCGCATCATAGCTTGGATCCTTGATGGATACAGGAACCATGGTCTGTGCTGCTTCGTGATAAACGACGTCAAATTTCCTTTTTTCAAAAAGGTCTTGAAGGGTCTTTCTATCTCTGATATCCGCTTGAATAAATTCCGCCTGAGGCGGGAGGAATTCTCCCGTCCCTGCGGAGAGGTTATCAATGACGGTTACTTCATGGCCGAGCGACAGAAGCTTGTCGACCAGATGAGAACCTATAAATCCGGCACCGCCGGTTACTAAAATTCGCAAAATTCCACCCCCCGGAATCAGTCCTGATGGAAGCGGTAGCCTGCGCCCCAGACGGTTTCGATTCCTTCATAAGGATGTCCGGCAGCGTTTTTCAGCTTGTCTCTCAGTCTGTTGATATGTACGGTGACCGTTGCAGGATCGCCGATCGGATCGAAGCTCCAGATTTTCTTGAAGAGCTGTTCCTTGGAGAATACTTCATTCGGATGCTGGACGAGGAAGTAGAGGAGGTCGAATTCCTTGCCTGTCAGTGTGACGTCCTTGCCGTTCAGGAGTACCTGGCGGGCTTTCGGACAGATGGTGACATCGCCTACGGTAATGCCTTTTTCCACCTGCGGTCTTGCAAGGTCTCTGCTGAGGAGACGGTTGTGGGTAGCGAGCTGAGCTCTCAGGTGAGCCATGAGGACAGTGCCCTTGAACGGCTTCACGATGTAGTCATCAGCGCCGAGGCCCAGACCTCTGACGATGTCCGCATCTTCTGTGCGTGCTGTTGCGAAGATAATCGGCGCATCAGTCTTTTCACGCATTTTGCGGCAAAGAGAGAATCCATCCTCTCCCGGAAGCATGACGTCAAGGATGATAGCATCGATTTTCACTTCATCCATGATCTTGAGGGCTTCCTCGCCATTGTCTGTGACATATGGTTCAAAGCCGGCGCCTTCCAGGAAATCTCTTTCCATGTTGGCAATCTTCGGTTCATCTTCCACTACAAGTACTTTTCTCATTATTTTGTGTTGCTCCCTTCTTTCAGCGGGATATCAAATATCATTTTCAATCCATTTTCATTGACAGCGCGGTAACGTCCCTTATGCGCCGTGACGATCTCCGCTACAATCGCAAGACCAAGGCCGCTGCCGTTGCTTGTTTTGCTTCTTGCCTCATACGTCCTGTAAAAGGCTTCGAATATGTGGGCGGTCTTTTCCGGAGGAACTCCGGGGCCGTCATCCTGATACGTGAATTCTGCATATTTTCCCTTGCGGTAAATCTGGATCAGGACTTCTGAGGTATCTTTGTCTCTATATTTTATCGTATTTGCCAGTAAATTGAAAACCACTCTCTGGAATTCTTTCTCATCAAGCATGGCGATGATGGAATCATCGGTGCTGTAAGAGACGTTCACATTCCTGGATTTCAAGTATTCCAGGTCTTCATTGATGAAGGAGTGGATAGCGCGGCTGAAGTTCGTCGGTACCGGATGGCAGATGATGCGGCTTGTCGAAAGTTTATTATAAAGAGACAATTCATCGATCAGTTTTGACAAGTCATCTGCGCACGAGGCAATCGAGGCAAGGTACTGCTTCCTCTTTTCCGGCGTTTTGCCAAGTCCCAGCTGCAGGGCTTCCGTGTATCCCATGATTGTCGTGAGCGGGGTCCTAAGGTCATGTGTAATGCCTGAGAAGAGGATCTTGCGGCTTGTGAGGAGGTGGGCGCGTTCTGCGATGCTGTTCTTCAGGTATGACTGCATCGTGCGGAATGTGTTGCAGACCTCGCCAAGCTCATCATCGCTGTGGTGGTCAACCACGACATTGAAGTTCCCGTACTGTATGGCATGGGCTGCCAGGGACAGCTGCTGGAGCGGGATGATGATGCGCGACTTCGTTCTTTCATAGAAGAGGTAATCCATCCTTGCGCTGAAAGCGATGATCGCAAGGATCAGGAGGATGAATCCCATGTAAACATACTTGTTGATGACGGCGTCCCCGTGAGAAGCATAGAGGAGGAGCAGTGTCGTAATGATGATGGAAGCGGAGACAGGAATGCCTATGAGTCCCAGTGTGCTTGCAATCATCTTCTGCTGCAGACTGCTTCCTTCCGGCGGGGCAGGCGGTACAGGTGGCAGCGGAGGTGCTAAGTTCTCTGCCGGATTATCATTTTCATCCATATTGATTCGCCTCCGTCCTTAATCCAGATCAAGATCAAGTTCGACAGGGCAGTGATCGCTTCCCATGATTTCCGGATGGATCTTTGCATCCTCGATATGCGCCTTCAAAGCATTGGAGACGATGAAGTAATCGATTCTCCATCCAATGTTTCTTTCCCTGGATTTAGCAAAATAGCTCCACCAGGAATACGCCTTTTCCTTGTCAGGATACTTGAAGCGGAAGGAATCGGTAAATCCTTCTGACAGAAGCTCAGTCATGCGGCTTCTTTCTTCGTCGGTGAATCCGGCGTTCTTGTGGTTGGATGCCGGGTTGGCGATATCGATTTCCTCATGAGCGACATTGAGGTCGCCGCAGAGGATGACGGGCTTTTCTTCGGAAAGACGCTTCATGTAAGCAATCATTTCCGTTTCCCATTTCATGCGGTAGTCCAGACGGACAAGTCCGCGCTGGCTGTTTGGCGTGTAGCAGCAGAGGAGATAATGCGATCCGAAATCGGCAGTGATGAGACGCCCTTCCTGATCATGTTCCTCGATCCCTAGTCCATAGGTGACGGACAAAGGCTCTTTCTTGCTGAAAATCGCGGTCCCGCTGTAGCCTTTTTTGACAGCGCTGTTCCAGTACTGGTGGTATCCGGGCAGGTCAAGTTCGATCTGATCCGGCTGCAGCTTGGTTTCCTGCAGGCAGAAACAGTCTGCATCCAGATCATGGAATGCGTCCATGAACCCTTTCTTGATGCAGGCCCGGAGTCCGTTGACATTCCAAGAGATGTATTTCAGTTTTGACATACGGCCCTCCTTTGATTCAAAAACAATTTACCATGGCTGGTAAATTCAGAAACTTCTATTCCCATCCTAATTATACACTTTTTAGACGGCATAAATACAGTTTTAGTTTATAAATAAATTTATAAATTCAACGGATAGTTCAGTGTTTTGAATACTGGGGAGCCACATATCGCTTTTGTAGTAAATTTCGATAAACATCCACGCTGATACAAGGGCTGCTTTTCAAAGTATAAAGAAGAGTCTTTAAGCGATCGTCAACGAAGTTTATACAATTTATAAACTTATATCGGAAATCAATAACACATGAACGTAAAATGCAGGTACTTCTCTGCATTTTGGGAATAATAGAAATCATACCATTTCAGAGAGATTTTTGCAGGGTCAAAAGTGAAGGGAAAGGGAAAGGTGACAATTAAAAGCAAAAGAGAGCATTCCTGCCTCTGCTGCCGCCTGGCAGCCCGGAATCAAATGATGAAAAATAATGATGAAAAATACGGAAAGACATAGAAGACAGAGGCCTCAAATGCCATAAGAAAAAGGGGGATCTGTGCTATAATAGCTAGAGCAGTACAACAAACGGGAAGTGACTGCCTAGGCAGTGATGGAAAAAGGGCGCTTCCGGTATGCCGAAGGGAGGACAGAACATGAAAAAAATCGTGGTAACCGTCATTGGTGCCGACCGCGTCGGTATTGTTGCCGGCGTAACAAAGGAACTTGCAAAAGAAAACATCAATATTCTGGATATTTCCCAGACCATTCTGGATGGAATCTTTGATATGGTGCTGATCTGTGACATGGAGAACGCAAAGGGCTCCTTGAAACAGGTACAGGACGATATGGGAGAACTGGGCCGTGAGCTGGGCGTCGATGTCAGAGTGCAGCTGGCGGATATCTTTTATGCCATGCACAGGATCTGAAAGGGGGAGCCATGCTCGATATAGAGGAAATTCTTGCGACGGAGCGCATGTTTGACCAGAATAAGCTGGATGTCCGCACGATTACCATGGGCATTTCGCTCCTGGGCTGCGTATCCGACGATGAAAAGACCCTGCTGACCAGGATCTATGATACGATCTGCCAGAAGGCAGAACACTTGACGGAAGTCAGCCATGATATTTCCAGGGAATACGGTGTGCCGATCATCAACCGCCGTATTTCTGTCACGCCGGTAGCGCTCATTGCCGGCGGCACGAATGCAAAGAGCTATGTGCCGATCGCTGAAACGCTCCAGAAAGCAGCTGATGCTGTCGGTGTCGACATTCTGGGCGGATTTTCCGCACTTGTAGACAGAGGCATGTCTTCTTCGGATAAAATTCTGATCGATTCCATTCCGGAAGCTTTGGCTGTCACGAAGAGCATCTGCAGCTCGGTTGCCATCGGATCCACCAGGGCAGGCATCAATATGGATGCTGTGAAGCGCATGGGCGAGATTGTGAAGGAAACAGCTGAACTCACAAAGGATCAGGATGCATACGGATGCACGAAGCTTGTCGAATTCTGCAATGCAGTCGAAGACAATCCGTTCATGGCAGGCGCCTTCCACGGCGTCACGCAGGGCGATACTGCCATCCATGTCGGCGTATCCGGTCCGGGCGTCGTCAAGAGAGCGCTGGAAGATGTCAAAGGCGCACCGCTTAATGTCGTTGCCAAGACGATCAAGAATACAGCCTTCATGATTACCCGTCTTGGACAGATGGTGGCAGAAGCTGCCGTCGATCGCCTCCATGCGCCGTTCGGCATTATCGACCTTTCCCTTGCACCGACTTCTGCTGTCGGAGACAGTGTAGCGCAGGTTCTTGAGGAAATGGGTCTTGAGAGCTGCGGCGGCCCCGGTACCACGGCAGCCCTGGCGCTCTTAAACGATGCAGTGAAGAAGGGCGGCCTTATGGCTTCTTCTTCCGTCGGCGGTCTTTCCGGCGCTTTCATTCCGGTCAGTGAAGACCTTGGCATGATTGAAGCCGTACAGAAGGGAAGCCTTTCCCTTGAAAAACTCGAAGCCATGACCTGCGTATGCTCGGTCGGCCTTGATATGATTGCCGTTCCCGGAGACACGACGGCATCCACGATTTCCGCCATCCTTGCAGATGAAGCGGCTATCGGCATGATCAACAACAAGACGACGGCTACCCGCCTGATTCCGGTACCTGGAAAGAAACCGGGAGACATGGTTCAGTTTGGCGGACTCATGGGATATGCTCCTGTCATGAAGATCAACGAATTCAAGGCAGATGAATTCATTGCAAGAGGCGGCAAGATCCCTGCACCGATCCGTTCCCTGACAAACTGATACAGGATAAACTGATACAGGAAAATAAAATGCCCGAAGGGGGTTCCAGTGCAATGCCGGAGCCTTTCCTTCGGGCGTTTTTTTGATGGAATGGAAGGAAATTCATGTAAAACGAGGGAAGAGGGACCTTTCCGTTCCTTGATGTATTTTTTGCATACTTGTGATAAAATAAAACAGTTATTTTTTTATCAGTAAGGATATAGTTACGGGTATGTAAAGGGTTATCATGACACGTAAAAAAATAAAAGCAGGGAAAGCTTCCGCAGGGAAAAAAGATCTTCCGGGAAAGAAACCGGCAGATGAAATAAAGAAAGAAATAAATGAAATAAAAGAGCCGGACAAAGAACCGGTGAAAAAAATGGAAAAAAGAGAAAGTCTGGGCCA
>ERZ1023617.434-NODE-434-length-16342-cov-30.479462_pt1 | contig 16342 bp, 14 predicted proteins | sample MGYA00380328_ERZ1023617 | MGnify/ENA primary metagenome ERZ1023617 (study PRJEB33179, sample SAMN07448977) | human gut metagenome | biome: Human-gut; feature: Human associated habitat; material: Faeces | host: Homo sapiens | place: India: Bhopal | collected...
GTGCCTCTCTATCAGAGAACTTGTCAGGATGATTTTCTATAAGGGTTTTACATAAGAACTCATACAGCGCTAAATCATCTACAGCGTCGCTTATCCCAAGCTCCTTTTTGACTCTTGTAACGATATTTTCCTTTATCTCGTTTCCCATAATAATCAATATTCCCAATAAGATTGTTATTCCACTACTTCGAAGTCTTCCTTATGCACGCCTCGGATGGCCACGGCATAGCCTCCGAAGTTGAAGACAAGCTGGCGGTCACGGTCTATGCGGATGATGTAGCCTTCGCAGCCGGCGAAGATGCCTGTGAGGACTCGTAGCTTTACGTGGTCTTTGGCGAATTTCTCGAATGGGTCTCTCAAGAACGTCACTCTTTCTGGATTGTCCTTCAGAACTGTCATGAAAGGTTGCATGACCTTGTCTTTGATGGATGCTGGCTTGCCATTGCATCGGTCGTTCACCAAATGGTATTGCGGATAACGATTCTTCAGAAATTCCTGAAGGACTTTTGTTTCGCCCTGCAAGAATACGAGTCCACTGATGGTTGGCTTTAATTCTTTCTTTACTCCACCCTTCTCGTTCTTTTGGCTATACCTGAAAGAACGGTGAATGAAACAAGGGACGGGAGGATTGGGATTTTTATCGTTATAGTCTTTCATCTCCTTCTCAAAAGTCCGGGCTGTCCTGTTGTGGATAAACAAGTAACCCCAAGGCACACCTTCTATACCTGGATCAGATTTGTCATCTGTCCCAGTAACGTTGATGCCCTTTGGTAAGCGGTTGCTTACATCGGCTGTAGAAGGCGAATCCAAGCAATCCTGCGTCATTTTCCCCTTTTACTTTATGTCTTTAGCTGCTACCACACATGATAGTTGCGGAAGCCTCGCTAATACAATTATCTTGTGCATAATCTTAATCGTATTGTATATGAATATTAGATATTATTGCCTCTGCACATGTATCTTTATTGTAGATTCGTCATACTTTCTTTTTAGGAAAGGACGAACACTTTGCAAAAGTACGAAAATTAGTTGGATTATGTGTCAGATTTTATCTTTTTCAGTATGTCATTCTAAGTATTTCACACAATTGTTTGGCAAATCTGCCTTGGATGCTTCCAGAAAATGGCTGGTTTCAACTTTCTACCTATGACAATATTTGCATTTCTAATCGTCAGGAGAGCGAGCCCGGCGCACAACAAAATCTTTGGTGCGAAATTCTTGAGTTTTGAGCACTTAAAGACAACCTATTTATACTCAGTGTGTTATGCGGTTTTTCAAGGAAATGTTATGAACATCAGACTCGCAAACGAGCCGTTTTTTGCTGCTATAGAGCCACTTTTACACTACAATACTGCCACTCTTGTCATACAATACAGCCTCTTTTATGCTCTAATAGTGGCACTATCGGAGCGTAAAAGAGGCTGTATCGTTAAGCATGGGTGCTGTTTTCGCAGCAAAACACCGTAAAAACGGCTTTTTGATTCTCTAGAATTGATTTTTATTTTGTAACAGCTTTTTACTCTTTAGACGATATTTGCATGGCAAGACAGATGATTAAAACGACAATAGAGACAACAGGCTTCGCATCGAAACAAATACATTGTCGAAATTGTCCCATACTAGTTTCTTCCGTTATTTCCTGAACGCATATGTGCTTGTTGGACTTGAAGAGATTGCCTATATTCCTTGTATTCTTCCTTTACGTTTGGTAAAGATATTTTCTTTCCCTGTAGTCGAGCTTCTTTTATAGCTCTATTTGAATTGTTTAAGTCTTCTAAGATACTAATGTACAAATCTGCATCTATTCCTATTTTTTGTGCTTCTTCCTTAGATATTTCAAGAAAATATAGGCTATCTTTGATTGATACGTAATTTGAAAGAATAACTGCTGCAGCTCGTTTATCCTTTATATTATTAGGGATACTATTGATTTCATCTACAGGCAATGCTAATGCTTTTGCCTCTTCAATCTGCGAAGAATACGATTTTATATTTACACTATTGTCGCCTTCTTGAATTTTTTGATTATCATTGGAGCATGAGATTAAACAAGAAGCTACTACAAGAGTGAAAACTTTAAGCAAAACGTCTTTTTTCATGTACCCTCCTATCTTTTAGTTATTCTGTTTGCAAATATACAAGTTTTTCATTTGTGAAGCAATTATTTTGAGGATTATTCTATGACGATTTTGAAAGTGGTAATTTAGGAACAATAAAAGCGCATCTTCAAGAAGTTCAATTGATTAGTTTTTGTAATAAAGTTTGTTTTTTCGATTATTCGGCGTATCTTTACAAAAAATAGGAAAAGAAGACTATGACAAACCTCAAACATAAAAATTACCTCAGTCGCCCCCGCAGATTCGGCCAATTATCACAAACCAATACTTGGAACCTTTCAAGGCAGACAAGCGAAAAGTGATAGGGCTTGCTGTCGAATTGGATGAATACGGGAAAGGGTTGATAGATTGGGCGGAAGTGAATTGATTGCGGATCACTTCTTTCCTCTTTAAGGTCGCTATTTGCGACCTTAAAGAGGAAAGAAGTTGCATCCCTATTTAAATACAAAGTCAATTGTTTTTGTCAACTTTTCCCCATTTAATATAACAGTTAAGTCAAAATGATACTCTCCTTTTTTTTCTGGTGCCTTTTTAAACTTTAACATGAATTCCGGTGCGATTAGCTTTGTGTTGTCATAACAAATATCAGCAAGATTCATGTTTTTAATTTCTGCACCCTCTATGTAAGAGTATCCATTTAGTCCTTGCGTTTGCAACGCTTTTGTATTTACGATTTTATAATCATTATGAATATAATCATAATAAGAGACATATTGACATTCCACTAAATCAGAAATATCACTTCCAGCTAAATGCGAAGCGTCAAAATCATCAACAGTTTTAATTGTCATCTTACAAACGCTGTCATTTACAGCTATACGTGGTCCATTGACAACATATCTATTATAGGTCAGATCATTGTAGTACTTAGATAATTCATCGAATGTTTTACCAGAAGTTATTATTTTTCCTTTAAATGTTAATTTTATTTCTGAATTAGCATTCTCAACAGAAATAGTTTCCGGCGTCAAGTAACCCGTAATGAATGTTTTGCAGTATGTAGCTCCTGATATAACAGTTTCTTCTGAACAACTGAACAGCAAACCACTGAAAAATAATAATACAATAGAAACATAATTCTTCATTGCCTTCGATTTTTATATTATTAATACATCTGCAAAGGTATTAACAAAAGATGAATCGTGTACATTTTTCAATAAAAATCACAGACGTTTTCTTAAATTTACCTACATGTAGGTAAATTCTGTTCGTTTTACCGTTATATTCCTTCCAAAATGTAAAATACCAGATTTTCTTCCGTAACAACTACTCTCGGAAGAAAATCTGGTATCATTATGCATAAAGAACGTCAAATGACGAGCCGTATTTTCTACTTCTTCTTTATCTCATATCCGATTTTCTTGAACGCCTCAACGAAGTCGTCGTACTTGGCTTTGCGTGCGTCGTAGACGATGGTGACCTTCTGGTCGTCCACTGAGGTTTCGATTTTCTTCGTACCCTTGACGAAGCGGATGTTGCTCTTTATCTTCTTCTCACAGTTAGCGCAATGCATCTGCGGCTGTGTTGTTACTGTCAACGTGTCGGCTGAGGTAGCGGCAAATGCCTTGCCGACGATTACGAGCATAAATGCTGCTATTAAACTCTTCTTCATATTTTTCCTTTTTTCTTTAAAATGATTGTTATGTCTATAACTTCTCTAACTTGTATCTTATTCCGATGTAAGCCATCGCTCCAGTCACAGGTCCCCACACCTGTGTGGCATCGAACGCTGTGGTCCACGGATGATGGGAATGGAGGATGGGATTGTCTATCTTGTAGTTGGTGAGGTTCTCGCCTCCTACGTACAGACTGAACTTGCGAAACTCTCGCGTCACCTGAGCCTGCAACTGGAAGTAGGCGGGATAACGGCTGCGGTCGTACAGTTCGCCGTCACCGTTGAGCTGACCTGTTACGTCAAACTGCCAAAGCTCGAGGGGAGTCTTGTATGAGAGTGTAAGCAATCCCTTATAGCGTGAAGTGAGCGGCTTCTGACGCAGCTCTCCGTCGTACGTACACTTCACGTCATTCAGTCGGAAGGCGGCTGTGGCTGTCATTCCGCTGAACAACGGATAGGTGGCGTCCACCTGGAAGGTGTGGCTATAGCTCTTGCCGTCCAGATTCTCGAACGAGAGCGTGTGAGCACCTTTAGCTCCGTCGAAGTTCATTATCGTCTGATTCAGGAAGTCGGTGTAATAATACTCTGCGTTCAGCTCGAGCGTCTTGCCGAACATCGGAATGTTCATGCTGACGGATGCTCCCATATTCCATGCCTCTTCCTGCTTCAGATCGGGCGAGACTGTCACGTCACGTCCGCTTGCCAAGAGCGTCACGTTCTCTGCCAAAGCGTGTGGCGAACGATAGCCCTTGCCTGCCGAAGCACGGAGCGTGATGATGTCCGAGGGCGAATACTTGACGTGCAGACGGGGCGTGACGAAGCTGCCGTAACGGTCAGAATGGTCCCAACGCACGCCTGGCATGATGGTCAGCTTTTCGCCCAGCTTATAGGTGTATTGCGCATACAGTCCGGGAGTAGTTTCGCCTGTTACCGAGGTTTCGGGGTTCGGCTTTGTGCCCAACGGATTGAAGCGTTCGTCGTAACGGTCATAGTTGAGCGATGCGCCGACGCTTATGTTATGGTTCGCCGTAACGTCAGTCTCGAACATCAGCTGTGCGTAACCGTTCTTCTGCGTAACGTCATAACGTGTCAGTCCGAACTGGTTCTCGGCGTCGTGCCACGATCCGTGGAGCATCAAAGCCACGGAGGTGTTGTGGTCGGCATTGAGCGTAAAGCCGTTCTTCCATTGCATCTCGTAGCGGTTGGTCCTGACCGAAGTAGAATAGAGCGGTTCCGAGGAAGCCATGTCGGCATGCTTGCGGCTTTGTCCGCCTTCACGTTCGTCATGCAAGCCACGCAGCATCAGCTGGCTAATCCAGCGTGGCGACACATACGCCCATCGGTGCATGACGTTGTATTGTCGCAGCTTTGGCATATCCATGAAGCTGTCATCATTGCCGTCATGGTCGGTCTGACGGTTCTCGAAGTGGAGCAAGGTGGAGGTGGAGAGACGGTCGGTCAGGTGTATGCTTCCGTCAAGATTCACTTCCGTTTTCAGCTCGCTGTCCTGATAGACATTGGCCCTGAGTCCGTCCGTGCCCTGCGGCTTCAGAAACTCAATGTTTATCTGACCCGTGGTGCTCTCATATCCGTTTTTGACGCTGGACGCTCCCTTGCTCACCTGTATTGACTGCATCCAAGGACCCGGCACGTAGCCGAGGCTGTAGGGCAGAGACGCGCCTCGCAGATTGGGCACGTTCTCCGTGAGCATCTGCACGTACGTGCCGCTCAGTCCGAGCAGCTTTATCTGCTTGGCGCCGGTGGCAGCGTCGCTGTAGCTGACATCCACAGAAGGATTAGTGACGAACGACTCGCCCAGATTGCAGCAAGCAGCACGTATCAGCTGTCCATGTCCGATAATGTCCGCATTGTCCACGCGGTATTTCGACTTGATGCCGTTGGTGGCTTTCACAACCACGTCTTTCAGCTCGTGTGTGGCGGCAATGCTGTCAGTCTGCGCAGCCATTCCCTGCGACACAAACATACATCCCAACACACCTATCATTGTTTTTCTCATGTTCACTTAATTATTATAACCTTCTCAAAAAATTATTCTTTATATAATTTATCCTGTCACTCTCCTTATAAAGCATCAAGGGAGATTCTTTCATGATGTCCGAGTTCGCGAAATTCCTTTGGCGTCATGCCCGTCACTTGCTTGAACTGCGAGGAGAGATACGCCGGCGAACTGTAACCAAGCCTGTAAGCTATCTCGCTTGTGGAAAGCTGGCTGTAACATAGCAGTTCCTTCACGTACTCGATGCGATGGATGATGGCGAAACGCTCGATGGTTATGCCCTTCACTTCGGAGAACAGCTTGCTCAGCGCACTGTAGTCTTTCGATAACTGGCGTGACAGACATTCGGACAGCTTTGGACGCTCTTCGTCCATGCGCACCCACTTCAATACGGCGACGCGTATCTGCTCCACCAGCTGCGAACGCGGGTCGTCGAGCAGTTCGAAGCCGATGTCACGTAGCTTACCTGCTAAGGAATGGCGTTCTTCGTCAGACAGACTCTCCTCCGTCTCCACTTCGCCCAAAGTGACAGACTTCACCGTAAAACCTTCTGACACCAGTATTGACTTGACCGCTGAGATGCAGCGTGGACATACCATGTTCTTAACCAATAGTCTCATAGGCGATTATATATTTCTCGATGTTTTTTTATTTTGTGTGCAAAGATATAGCTTTTCGGAAAATTATTTATACAATATTACGGATAAAACTTATGGGAACGATTGCATAATTGGGAACGTTTGCGTAAATTGGGAACGATTGCGGTAACGTTCCCATAAAACTACGTGACGCCTGGTTTTGAGACGTGCTTTATATAACATAAATTTGCAAGCGTAAACAATATACATTAAACCTAAATCTTGCAAATGAAGCAATTCACCACTTCACTCATTGCCTCAGCATTATGCCTGACGGCATCAGCTCAAATCCACCTTACAGCAGACCTGCAGAACAACCATCTGTGGCGCGGCATGGAGGTGGCGGACGGATGCGTGGTTCTTACCGACCTCGGCTATACGTTCGCAAAGGGACACGTGACGCTCGGTCTGTGGGGCGGCACCAACACGCAGGGCACATACAAGGAGCTAAACCATTACGTCACATTTCGGGGCGCCGGATTCGAGTTCTGCGCAATGGACACATACAACTTCTCGCCCGGTGCCACGTACAACAACAGACAGTACTTTAACTATTCGGCACACGAGACGGGACGATTCCTCAACTGTACGCTCAACTATCGCTTCCAGCAGCCAAAATTCCCATTGCTGCTGAGCTGGTCGACCATCATGTTCGGACGCGACCGGTCGGCGGACAACAAGGAGCAGAAATACACGTCCTTCGTGTATGCCGAATATCCCATCTATCGTAAGGACGGATGGACAGTGGACGCTGGCGTAGGAGGCGCTTTCGCCCTTAACGAAGCTGGCGAGAAGCAACACTTCTACGGCAACACGGCGGGCATCGTACACACGCAGCTGAAGGTCAGCCATGACCTGAAGATTGGTTCGTACACGCTGCCCGTACATGCAATGGGACTTTGGAACCCGCAGTCGCAGAAGGCTTACTTCCAGATAGGCGCACAGATCATCAACTTGTAATACATAGATTATATATAATAAAAAATCCAAAGACATTATGAATATCAAAGATTTCACAACCGGTGTACAGCACATCGGCATCCCCACCAACAACATTGAGGAGACCATCAACTTCTATCAGACTCTCGGTTTCACCACTGCTCTTCACACCATCAACGGCACGGAGGAGGTGGCGTTCCTCCAGCTTCACAATCTCGTTATAGAGACTTATCAGAACCGTCAGGCTGCCATGGCATACGGCGCCATCGACCACATCGCCATCGACGTGAAGAACATCGACGAGCTTTTTAAGGTTGTGCAGCGTGCCGGACTGAAAATGCTCGACACCAAGGTGAACGGACTGCCGTTCTGGGAAAACGGCGTGAAGTTCTTCACCATCGAAGGACCAAACAAGGAGAAGATAGAGTTCTGCGAGAAGCTTTAACAAGTTGAGATTTTAGAATTGGGAGTTGAGAGTTATGATTAGCATACTACTCTCAACTCCCAATTTTCAATTCTCAACTTTTATATACAAAAAATGTTATTTTTATTTTCTGTATCCTCTCAATCCGTACCACAATATCACGAACTCGCATACGAGCGACACTGTCCACGTGAACTGCCACGAACCAATCCAGTCTGCCAATATTCCCTGAAGCACTGGGAACACGGCTCCACCGAACACACCCATCATGAATACGCCAGATGCACGCGATGTGTATTCGCCGAGTCCGTCAACGGCAAGCGTGAATATGCAGCTCCACATTACGGAATGGAAGAGTCCTACGGCGGCAAGGAGCCAAAGGTTCTCGGTAAGCATTGCGGCTATCATGAGCACTATTGCTACGAGCGTAACGGTGAGGAGCATAGGACGAGGCTTGACGTTCTTCATTGATGCCGACACCATTCGTCCTATCAGGAATCCTCCCCAGTAAATCGTGGCAAGCAAGGCTGGCGACAAAGCTGCATTGCCGGATGTCAGTTCCATTGCATGCAGATTGATATTGTTGCCGATGCTGACCTCCGTACCGACATAGAAGAAGATGGTGATGACACCATACTTAAGATTGCGGAACGACCATACACTCTTTGTTTCTTTAAAGGGATCAGAAGCTGCTGAGTCTGCCGAAGCCGATCGTGTGCCTTCAATGTCAGGCAATGCAAGACGGCGTGTGGTCATTGTCGTGACGACGATGCAGACGGTCATGAGTATGAACGGAAGGGTAAGCTGCGACGCCGTTACGCTGTCGAGCGGCACACCGGCGAACATGATGCCCGTAACGAAAAGCGGAGCTATGGTAGTGCCGAACGAGTTGACGGCGCACGTGAAGTTCATGCGCTGCACAGCACTGGTGCCAGGCAACGGATAAGCAGCGATGTAAGGATTGATGACCACCTGTAGCATTGCGGCTGCCGTACCCATAAGGAACGATCCCATGAGAAATACGAAATAGCCGAACGGCACAAAGTCGCCATTCACCACCACGCCCTGATCAGGTACGTATTCCGCACAAAATGCAGAGGCTGTATAAAACACCAGACCTTCTATCATCACCACAAGCGAACGTATCAGCGTGCGCTTATAGCCAATGAGATTGAGCATTCGTCCTGTGCGTGAACTGTTGATCAGATAGCCGAGAAAGAAGGCGAAGGAGATGAGGGTGGTCAGCGAATTGCGCATCGTGACGGCATCGGAAAGAAACGCCACCTTGAGCGGTCCCTGACATTGTCCGTTGACAGTGGTCAGGAATCCTACGATGAAATATATGAATGTGAGCAGCAGAAACGGTCCTGCTGTCTTAAGGCTAAAGGCTTTCATTTTGTTATTAGGTTTTGAATTGAGAGTTGTTTTAGTTGAGAATTGAGAGTTGAGAGTTATGATATGCTTTAACGTTAAACGTTTAGCTTGGTTATCATAACTCTCAATTCCTAACTCTCAGTTCTCAACTAAAGATTACAGTATCTTCTCAAGAGTCTTCATTGCTCCCTTGCTCTTGATGCTTTCCACCATTCTCAGGTAAAGCTTCGTGAAGTTGTCTGCTGCACGCAGGTCAGTGCTGCGGAACGGAGAGAGAGCGAGGAAGTCAAGCGGTTGGTCGCTGGCGATGAGCTGATGGTCATCAGCAGTGAGCCACGGGTCAGCCACCTCAAACTGCTCGCCGTTGTCGTCGGTATGATACTTCAGATAATGACGGTAGGCTGCGAAGAGATAAGCCACGCGGATGAGGTACTTATCGTCTCTTACCATCTTCTCGAGGTTTGGCATTACATAGACAGGGAACTTTGAAGCGCCGTCAAAACAGAGACGTGCCACCTGATCACTCACAGTACGATTGCCGAAACGCTCGCAAAGAGTCTGCTTGTAGAGTTCAAGGTCGGTGTCCTTCGGAGCCGGCACGTAAGGAGTGATGTCAATATCCATAAACTGACGCACGAACTTGGCAATGCGCTCGTCATGCATGGCAGCGTCCACCTTGCGGTAGCCATAAAGGAATGAAGGATAAGAGAGCAGCGTGTGTGAGGCGTTGAGCAAAGAGAGCTTCATATTCTCGAAGGCTGTCACGTCGTCGGTCATCTGTGCGCCAACGTTCTCCCATGCCGGACGACCAGCGGCGAAGTTGTCATCCACCACCCACTGTATGAAGTCCTCGCAATATACAGGAGCCTGGTCGTCGGTGCCGTTCTCTTCATTGAGACGCTTGATGTCCTCTGGACGTGTAGCCGGAGTGATGCGGTCAACCATTGAGTTAGGGAATGTCACGTTCTCCTCCATCCATGCTGCCAGTTCCTTGTCCTGAGCCTCTACGAACGACATGAAAGCACGGCGAGCCGTATTGCCGTTGTGCTGGAGATTATCGCAGGAGAGAATGGTGATGGGACCTACGCCGGAAGCCTTGCGGCGACGGAGTCCTTCTGCCACATAGCCGAACGCTGTCTGCGGGTCGCGAGGACATTCAATGTCGTGAGCCACCTGCGGATTGTCGAGCATGAATTCGCCTGTCTGACGTGAGATGTTATATCCGCCTTCGGTGATGGTGAGTGTGATGATGCGGATGTCAGGGTCAGCTATCTTGTTGAGAATGGCGTTCTTCTCCTCTACGCCCCAGTAAAGCTCTACAAGAGCGCCAAGACGATAAACCTTGTTCTTGCCGTCACGTCCGCAAACGGTCAGCGTATACTCGCCGTTCTGTGCCTTAAGCGCCTTATAGAGAGGCTCGTCTCTCTCCAAAATCATCGCTCCACAGATGCCCCAAGCGTGCTGCGTCGGGTCTTCGAGGAGTTGGCTTGTCATATATTCGAGGTGTGCACGATGGAAGTTGCCCACGCCGAAGTGAAGGATGCCAGCCTTGACCGAATTGCGGTCAAAAGAATACGAGTTGACTACTTTTGTTGCCATAATCTTTTTAAGTTTTTTAGTTATTGTTTCTTTTATGGATTTATCTTTCGATTGCAAAATTAAACCGCAAAAAGATTATGGCAAAGAAAAAAAATAAAGCAAGTTTTGGGAACGTTGCCGCAAACGTTCCCAAAATCTGCAAACGTTTTAAATCAATATTGTAGCAGATGTCTCTGTTCTTCGCTACAGCCTATTCCCCAGTGGATGCCCTGCACTTCATTTCTGTACGGAGCACTATCTTACGGTTCTCCGCCTCCGGATTGCGCACCTTCTCAAGCACCAGTTCTGCTGCACGTTGTCCCATCTCCGTGAGTGGCGGTTCCACGGTGGTGAGCTTCGGATATACAATCGTAGACAGTTCCGTACCGGAGAATCCTGCCACAGCCACATCCTCTGGTATGCGACGTCCAAGTTCGCGCAGCCGATTCATGGCTCCTATGGCAAGCGTGTCGGTGAAGGCAAACACGGCGTCAAACTCGATGCCTCTACGCTCAAGGTCGTCAACAGCTGCTGCACCGTCGGCAAAGGTCATGCCCGTCCTGATGACAAGCTGCGGGTCGTATACGTGGAATTTCTCCATCGCCTCACGGTAGCCTCGTTCGCGCTCCACCGCATTATAGACATCATCGGGACCATACAGATAAGCAATGCGGCGCCTACCGAGACGTATGAGATGTTCAGCCATGAAATAAGAGTCGTTATTGTCGTCCACCATCACCTGGGGCATATCGTCCAGTCCGTGTGGTATGCGGTCGTAGAAAACAATGGCCATGCCAACGGCTGCCAGACGGCGATAAACATCAACGTTCTGCTTGTAGCTGCAAAGACTGACAATCAGACCGTCCACCATAAACTCCTCCATCATCTGCAGACTCTCACGCTCACGCAGCGGACTCTCGTCCGACTCGGCTATCATCACCTTCTGATTGTTCTTATAGAGTACGCTCTGAATGCCCGCCACCACCTGTGAAGCATAAGGCGTATGCATCTCAGGCACTATCACACCGATGGTGTTGGTGCGGCCCATCTTGAGGTTCATTGCCACTGGATTGCGGAGATAACCAAGACGTTCAGCCTCACGCAGCACAGCCTCACGGGTTTCACGCCTTATGTTCTTGTCGTCGGTAAGGGCACGCGACACTGTGGAAACCGAAATGCAAAGCGATCGGGCTATATCTTTTAATGTTACATGTTTCATTGCCGGTAGAAAAAGATAGGTTTCGTATTATAATACTGTATTAACTGCAAAAGTAACATTTATTTCAAAGAAAATTCGTAACTTTGTGGAGAAATACAGGATAACAACATAATATGTATTGCAAACGTTTGCGGACTTTGGGAACGTTACCGCAATCGTTTTCATAAAAATACAAAAACTCAAGTAGTATTGTCTGCTCAAAAATGGCTAACTTAGCCGTCACAATGAGCAACCAAAAACCTTTATTATAAAATATGAGCATCAATATCCAGAGAAATCAGAAGAAAAGAGTAGTTATTGTTGGTGGAGGACTTGGCGGACTGCGCCTTGCAGAAGACCTTTACGGGTCGGGCATGCAGGTGGTGCTGATCGACAAGAATAACTTCCATCAGTTTCCACCGCTTATCTATCAGATAGCGTCGGCAGGTATCGACCCAAGTAGCATCTCTTTCCCCTTCCGTCAGATTTTCCGCAAACGTAAGGACTTTTATTTCCGCATGGCGGAGGCACGTATGGTAGACACGGAGAAGAAGATTCTGCAGACTTCCATCGGAAAGATTGACTATGACTATCTGGTGCTGGCAGCAGGTGCTACTACCAACTTCTTCGGCAACAAGAACATCGAGGAATGGGCTATACCGATGAAGACCGTGCCTGAGGCGATGGGACTTCGCAATGCCTTGCTCTCCAACTTCGAGCGAGCGCTGACTTGCGCCACTGAAGAGGAACGTCAGGAACTGCTCAACGTAGTAATCGTTGGCGGCGGTGCCACTGGTGTGGAGATTGCAGGAGCACTGTCGGAGATGAAGCACTACGTCATTCCCTATGACTATCCCGACATGGACTCGTCATTGATGCACATTTACCTCATAGAAGCCGGCGACCGACTGCTTGCCGGCATGTCGCAAGACTCATCCAAGAAGGCATACGACTTCCTTAAGAGCATGGGCGTGGACATACAGTTCGGCAAAATGGTGACGGACTATCGCGACCATAAGGTAATCATGAAGGACGGTACGGAGATTCCTACACGTACATTCCTTTGGGTGTCGGGTATCAGAGCCAATGCCATGCCTGGTATCAGCGAAGATCATTTAGGACGTGGATTCAGATTCAAGGTAGACCAGTTTAATCGTATTCCGGGACTGAACGACGTGTTTGCCATCGGCGATCAGTGTCTTCAGACCACAGACCCTGCTTATCCTAACGGACATCCGCAGGTGGCTCAGGTGGCTATACAGCAGGCAAAGAACCTTGCCAAGAACATCAAGCGAATAAACGAAGGACATGCTGACGACAACAGCCTTACTCCGTTCAAATACAACAACCTCGGATCGATGGCAACCATCGGTCGTAACAAGGCTGTTGTGGAAATTGGCAAGTTCCATAGCCAGGGCTTCTTCGCATGGATTCTGTGGCTCGTTGTTCACCTTCGCTCCATCCTCGGCGTGAAGAACAAGATGATGGTGCTGCTCAACTGGCTCTGGAAATACGTCAGCTATAACGACTCCATCCGCATGATCACCTACGCCACCAAGCCGCGTGAGGTGGTGGAACGCATGGAACGCGAACAGACCACGCACCTCGGAGAGGACCTTATGGAATAATGCGTCAGGCATTATAATATACAATAACAGCCACAATATATGGATTAAAAACATATACCGTGGCTGTCGTCTTTTACAGCTATACCAACTGTATCTGCTGCTTAGAGTTTCACTTTCACGATGAGCTTGCGAATCTTGCCCTCGCCTATCACCGGTGCATGCGGATCCTCAGGCCAGACTATCATGAACTGACCGGGACGAAGCTTTACGTAAGCGGATGCAGGCTCGGTGTAAAGAGCGCAGTCTGCTTCTGCGTCGTAGGGCTTTGTGAGGTTGGAGCAGTCTTCTATTGGCTTCCAGCCTATTGTCTCCTCACCCTCAAGGAGGATGTGGATGTCAATATACTGATGGTGCACCTCGAGCACCTGCTGCTCTGCCGCTACACATTCAGGATTGACGTTATTGATGAACAGTCGGTCGCCGTCCAACTCAATGCGGCCACAAGGCTCGTTGAGGAGGTCATGACTCTTAACATAGTCGAAGACTGTCTTAAACAAGGGATGGAGCGACTCTATGCGGGCGCTCTCTCTAATATCTGATACTATCATAATATAAATGTATTTAGTTTATAATATTCTTATTTCTCTTATTCACACAACGTCGCTGAGAACATCCACTTCACGAGACGGGTCTCCTTAGACGTAAACTTTCCGACGGGCAACTTCAGCACAATCTTGTTCCATCCCTTCTGGAGCTTTACCTCCACGGACGGTCGCGACACGCAGTTCTCGTTACGCAATGGCAGTTCGTTGCTGCGCTCTGTATTGGTGTTCTCCCATACCGGCGGCATTATCTCCACACCGTTTATCCATGCACGGCTGCACTTATAGTCCCATGTGCCGGGACGTGGCGGAAGGTCGCTTTCCGAGCGGCTGTAGTTATAGAACTCAAGGCTCAACTTGGCTGTACGTGCCTTCTTGGAGTAAACCCAGCGCGTGGCGTAAGCCGTATGGTTCTCCTCAGGATTGGCGTAGAAACCGGGGACGAGAGTTCCCCACACGTGGCGCAGATAAATGCCGTTGCCGGTCACCGTACCAGAGCCGTACGTCTTGCCTTCATACTCATAAGAGGTGCGGTCTGCCTTAGGACCTCCGTTAGCGGAAAGATGTTCCTCAGGAGGGAAAGATCGGGCCAGGTTGCCTTCGTTCGGGAATGCATCGGTAATACGCCACTGTGCATCCGTCTGACGACAGTAAGAGAAAGGTTCTCCCTTCAGCGTATGGTCTTTATGCCACAGCATACGGTTCTCAAATTCGGCAAAGGCAGCCTTCTGCTCAGGCTCATCGTTCCAAAGGAGCGTGCCTTTTCCGTTGAAGTAACAGGTGCCCCCGCCTCGCCATGCTCTCTCGGCAAGCGTAAGCATATAGGGATAGAAATTGTTTTCGTCAAGCAGCTGTCGGGTGTTGTCAATGTAGCGGTCGTTCCAGAACGCCACGATGCAGCCGGCTATGTCGTCATTACCCTTTGGCTGATCGAGAATCCTACTGTTGAAGAGTGCCACAAGGTCAGCGTAATTGTCGAAGTGGTTGGCATAGTGGAAGCGGCAGTCAATGGCAGGGATGCCCGGTTGAGCCTTGCCACGATAACTCCACAGCTGCGTCATGTCTATCTCGCCCTTCTCATAATGCCATCCGGGATTCCATGAGATGGCTTTCTTTCCTTTAGAACGTACAAAAGCCACCATCTCAGGCACAAAAGTAGAGTCGGTGAACTGCACCTCGTCCGTACCTATATGAATGTAGGGCACGTCCAGAGCATCACACGCTTCAGCCAACAAATCCTTCATTATGCGCTTGCCCTCCTCAGTCTGCATGCCGAAACCGAAGGTACGCTCAAAGGCTGCACTATGACCCGGCATGTCTATTTCGGGGATAAGCGTCACATAATGCTTGCGACAGAACTCCGCCAGTTGATGCGCCTCCTCAAGCGTGTAATATCTTCCCTTGTCGCGCTCCATATTCTCCGGAGCATTGAGCATCGGATAAAGCTTGCTCTCCAGACGCCAAGCCTGATTTTCAGTAAGATGCCAATGGAAGACGTTTATCTTGAAACGGCATAATAGCTCAATCTCCTTCTTAAGTTCGTCCATCGGTATGAAGCTGCGTCCGATGTCGTGCATAAATCCACGTACACGGAATGCAGGCCAGTCGGTGATGTCACAGACGGGAACGTACTTCTTGCCTTTACGTATAGCGGTAAGCTGCTCCAACGTCTGCTTGGCACGGAACATTCCGGCATCACCTGTGGCGTAAATGCAGACTTTATGCTTGTCAACAACCAAACGGTATGCTTCGTCCTGCCACTCAGCACCTTCCACTCGGTCCACCTTCGTAAAGCATACATCCCTGTCAGCCGTGACCCACTTGTCAGTCATGCTCACCTTCTGGGGCATTGGCAACAATGGAGGAACATCGGCGCTTACGGGTACGCATAGGACAAGCAGCAGCATCATTGACGCCACAATACGACAGATTAGTCCGCAACATATCCGTGTCAATGGCAAGATAAGACTATCAAAGAAAGATCTGTTTATAAATTTGATAAAATACATTATAACATTAAAAAAATCGTAGTAGATCAGTTTTTATATATAATGCAAAGTTAAGAAATAATCGGCGGAAAAGGGAAACTTATATATTAAATATGTAAACAAGTCAAAGAACGCTTGCTCATGATAAGACCGAGCTAACCAAAAACGGTTGCAAAGATCCACAATCTGGCGCAAGCGTTGTCAAGAGTGAAACACAAAAAAAGGTCTCCAAAGTCGTTTGACTCTGAAGACCTCAAGTAAAAGAAGGCAGCCACCTACTCTCC
>ERZ1023617.437-NODE-437-length-16101-cov-16.642091_pt1 | contig 16101 bp, 9 predicted proteins | sample MGYA00380328_ERZ1023617 | MGnify/ENA primary metagenome ERZ1023617 (study PRJEB33179, sample SAMN07448977) | human gut metagenome | biome: Human-gut; feature: Human associated habitat; material: Faeces | host: Homo sapiens | place: India: Bhopal | collected...
GCTTTTGGGCTTTCAGCCCGTGCATTATCGGCTGCACCTCAACAATTCAAGCAAGCTTGATTGTATTCGGTTTGCACGATAATTCAGGGCGCCCTTGCTGAGTCCGAAACTTTAGCTCCTTAATTATATATAAGGTGTATTACAATTCCTCCACTTGGATGCGACGGCTCCAACCTAAAATAGAGATGGAGATGTTGATGTATTTGAGTTTGCCATCTGCCAAGAAGAAGGAGAGGTCGTAATCGTAACCACGGTCTAAGAATTGTTGCGGGGTGTAGCGATAGATGTCGGCTGACACACGCAAACGACTCAACATATCGGGCAGATTGACTTTGGCAATCACAGCACCTGTGGGACGATGGGTTATTTGAAGTATAGCATCGGCTGCAGCATGGGTGTGATAGAGAATGCGCGAGGTCATAAAGTTGACATGGGCTATTTTACCTACCGAGGCTTCGGCTGCCCGCTTGTTGCCATGCTTGCGTTGGGGAGCTGAGGTGCGGTCGAAAGAGTTCCATGTTTTATAAGGTGTATAAACAAGTGGGGTACTTTCGTCTACCACATTGTTCCACAACAACGCAGCATTTTTGTCGGTTATCTGGAAATCGTAGTTTGCCACGTCCATGTCTTGTGGGTCTTGCACCTCGCGCAAGGTTACATTGATGTGCTTGGTGTCTCGTAGCAAACTGATGGTGTCGCGCACAGCTCCTTGGTTACCTCCCACTTCTATCAGTTGGGCTTGGGGTTCTGCCACATAGGTGTTTGCCACAAGTTGATTGCCACTCATGCCTACCCAAAGGGTGTCGAGCGGTGCTTGGGCATTTTCAACAGCAAAGTTGCCTTGACCATCGGCATGGGCTGCATGGTCTAAGTCGTAACGCAAGTTGTGTAGGTCGTCGCCTAACTGGGGCTGGGTGTAGCGAAACTTGGCTCCAGGGGTAAGCAGGGCTTGATTGTAATCTTTTTGAAATGCTACGGCTACTACCTTATATTGTCCTTTGGGCAGGGTGAAGTGCATGTGGTAGCCATCGCGCTTAAAGGGAGATTGTCCGTTGCAAATGGATTCGGTTTGTTGTGCCACTAATTTATCATTGGCATCATACACATACGCGCTTACGCTGCCTACATGGTCGGGAAACATATTGGCGCGTTGCAAGTTGTAGTCGTAACGGAAGTAGAGGTCGAGACCACACGCGGGATAATCGTCCTCAATGAGCGAGCACGATGCAAAGAGTGTACTCAAGACAAGACTTGCAGCTATGTAGTTAAAGATTTTCCAGAATTTCATATTTCAGTTTTTTGAACTGGATTAAAGGAGTTTTTTAGGGGATGCTTTTGCCTTTCGAGGCTTGGCTTGCAACCTCTTAGAACACGGCTCCTTGATCGCGTCGGTGCCAAGGACGCACCTGCGTATTTACTTTGATATATTCCTTAAAGCTATCGGCAAATTCATTGGGCTTTTCGGGTGGATTGAGGGGAGAACCCATCTGGGTTACGTTGGTTACATCGATGTTATACCAGTTGTTGCGTAACACCCCGTAACGTCCCAAGTAGTTGGCATCGGCATTTTGGGTGGGATAAACGTCTTTACCACTTACGCTTGGCGTTTCGCCTGCACGCCAAGGGGTGAGGACATCGCCAAAATGCTTGATGGGTACACCAAAATAACTGACACCACCTTTATAGATTAAAATCTGTCCTAAATTCAGCAGTTTGTTGATGTAACGCGGATCGTCATTGGGACAATTAAATACAATGGAGTCTTTTTTATTTGTTTTATCCACATACTTCAGCTTCATAACCTTGATGCCCCCTGAATAGGGATAAGAATAATCGTTTACGCTGCGCCATTCAAATTCCACATCGTCTGCTGTGGGTAAGGCATGGGGCATGTCTCCATTGGGATAGGCTTTGTTGAGCCAAGCATCTATTGCCCATTCGCTTTCGGCTATGTGTCCTTTTATGTGGGCATTGAGAAGGTCTTTGGTGTAGACTTTACTTTTGTCGGAGTGTATGGTGTAGAGGTCTTGTCCATCGCCCACTTGCACCTTTAAAACGACACGGGTCAGTTGGTTGAGCTTCATATTGCTCACGCTATTCGTGTTTTCAAAGCAATACTGGGGTTTATCGTCCCCCATGTTGTCTTGGGGAATGATTTCGTTGGTAGCGATGGTGTCAAAGTCTTCTTTCTGATGCGCTTGTTGGTTGGGCGATTCCCCCCAATAGATGCGATAAAGAGGTTGTTCTTTATCTTTTACTTCCTTTACGGGTACGGAACCTACAAAACGATAGGGGTTTGACACCTGGGGGTCGTTTGTTCCCAGTTCTATCCATTCTTTTATGTTCTGAATGTTACGCACCACATAGGTTTTTTTGTTGGTTAAGTCCAACTTCCAGCCCAACACTTTCCATTTCAAAGCTTTATTGCTTTCTGCCAACACAATGTTATTATCGGTCACCACACCTTCTTTTTTCGAAACGGTTACCTTTGCCATGCAACGTTCCACAAACACATCGGCTGCTGGATGGGACTTAGCTTGTGACAGGGTGGAATAAAAGTTTTGCGTCACATTGGGCAATATGATGCGTGGACTTTCTTTATCGGGCATTTTACTTCCGCCAGAACTGGTTGACAAGGGGGCGTTAATCATGAGTAAGCCTCCATTGCCTATTACTCCATCTACAGTGCCTGTGCAGTAGTTCTCTTCCAAGTTTGCTAAAGTTGTGCCTTTAAACACAAACTCGGGTTGTCCGGGTATAGTGATGGTAGCGTTCTGATTATCTGTGGCAATCTTTATGGAATTATGATCGTTGAGAATAACCAGAACGTATATATTGTCGTCTATCTTTGTAGACATGTCTTTTCCTACTGAAACAAGTGCAGAAATTTGTCCTCTCGTATCGGTGCCATTTACTGCATTTAATTGTATGTTATCAAACTCGTAAGCTGAGTTGAATATTGCTTTTCTCTCTTCAGTTCCGTTATAGAGCAATACTTTTGCATTGTATACCGTGTATTCTTTTGAATCGCCATCAGACACACTGTCGTCTTGTATAGCTCGCATGCCCATGCCCATAGGCAGGTGAATGGCAAGCTTCAAGTAGCCTCCATCTGCGAGTACGGGTTTGCGAGCCTCATCTTCCTCGATGCTGCTACTGCAAGCCCCGAACCCTAAAAGGCTCATGAGCAAAACGACTATGAATACAGGGTATTTCATTGATAATGTTTCTTTTAAAAAACGAGTGGGTAAGCTTGTGCCTACCAAGGTGGGCAAGCGGCTTACCCACTCGTGATGTTTGTTAGCTTGAAAAAGCTATGTAAGGGTTAGAGAATTTCGTCTTGTGTACGCTTAGCCCATGAGAGGACGTTGATGCGAACGGCGATGTAGCTATTAACTTCGTCAGGAGTATTAGGCTTAGTAAAGTCGATTTCAGGAACTACAGGTGAACCTACATTTCTGATAGCACTAATTGAGATGTCGTACCAGTTATTACGAAGTACACCATAACGACCTAAGTACTTTGTCTCATTATTACTTTCATAAGGATTAGCTGTTGTAATGTTCGTACCATTATTACTCCATGGTGTAAGTGAACCGAAATGCTTAATAGGTATTGAATAATAGGCTATACCTTTATTGTATTTATGGATGTTACCCAAGCTTAGCAATGTATTCAAATCTTGATTAACATTTGCTTTATTGAGTGTAAGTGTATTGCCTGATTTATTAATCACAATTTGTTCAAGATTTCTTACACCATTTTCATCGCGTTCTTTGAAAGATAGTGTAATATCATCAGCAGCGATTGTTCCTGTAGAGAACACGTCCTTCATCTTATCAATACAGTATCCGTTGTCTAAGATTGCCTGCTTAATACGAGCCTCCATTTTATCTTCGTCATAAAGCGTTGTATTGTCATCGTTAAAAGTATAGAAGTCGTCACCGCCAAAGAATTGGACTCTAACAATGGCACGTGTTACTTGCGAGCCATTAGCCATTTGAGAAACATCAAATGTATTCTCCATACAATACAAGGGGTTGTCACTGTCAAACTTTTGATTGATGCTTGTTCCATCATTAAAAGTAGTAGTTGTTACTGTAGGATCTGTTGAAGTCTTTACAGTCTTTGTGATACGATTGAAATCGTCCTTAGATGAAGTGTCGTAGTTAGGATCTGTACCCCAATAGGTACGATACAAACCATTACCTTCTCCAACTGTTCCAGACTCACGTATCTTGGTAGATCCAACAAAACGACAATCAGCTGTACCAAGCTTGTACGTATTCCATAGAGTACCTTCGTAGTTACGACCTAAAAAACTTGTTTTGTTCGTTACATCAAGCTTCCAACCCAAAACAGTGTAGCCTAAAGTCTTTGTTGTGTTAGCCACAATTTTAGCATCTTCGGGATTAATTACACCATCGCTAGGTTTCTCCATAGTAACTTTAGCTAAAGCACGTTCTACAAAAATCTCGTTTGCATCTGCATGTTCAGCTTCAGCCTTAGTTCTGTATACCTTATTAGAAATCGGGATAAGTGAACTAACCTTAACACCAGTAAGGTCTGAGCCTGGTTTATCTGCCAACGGAGCATTAGTCATTAGGAAACCATTCTTACTAAAACTTGCTTCGCTACCTGCCATGACTTGCTTTTTAAAATCAGCAAACGTCATTTTCTGGGCAGGATCTGCTTCTCCTAAAGTAACAGTAGGAGTTTTTGGATTATAAGGATCAGTCTTCAACGTCAGTTGCTTATTGTCGTCTGAAACAGTCAACGATCCATTATTATTGAGCACTACGTAAGCATAAAGTTTATCAGTTTCGTTATACGCTTCCTTGTTAACTTGTTTCACGATTCTTGTCGTAGACGTAATTTGTGCTCCTTCTCTAGTCATACTCACGTCGAGTTTGTAAGCACTATGAAATCTTGCAGTCTCATCATCGGCACCTGCAAAGAGAATCAAAGTTGCGTCTTTCACCTCGAATTCCTTAGGCAAACCATCTTCGAACGTAACTTTATTTCCATTGTCTTTTACTGAACCTGTTTCTGGAGCTCTACCACTCACTTGAGAAGGCATATTAATAGCCATCTTTACGTAACCGCCCTCGAGAACTGGAGAGAAACCGCCACCATTTGCATTAACAGTCACGTCATCGCTTGAACACGCGTTGAAGCCGATAGCCAAAGCCATCAAAGCTACGGGAAAGAATTTTTTCTTCATGTCGCTGTGAATTTAAGCTATTATTGTTGTGAATTAATTGATTTCAAAAAAAGAGTTGTTACTTTTTAAGTTGTGAGAGAATGTGGAGTGCTTCGGTTGCCTCCGAGATGCCCTTCTGTGCTGCCACTTCAAACAAACGGCGAGCAGTGGTAAAGTCACCTAATTTGGCTGCTAAGACACCACGCGCATATTGACTTGCAGGTAAGTCGCCTGCATTATAAAGCAAGGCTTTGGCTTCGGCCAGCTGATTTGCCTCAAGCGCAAGGTTGGCTGCATTGAGGTTTGCCGCAGGAGAGTCGGGATAAAGACGAGCTGCAGTTTGCATCACTTCTTTGCGCTCGGCTGACTGTTCGCCGTAGGTTAAGGCTACTAAGTAAAGCTCGTTGGGCGAAAGTTGCTCGGGATGCTTTTGATATACTGCCTTCGCCTCTTCCACCGTAAAAGGACGGATGGTGTAGTTGACCGTATAGTCGGAGTGACGTAAAGCAGGATACCAGTTTTGCAACATATATTTATAGGTTGCAGGAAAGGCTTTGCGAATTTTTGCCTCGCGCTTGTCCTGGTCAACCTCAGATTGAATGAGTTGCAATATTTCTTGTCGATGGTCAATGCCCGCAGAGTCTTTTACGTAACGCTGCAAACCTTCCCAATCCTCGGGCGTAGCTTCTACGCTAAAGATGTTGGCAGGCAAGGACATGAGTTGCGACACATAGTCGCGCAAGGCTGCAGCACGTCCGTTCGCTAAACGCACATTGTTGGCATACGAACCTTCGGGCGAAGCATAACCATGGATGTCAATGTGGGTGATGGTGGCATTTACCTCTTTCTTTACCACATCAATGGTCTCGACAATCTTTGCCAACTCACGGGGATTGTTGCGATAGCTTAGATGTATCTCGGTGCGGTTGACAGGGAAGTCTAAATAAGCACGTCCCTCTAACTTATAGGTCTTAACCGTGGCAACTGGCTCGATGTAGCACAAGGGATAGATAACTGCCAAGGCATTGACTTCGGGCAACTGGGGTACTTCATTCCATGTGCCTAAGAGTTTGGGAGTGGCAGACTTTGCTAAATCGCCCCATCCACAACCGCAACTATCGGTAACCATAACAATCTGTGCACCTGCCATCCAAGGCTGACAAGGCACGGAACCTTGATAGGCGATGAGACCTTTGTGGGCATGCTCAATGGTATAAGCCTGTTCGGTGGCAGGACGCTTGAGACGGCGATAGAGCTTTTGACGCTCTTTGCCATTTACCACAATGGCTGGGAAGGCTGTGGCACTGTCGCCCTTGGTAACCACTGGGGTAAACACCAAACTGTGGCATTTGCTCAGACTAACGTGCGTTAAATCGACTGTTAGGTCTAACACCAAGGCTTTGTCCTCTTGTGCAATCCTGTGTAAGACGATGATGTCGGTGGGCAACTGCGCATGGGTGAATAGGGGCAAGAGCAAGAAGAGTATACTAATGATATAGCGTGTCATAAAGAATAAGAGTTTGTGGGTTGGCAAGTGCTATTTGACTGCCTCTCCCATGGGTTCAGAACAAATAGCTAAGCGAAATGCCTGCTTGGGTCAGTCCCCAATAGTTCTTTTTTTCGTGCTTGATAACCGAACCGCATTCGGTGCAAGGATAACTTTTGTGATTGAGTCGTAACCAACCGCCTCCTATGGTACCTTCGATGTTCCAATGGGTGGCAAAGGGCCAACTGAAACCATAACTTATGCCTAAGCCTGCGCCACGACCTTGCACACGTTTGTTATCGGCATCAATAATGTTTTTACCTCCAAAAGCATGTACATTCGAGATGTTGTAGCAAACAAAGGGAACGTGCAGTCCGACAAAGTTTTTGTAGTATGCCTCACAAAACCAATATCTCAGTTCAGGAAATACGCGCAAGTGACGAAACGAACGTTCATACGACCCATCTGCCTTTTGATGTTTGAAAGGATTGAGTCCGACTTCGCAAGCTAAAGTAAAGCGGAATGACAAACGGACTTCGGCTCCGATGTTGGGCGTCATGGGCAATGCTACGCCCCAATAAAGCAAATTGGACTTTAGAGCTACAAGTAAGGTATGGTCGTTCATCATACGTCCCTTTTCGGTAGCAATTTGCCAAGGTGCCGAAGTAGCAGAGTCTGCATCAGCCTCGCGAAATTGCACAGCCACCGTTGTATCGGTAACCAACACGGGTAACGAGTCGTTTACGGTCTCAACCTGTGCCCATAAAGGCATGGCAAAACAGCATGCCATCCATGCCACGACTGTTACAAGCCATTGGCGCAAGCATCGGCTGCAAGGGGTGCGATATGTGAGTTGTTTATTCTGCATCGTTGTTAGAATCGCATTATACAAAGCGTTCAGACCTCAGAGAATGACCTACGGTTAAGGGAATAGGTTATGCCTTCCAAACAGCTTATGCTGGGGAATGCGGACTGGGGTTTTCAAAAATGAAGAGTTACTCTGTTCGCTCTGTTCGCTCTGTAATTTTAGTATAAGAGTGTTTGTGTTAGCTCACCTCAACCAAGGTCTGTTGAATGTTGTATTGGTAGACCAATGGTTTAGTTTAGCTGTGTTTAATAGGGTGCGTCAGTCATTGTCACACGTTGTAAGGTAAGCGTGTTTCATGTAATGACAATTTGTAACATCCGCGCTCGTTTTTCTCTCGTTTTGATAACGTTTCGTGTATTCACAACCTTTAAATAGTTAGGAATAACTTGTTATCAGATGCAAAGGTATATATTAAATTCTAATTTCAAAATATTTTTGCTATATTTTTGCAATCTTATGATCGCAATTACCCTCCCCTAAAAGGTAAGCCTATAGAAAGCTTTATTTTATTTACAAATAAACCACAAAAAAAGAAAATTAGAATACTTCAAATGAGTTAACTAAAACGATTTCGCGAGTTAGTTAAACTAATTTCGCGAGTTAACTAAACTAATTTCGCAAGTTAACTAAACTAATTTCGCAAGCTAACTAAACTAATTTCGCAAGTTAACTAAACTAATTTCGCAAGCTAACTGCTATTTGTTTTTTTAGTCAAAAATGTCCATCAATGAGCCATAAATGTTCATGAATTATTTTTTAGTCAAAAATGACCATCAATTATTTTTTTTGAATTTCCATAAATAACCCCTTTCGGGGTCGGGCTAGCGCATGAAGTATAGGAAAAACTACGAAAAATCCCTTGCAAAGTATTACTATATTACTTTGCTGTTTAATATGGTAATACTTGCCCCTTTAATACGTATTTCTTTGCCAAGTATTACTATAATACTTTTTCAACACACAATTTCTGCTTTTTTCGACCAAAAAGTCTATTGATTAACTCGACCAAGTTAATTGATTAACTTTGCCTTTTCTATTGATTAACTCGTACGTGTTAATTGATAGACTCGAAAAGGGAATATTGAATGCAGATTTTGAACACCCTACCCGAAAGGGGTTATTTATGGAAATTCAAAAAATAATTCATGAACATTTATGACTAAAAAAAACACTGACAAAAAACAAACAAAAAATGGAAATTCATGATCTCAAAACATAATTCTATTTTTTGAAGTCATAAATTTCCATGAATCATTCTTGCCTCAAAAGGCTAACGCAACATTTACTTAACGTTACCCACCTTAATAAGGTACTCAGCAATTTGCACGGCATTGAGCGCAGCACCCTTACGAATTTGGTCGCTTACCAACCAAAGCGTAATGCCATTGGGGTTAGCCAAGTCCTTACGAATGCGTCCTACATACACAGGATCCTTACCCGCTAAGAAGAGAGGCATAGGATATTCCTTCTTTTCAGGATTGTCCATCAACACCAAACCCTCGCCCGAAGCAACCGCTTGCTTCACAGCATCCACCTCAAGAGGCTGCTCGGTTTCAATCCAAATAGCCTCAGAGTGAGAACGGAGCGAAGGAACACGCACACAAGTGGCAGAAGTAAGTACGTCTGAGTGCATAATCTTCTTAGTCTCATTATACATCTTCATCTCCTCCTTGGTGTAACCATTTTCTTGGAACACATCAATTTGAGGAATAACGTTGAAGGCAAGCTGATAAGCAAACTTGTTAACTGTAACAGGGTCGCCAGCCAACACCTGACGATATTGTTCCATCAACTCATCCATTGCTGCCTGACCAGCACCACTGGCAGCTTGGTAAGAAGCTACGTGCACACGCTTGATGTGGCTCAGTTTTTCGATGGCTTGCAAAGCAACAACCATCATGATGGTGGTGCAGTTAGGATTGGCAATGATGCCACGCGGACGCTCGAGTGCATCAGCTGCATTGCATTCAGGCACTACAAGAGGCACATCCTCGTCCATACGGAAAGCAGAAGAGTTGTCGATCATTACCGCACCAAACTTTGTGATGTCGGCAGCATACTCCTTAGAAATGCCAGCACCAGCCGAAGTGAAGGCAATGTCTACGCCCTTAAAATCGTCGTTGTGCTGAAGGAGCTTCACCGTATACTCCTTGCCACGGAAGGTGTATTGCGTGCCTGCACTACGGCTTGAACCGAAGAGCAAAAGATTGTCGATGGGAAAGTTGCGCTCTGCCAATACGCGGAGAAATTCTTGACCTACGGCACCACTGGCGCCTACAATAGCTACATTCATTTCGTTGATTTGTGTATTTTTTAGCTGTTGCAAGCCTTCTTTGCTTTCGCAATGTGGCTACACAACGGCTCTTTAGTTGCAAAATGTTAGTGACTTTAATATTTTGGTTGCAGAACGTAAAGAACGTTCTTTGGCTGCAAAATTACAATATTTTTTGTGAAAGAACGGCTTTTTCGGCTATTTGTGCACAGAATAAGACATTAAATGATAGTTTTTTTGCAATTTTGCAAACGTAATTGCGCATTATGCAGTGCTAAGCACCTGTAAAGTGCACATTTAGATACTCCCTAACAGTAACCCCAAAAACAAAACGCATTGATTACCGACCCCACTTGGATATTCCTAATTGTACTGGGCATCATACTTTTTGCGCCCATGCTACTTGAGCGCCTACGCATTCCGTCGATTGTGGGAATGATATTTGCGGGCATACTTATAGGTCCGCATGGCTTTGGTGTGCTCGAACGCGACGGCAGTTTTGAACTCTTTGGCAAAGTAGGACTCTATTATATTATGTTCCTTGCCTCGCTCGAGATGAATCTGCAAGACGTGCAGCGCATTAAAGGGAGGGCACTCACCTTGGGCTTGCTGAGTTTTGCCATCCCCATGGCTATTGGCTATGCTGCTAACACCATGCTATTGGGCTTTGGTGTGGCTGCAGCAACTTTGGTGGCAGCAATGTATGCCTCGCACACACTGATAGCCTACCCCATTGTGATGCGCTACGGTTTGTCGAGACTGCCCAGTGTGAGCATTGCTGTGGGAGGAACCATTGTGGCAGACACGCTAACCCTTTTGGTGCTGGCTGTAGTGGGCGGTATGTTTAAGGAACATGTTACGGGACTTTATTGGGTGTGGCTGGTAATTAAGGTGGTGCTATTGGGTGCGCTTATTATATATACCTTTCCACGTATGGGACGTTGGTTCTTCCGCCGTTACGATGAAAGCGTGGTGCAATATGTGTTTGTGTTGTGCTTGGTGTTCTTAGGTGCAGGACTGATGGAACTAGTGGGTATGGAAGGTATCTTAGGAGCCTTCTTGGTGGGTATTGTGCTCAACCGACTGATTCCACCCAGCTCTCCACTCATGAGCCACATTGAGTTTGTGGGTAATGCCTTGTTTATTCCTTATTTCTTAATAGGTGTGGGCATGCTCATTAACTTAGGGGCTTTGGTAGAACACAGTGGGGCTATCTTAGCAGCTTGCGTAATGGTGGTGGTTGCCTTGGTGAGCAAATGGAGTGCAACGTTTGTAACACAAAAGGTGTTCAGAATGACGCGCAACGAACGACGCTTGATGTTTGGCTTAACAGGCTCACGCGCTGCTGCAACCTTGGCTGTGGTGTTGGTGGGTTATAAAATTATTTTGCCTGATGGTAGCCGACTCTTAGGCGATGATGTGCTGAACGGAGCGATGGTACTGATTTTAGTAACCTGCGTGGTAAGTTCAATGATTACGGAGAACACTTCGCGTCAAATGGCTTCGCTGAGTCAAAAGGGTTTACCAACGGTGGGAGATGCTGAAGATGCTGAATTGCATGCCATGGTTCCTCCGAAGGATGCACCCGACCGCATCTTAATAGCCTTGCGCTATCCCGAAATGGTGTGTCAGTTGGTAGACCTTTCACTGATGTTGCGCACACCGCACTCAGTTGCTCCACCCATTGCTTTAAATATTGTGTTAGAAGATGAACCTTCTGCCCGACAGAGTGGAGAGGAACAATTAGACTTGGCTGTGAAACATGCAGCAGCCACAAACATCCGCATTCAAAAGTATCAACGTTGGTCGGTGAATGTGGCGAGTGGCATTTCGCACACCATTAAAGAACGCGATGTGAGCGACTTGGTATTGGGCTTGCACCAAAAGGCTCGCATCTCTGACTCTTTCTTTGGCAAACTGAGTACAGACCTTTTGGCTTCGGTGGATAGACAGATTTTTATTCTCCGTGCCAACATTCCGCTTAATACGGTGCAGTATTTGCACATTTTGGTTCCACCTAAATCAGAATTTGAGCAAGGCTTTGCCCAATGGATGGACCGCATTGCCTTGATTGCCCGTCAGCTGAGTTGTGGCATTACTGCCTATTCAACAGGCGATACGCTAACGGCTATGGAGCAATATTACACCCAAACAGAAAAAGGCATTCCCCTGCTTTGCGAGGAATACCATTCGTGGAACGACCTTGTGCCTTTAGCTCATCAGTCGCGACAAGACCATCTTACCGTCTTTGTTTGCGCTCGCCGAGGCACAGTGTCTTATCATAATTACATCGACCGTCTCCCCGACCAGATGGAACGCTACTTTAGTTCAAGAAACATCTTGTTGGTGTTCCCTAAAAAGAATAAGTGTTAGACGGGGTGGAAGGAGGCAACTCCTCAACATAACGCACAAAAAAAGGCTTGCGATTGCAAGCCTTTTTTTGTATGTATGCGTATTTCTTTTTATTATTTGCAGCAAGCGCAAGGCTTGAGCTGCTTAAAGAAGTCGTTACCCTTGTCGTCAACAAGAATAAATGCGGGGAAGTCCTCAACGGTAATCTTCCAAATAGCTTCCATGCCGAGTTCGGGATATTCCACGCACTCAATGCTCTTGATTGAGCTTTGAGACAGAACGGCAGCTACACCACCAATGGTACCGAGATAGAAACCACCATGCTTTTGGCAAGCTTCAGTAACAACATCGCTGCGGTTACCCTTTGCAATCATTACGAGACTTGCACCATGGTCTTGGAACTCATCAACATAGGGGTCCATACGGTTAGCAGTGGTGGGACCCATTGAACCACAGGGATAACCCTCGGGAGTCTTGGCAGGACCTGCATAAAGAATGGGATGATTCTTGAAGTAAGCAGGCATTTCCTCGCCAGCATCCAAACGTGCTTTGAGTTTGGCGTGTGCAATGTCGCGAGCTACAATGATGGTACCCTTCAAATTAACGCGGGTGCTAACAGGATACTTTGAGAGTTCTGCACGAACGGCATCCATACCCTTGTCAAGGTCAATTTCAATACCCTTGCCACCTTCGCCCGGTTTGCGAAGTTCTTCGGGAATGAGTTCGGTAGGATTTTCATCCATCTTCTCAAGCCAAATACCATCCTTATTGATTTTAGCCTTGATATTGCGGTCGGCAGAACAGCTAACACCCATACCAATGGGACAGCTTGCGCCATGACGAGGCAAACGAATGACACGGATGTCGTGAGCCAAATATTTACCACCGAACTGAGCACCCAAACCAATCTTATGTGCTTCGTGAAGGAGTTTCTCTTCCAAATCGATATCGCGGAAAGCACGACCTGTTTCGTCACCAGTAGTAGGCAAGCTGTCGTAGTACTTAATAGAAGCCAACTTCACAGTGAGCAAGTTCTTTTCAGCACTGGTACCACCGATAACAAAAGCAATGTGGTAAGGAGGACAAGCAGCAGTTCCGAGCGTCTTCATCTTCTCAACGAGGAAGGGAAGGAGCGTACCCTCATTTTGGATAGTAGCCTTAGTCATGGGGTAGAAATAGGTTTTGTTGGCAGAGCCACCACCCTTTGCTACCATAACAAAGCGGTATTCATCGCCTTCGCAAGCTTCGATGTCAATTTGTGCGGGGAGGTTGCAACGTGTATTTACCTCATCGTACATATTGAGCGGAGCATTTTGTGAATAGCGGAGGTTGTCTTGTGTATATGTGTTATACACACCTAAGCTGAGTGCTTCTTCGTCCTCGAAGTCAGTCCACACACGCTGTCCCTTTTCACCATGGATAATGGCAGTACCTGTATCTTGGCAGAAGGGAAGGATGCCCTTAGCAGCAGTTTCGGCATTGCGAAGAAACTGAAGTGCTACGTACTTATCGTTTTCTGAAGCTTCGGGATCTGAAAGGATTTTAGCTACTTGCAAGTTATGTTCACGACGCAACATAAATTCAACATCGTGGAAAGCTTGTTGAGCCAACTGTGTGAGGGCTTCTTTTGAAACCTTCAAGATGGTTTTACCTTCAAACTCACCCGTGCTTACGCCTTCTTTACCAATAAGGCGATATTCTGTGGTGTCTTTGCCCAACTGAAACATGGGCGCATACTTAAACTCAGGAGTTGTTGCCATAGTTTTTATCTGTTGTAGAATACATTGTTTTCTTATGCGAAACAAAGTTAGTGCAAACCGAAAGCATAGCAAAATAAAAAAAGGTATTTTTTTTAATTTTGCTTTGCTGAGGTGCAGCCTAACTTCGCGAAGCAGAGTTAGTGCAAGGTGAGAGAAGGACAAAATGAAAATCCAAAAATTTTCATTTTTTCTTCCGAACCGCAGCCTAACTTCGCGAAGCAGAGTAGTGCAAACCGAAAGCATAGCATTTTTTTTAGTCAAAAATGTCCATCAATGAGTCATAAATTTTCCATAAAACATTCGTGATGTATGCGCTACGCGATGGAGAAGGAAATTGCCATAAATAAATCCCTTTCGGGATTGGGCTAACGCATGAATTTATTTACGAAAATTCAAAAATAAACATTCATGAACATTTGTGGCTCATTCATGAACATTTTTGACCCAAAAACATTCATGGACATTTTTGACTAAAACCAAGCGCGAAGCGCAAATATAAATATTCACGACTACCCACGACTTCGAAAAGAATTTCTTAATTTTTATTTGTATTGCGCAAGGGTTACACTAACTTTGCACCCACATAACCATTTTTGAGCTTATACTGATGCTTAATTTACCTCTTATATATAAGGCGTTAGGAACGCTTTTACAACTCGAAGCCTTCCTTATGGCAATTTGCTTCGGTTTGGGATTCTTTTTTGAAGAAACCCACCATCTCACCTTTGGTCTCCCCGTGTTGGCAGCCTTTGCCGTGGGAGCACTCCTTTTATTCTTCGGTCGTCATGCAGAAAACCGCATGAGCAGTCGCGATGGTTACCTCATCGTGTCGTTAACCTGGGTAGTATTCTCACTGTTTGGCATGCTTCCTCTACTTATTGGAGGCTACGAGCCCCGTGTGGCAGCAGCCTTTTTCGAGACCATGTCAGGATTTACCACAACAGGCGCAACAGTCCTATTCAACATTGACGCATTGCCACGTTCCATTTTGTTATGGCGTTCCATGACGCACTGGATTGGTGGTATGGGAATTGTGTTCTTCACCATTGCCATACTTCCCAACATGGGAGGCGGTGGCATAAAACTCTTCTCAGCCGAAGCAACAGGTTTAAAAATTGGCAAGCTACATCCACGCATCAGCACAACGGCACGTTGGATGTGGAGCATCTACCTATTGCTTACCATTTCGTGTAGTGTAGCCTACTTCTTTGGCGGTATGAATTTGTTTGACGCTGTATGTCATGGACTTGCTACCATCGGTACGGGTGGCTTTTCAACACATACCGATGGCATTGCTTGGTTCCACTCCAACCAACTGCAATGGATTAGCACCCTATTTATGTTCTTGGCAAGTATCAACTGCACCCTACTCTACCTCTTCTTTATTAAAAGGCGTGTGCGCGATGTTTTCCACGACGATGAATTACGCTTTTTTGTAGGTATCTTCTTCACTGCCGCCTTAAGCATCACTTGCATCTTGGTGTATACCAACCACATGGGATGGAGCGATGCCTTGCGTAGTGCCTTCTTTAACACGGCATCCTTGCAAAGTACCACAGGTTTTACGGACGAAAACTTTATGCAATGGCACCCAAGCACTTGGATTATTATTCTGATAATCAGCATAATAGGTGCTTGTGCAGGTTCAACCAGTGGTGGATTAAAGTGTGTGCGTGCGCTCATGGTGTGGCGTTTGTCGAAAGCAGAACTAAAGAAAATGCTCCATCCTCATGCCGTAATTCCTGTGCGCATCAACAACACCGTTGTTACGTCAGACATAGCTCGCACCGTCTTTGTGTTCTTTATCCTATATTTTGCCTTGGTCATGCTTGCGGTATTTGCCATGGTGTGTTTAGGACTCCCCATATTCGATGCCATAGGTTTAGCCATATCGTCGTTTAGCAACGTAGGTCCGAGTTTAGGCTATGTAGTAGGTCCGTTAGGTTCGTGGGGCGTACTCAGCGACAGTGTTTTGTGGATTAACTCTTTCTTAATGTTAGCAGGTCGCTTAGAGGTATTTTCTCTGCTTTTGCCCCTTACTCCCGCATTCTGGCGCGATGAGTAAACTTTAAGAATAAACATTTTGGTTCTCAAGCCCATATAACTGAAGTCGTCTAAACTTTTCTGACGAAGATTAGATTTAAACTTTTATCTCTTCTA
>ERZ1023617.447-NODE-447-length-15692-cov-39.941549_pt1 | contig 15692 bp, 10 predicted proteins | sample MGYA00380328_ERZ1023617 | MGnify/ENA primary metagenome ERZ1023617 (study PRJEB33179, sample SAMN07448977) | human gut metagenome | biome: Human-gut; feature: Human associated habitat; material: Faeces | host: Homo sapiens | place: India: Bhopal | collected...
TCGTACTGGGCGAGATTCCTAAGGGATGGATTGAGGACGGCGTGGCATGGCTGGGCGAATTCATCAGTACCACGATGCCGGACGGACCGGTGAAGGACATGCTGGTAGATGGTGTGATTGGTGGTGTAGGTGCGGTCATCGTGTTCCTGCCACAGATTCTGATTTTGTATTTCTTCATCTCATACATGGAGGATTCGGGATATATGGCTCGTGCTGCCTTCATCATGGATAAACTGATGCACAAGATGGGCCTGCATGGCAAATCATTCATTCCGCTGATTATGGGATTCGGATGTAACGTACCTGCCGTGATGGCAACAAGAACCATCGAGAGTCACCGTTCGCGTCTGATTACGATGCTGATATTGCCATTGATGAGCTGTTCGGCTCGTCTGCCAATCTACATCATGGTCATCGGAACATTCTTTGCCATCCAATACCGTTCACTCATCATGGTATCGCTCTATCTCATCGGCATCTTCCTTGCCGTGATATTGAGCCGCATCTTTGCCAGTTTCGTGGTGAAGGGCGAAGATACCCCATTCGTAATGGAGCTGCCTCCTTACCGCTTCCCTACCTGGAAGGCGATAGGCCGCCATACCTGGGAAAAGGGTAAGCAGTATCTGAAGAAGATGGGTGGCATCATCCTCGTGGCAAGTATCATCGTCTGGGCTTTGGGCTACTTCCCTCACAATGAGGAACTTGACAACCAGGCTCAGCAGGAGCAGAGCTATATCGGCAGAATAGGTAAGACCATCGAGCCTATCTTTACCCCACAGGGTTTCGACTGGAAACTGGATGTGGGCTTGGTTTCCGGTGTGGGTGCCAAGGAGATTGTAGCCTCAACAATGGGCGTGCTCTACAGCAACAACGACAGTTTCTCTGATGATCAGGATTACAACGATGAAGACGGAAAATACGAAGTCTTGAAGAAGCAGATGACTTCCGACCTGAAGAAGACCTACGGTTACAGCGATGCCGAGGCAGCAGCGAAGGCAACGCTCACCGCCTACTGTTTCCTCCTCTTCGTATTACTCTACTTCCCTTGCATCGCCACCATTGCTGCCATCAAGGGCGAGACGGGCAGTTGGAAATGGGCAGGCTTTGCCGCCGGCTACACCACGCTCCTGGCATGGGTAGTATCAGCCCTGGTCTTCCAGATAGGATGTTTGTTTATCTAATCAAGGTGTCTGCTTTAAGAAAACAAACAAAGAGAGCGCACAACACCTGAACGACAGCCGCACAACAGCTGAGCGACGCTTGCACAACACCTGTTGTGCAAGCGCACATCAGCTGTTGTGCGGCTTACTATATAATATATCCAGAAGACTTATTCTATATATCTGAAAGACTTCAAGTAACTGTTCGGAAGACTTTAGTCATATACTGGAACGTTATCAGTCATATACCTGAACGACATCAATCATATCATTAGAAGACATCAACCGTTTCCTTATTCAGGATAATCTCTTTCCTACCTTTGCGGCAACAAACGCTATCATCAGACCCAGGCAGGCGGCAATGCTGATGGCAATGCGGAGACCGGTAGCCTCAGCAAGCCATCCGATAACCGGAGGTCCTACCAGGAAACCGAAGAAACTGATGCTCGAAACGATGGTAATGGCGATGCTCGCCTTGATGGTTCCCAATTTTCCGGCGATACTGTAACAGATAGGAACCGACGAAGAAATGCCAAAACCTACCAGCAGGAAACCCAAGGTGGCAGGAATGAGATAAGGCAAGGCAGCAGCCAGCCACAAACCGCCCAATATCAAACCACCACAAACCTTCAAAACCCTAGCTGGGCCGTATTTCGTAACAAACCCATCAGCCATGAATCTACCCAAAGTCATCGCTCCCATACCAGCCACATAGCCCGCACGGATAAAAGCCTCATCGGGTTTTACTACTGATGAAAAATATACGCTACTCCAATCGTAAACGGTACCTTCACAGAACATGCCTGCAAATCCCATCAGTCCCAAAAGGAACAGAATCGGGTCGATGGTCTTGAAAGAAAACTTCGGAACATCCTCCTCTTCTGCTTTCGCCATGGCATCATTAATCAGAAAGCGGAAACCGACAGCAACGATGAGAATACTCAGAGCCAGGATAGTTCCAAAGTGGACATCTATCGGGAGCAAAGTGTTGGCAAAGATGGCACCGATGATACCACCGGAGAATCCACCCAGACTCCACAGACCATGAAACGACGACATGATGTTGCGCCCATACATCTTCTCTACCAGACATGCCTGCGTATTGGTGGCAATGTTCATCAGATTCGCCATCATTCCGAAAGCAATAAGACTCAAAATCAGATGAAAAACCGTAGTACTGCTACCGATGCAGAAAAGAACCAGAACATAGAGCAACTCAGAGAGAACCAGCATCTTCTTGCTGCCAAATCTACTCACCAGGATACCCGAGAAAGCCATCATCAGAAGTTGGCCGATGGGAATGGCGAAAAGCACCGTTCCCAGCTGTCCGTTGCTCAAGTGCAACATCTGTTTTACATCCGGAATACGGCTTGCCCAACTGGCAAACACCACTCCCGGCACAAAATAATAAGCCGCAACAGCCACTCGCTTACGGGTCAAATCTCCCAAGTGATTCAAACTTACAGTCATCCCTATTAATACCTTATTTATATACACCTATTTTATTTGCGGCTGCAAAATTACAAAAAAAGCAGAAAAAAAGCGATATTTGAACAAAAAATATAGCTCTAAATGAGATTTTTGACGTACCTTTGCACTCAGAAAAAGAATTAAAAACAAACTAGCAATGAAGAAACAAACAATGATTACCCTGGCACTCGCCTTGACTTTGGCGATGCCAACCCTACCCGCCTTCGCCCAGAAGGCGATGAGCAAAAAAGAAATTGCCGAAAAAGAAAAGGCTTTCAAGAACCTTCAGCATCCATGGAAGGGAAAGAAAGTGGCTTACTTCGGCGACTCCATCACAGACCCTAACATCAAGGCATCAAAAGTAAAATACTGGGGATTCCTGCAGGATTGGCTCGGCATCACCCCTTACGTTTATGGTGTGAGCGGCAGACAGTGGAACGATATTCCCCGTCAGGCAGACCAGCTGCAGAAGGAACATGGCGATGATTTCGATGCCATCCTCATCTTTATGGGTACCAACGATTACAACAACGGTGTGCCTGTAGGCGAATGGTACACGGAGACTTTCGACAGCGTGAGAGTAGCCCGCCACAAACCAAGCGAAATGGTACAGCGCCGCCACCGCCACTTCTGTATGGATAAGAATACATTGAAAGGCCGCATCAACATCGCCATGTCGAAGTTGAAGCAGATGTATCCTACCAAGCAAATCGTGGTGATGACTCCTGTGCATCGTGCTCTCTTTGCCAGTGGTGACAAGAACATCCAGCCAGATGAGATGTACGAGAATGCGCGTGGCATCTTCTTCGATGAATACGTGAAAGCTATTAAGGAAACAGGCAATGTCTGGGCGGTTCCGGTCATCGACCTCAACTCCCTTTCCGGTCTCTTCCCTCTTTACGATGCTGGTGCGCAGATGTTTAACAAGCCGGATACCGACCGTCTTCATCCTAATGATGCCGGCCACTCCCGCATGGCAAAGACCATCATGCAGCAGCTATCTGCATTGCCTTGCGACTTCTAGAAATCCGTGGCAATAGATGGCAATAGGTGACAATAAGAATACGTCTTATTGCCACCCATTTCTTTCTGTGTATCAATTACTTACAATCTGCGTGGCAGATATGGCAATAAAATAGAAAAACTTTTTCCTACATATACTGCAAAATCATATCAACCATCGTTTCCAGATAGCCTTTATCATCCTTAAACAGCACATGATTCTTTTGGAATTCACCTTTTTCAAATGGATTCTTCAACCAAAACTCAACCTGCTCCATTGGCGTATTGCTGATAATGAAACTGTTCAACATCAGATGAGCGTTGCCCAACTGAGAAGCCACTTCTGTCTGTAAATACTTGAAGAGTTGAATCTTATCATCTTCCAATCCTTTAAGATTACGAATACCTTTCGGGTCGATGAAGGTGATATATTGCTTCTCTCCATCCAATATCCATAAGATAAAATCAGGATAGAAGTTGTTCGCTTCAAAGAAACCCAACCCCCTCTTACTCTCATTGCGAAGCAGATAAACCTGCTTACCAGCCAGCACATCGTCTTGATGAGCCTTACAATATTCACGGAAAGAAGTAACAAAGTTCTGTTCTCCCAAGTTTAATGCCACAGGAGACACCTTCAACTTTGGCTCACCAGTTACAACATCTACATAAGGACGATTACCATTGGTATTTTTCTCTGCAAGGAAGACCAAAGGCTTATACAGATGTTCCTCCACATTCAATGCCTTGAAATAAGGAGCATCAAGAACTAAGTCTTTACCAAATTCATTGGCCTCCACCTGCATCTGCAATGTTTTCAAATGATCCACCACATTAAGCAGGTCGTTACGAACCTCTATTTCATATTCGTCAGGCATACCTATATTATAATAGGTAACGCGTGTCTCCTTCAGATGCTTTTGCTCTTCCTTCGACTTGGCCTTTTTGTAAGCCATATCCATATAGCCACGGAGCAGACTGATTGTAACATCCTGCCACAACTCCACATTCTTTCCGAAATCATGAAAGTTCAAACGGTCTTCAGGAATTGACAATTCGTACCAGGAAGGATTTGCCATCAGATACTTCAAGTCTTCCAATCGCAATTCCAGATTATACCAACCTCGCTCTGCCTTCATACCCTGCAAGGCAAAGAACACTTCCGTCCAGTCTATCCAATTCAGATGCTCCTGTCCCAAAACACCTATATAGCGACTTGCAGCATTAGCAGTTTGAACATTCTTGCTTCGCAGCAAATCCACCTTTGGATATTTGTCCAGTTTTACATTCACCTTTTTCATCAGGCTTTCATCGGCAGGTTCCACCACGGCAGACTTCTTGAAGTTATAGCCATCCACGACTTTCGGCAATGAGAGATGAAGAGCGTCTAAATCAACAGACTTAATGGTTTTGATGACAATCTTCTCATAGTCTATCTCATTGGTTGGCAAACCTTCATCCTCCAAATATGCCTTGAAGGCTTCCATATAATCAGCCCGCACGCCAAAGATATTCAGAGTCTCTATGGTTGACAAATTCTTTGGAATCATCTCGTCCTGATAGCAGGCATCCAGCATCTTGCTTCGCTTCAGCGAATACTTGTATCCCTTCAGACGAACGCCACGACCGAAAAGCTGAATAATCTCAGAACCTTCGCTGCGTCCCACATTCATCAGTCCCATCACAGAAACTCGCCAACTGCTCCATCCCTCAGTAAACTTCTTGGAACCAATCAGGATGTTGACAGTTGATTCTTGAGAATTGATATTGTTGAAGAGGCTGGAAGTTCCGAATGCTTTCGTTTCACAAAGGAATCCTTTATCCTGCAAGAGTTTCAGCAATTCCTTACCATCACCCACATTGATGACGCCGAAATAATCCTTAGTACTTCCTACTCTCAATCCAATCTCCTCAAAACCTCCTTTTTGAAGATCGATATGAAGTTGGGCACCATGGATATTGGAGTGGAAAAGATTCCGCAGGATAGCATCGTAGATGTTCTCGGCAAACTTCTGTTTGTCATCTTCTACGAGATAACCACCTTTAAGCGCCAGGAAAGAGTTGCCAAATACAGAATAACCATTCTTTGTTTTCAATCCATCTTCCGAACTGAGCAAGCGACGGATATAACCAGAAAATTCGGTACGATTCCGGATAAAATCCTGCAAGAACAAGAGTATCTGAGTTACATCCGATACCTGATTCTTATTTTCCTTACTCACAGCCTTCACGCTACTTCCCACAAATATTCCCAAAGGCTTTTCCACCAGAAACCTGTTATGAATCCGCATATCACTCTGATAGATTTTAGTCTGTTCATAAAGACATAGCAAATATGCCGTGAGATACATATTGAGCAAATCATCATCATTCCAGTCGTTCATATTCATGATACGATAATCCTTGCCATATCCATCGGCATAGAAATAACGATAGGAATAATCAAAAAGTGTTGCCTTACCATATTGGTCGAACATCGCCTTCCGGTCTTTGGCATTACTCTTTGCAGAAATGGCTTGACCAAAGGTAGCGGAATACTCAAAGGAGAAGCCTTCCTCGGTCAACTTCTGGCGATACCCCATCCAGACATCACCACTGGAACCTTTGTGACCTTCATCTACCAATACCAGGTTGTTGCCCTCGAAAGCCTCAACAGCTACCGTTTTATCTCCATCCTTATCTGCCAATTTATTGATGTCGATGATTTCTACAGCCTTGCCTTGAAACAAACCACCAACACCTTGCTTGCTGAACATAGCAACATCCATATTAGAAGCCTTCAACTCTTCATAATGCTGACGGCTCAATCCTTCATTCGGAGTCAATACGATGATGCGGTTGAGTTTCTTGGCATGATGAATCCTGGCATACTCCTGATATTGCTTGATGTTGACATGCATCAGCAGAGTCTTGCCCGAACCGGTAGCATTCCAATAAGCCAACTTATTCAAGTCATCAACCATAAAGTCGGGCAACTCATGCCAGGTTTCTGCACGATGATTGAAGTCATCATGCAGAAAACGATTCAGGTTGTCGCAAAGTGCCTGCGGATTACTGAAATACTGGTCGAGATAGATTTCCGTGAACAAGAGGGATAGATACTGGAAGTACTTCCACTTGATAGGTTCACTTCGCTTCTCGTTAATCTCATCAGTAAACTTCACGATATGCTGGTCGTAAAAGTACAACTGTTCTATGGACAAAGGACCTGTTGCATAGAGCTTATGACAAAGCTCATGATAGAGTTTTGACTCGTGGTCATCATTCAATCCTTCGTATGCTGGATCCTTAAGGTCACGAGACAAAGCCTCCAAGTCCTTACAGCCAAACAGCTGCAAGATATAATGAAACAGGACCAGTGCCTGCTGCAGTTTTCCTTTCTTCTGTATTTTCTTAGCCATAATAAGACCTATTCAAACATTCTTTTCTTAAATTCTTCCTCAATGAGTACTACTTTCCAATGCTCCTCATCCGTCTTGATATTCGGTAATGTATTATCACCATTTACATAAACCTTATCGAACTCTGAGTCTGTGGTGCAGTAGGCTTGCTTTCGGAAGAATTCATTCAAGTCTTCGTTGCTCACCTTGTTGCAGTTTCTCCAAATCACGAGAGTGCGCTCATTGCCGATATGGGTAGTTCCTTCCACCACACAGTAGCCATCCTTAGGATAACGGATCGTCTCTACATTCAGACCGATAAGGTAGTTGAAGGTTTCCACCATATCAACATGGGTATCTACCAACTCATTATCCTTGGTTGTCTTGATAGACATGACAAACGGATTCTTAAACCATTCCAGGTTGAAGAGATCTCCCTTGGTTTCTGTATCGAGCATATAACGAAGGAAATAGGTTTCCTCGAAATCGCCCTTGCCATTCTCGTTATCGAAGTCGAGTCGCTGGTTCTTCGGCTGCAAATTATTTAGGGTATCCTCATATTGCTCCAGACGGATGTACTTGAAGCATTGAGAAATGCCTTTACGGGAAACAGGCTTGCCATCCTTCCAATCCTCGGAATAGATTACTTTTTCGATGCGAGGCTTTAGTACGTTTTTAAAATAATCGGCCATATCACAAAGAATAAATTTACGATGCCCACCATCTTCTTTATTTAGTTTTATGACAGAATGCCCATATGTTCCAGACCCTGCAAAGAAATCAAAAACGAGAGAATCTTTATCAGTAAAAGAAGCAATATGCTCTTTACCTAAGTCTGTTACTTTTGGTGTATCGAAAGGAATAGCCATATTATGAAGCATATCTGTATCTGAACCTCCATAATAAACCAAAGACGGTATATTCTCATACATGTTCTCACGAAGTAAGTATTTCCTCGTTGGTTGAGTTGTCTCATTTATTCCAAAAAGAATTTGACCTTTATCCATTAATTCTCTCATTGTCTGTGGTGGATTGCGCCATCCTCTTGCAGGAACAGGACACGGTTTATTCGTCTTTGGATGAATTAAAGGAATGAAATATTCTTTTGGAGCTTGTTTCTTATTTGGCCATGCCATAGATACCGCACGATAGACATCTCCATTCTCATCTATTGAATTATACGCCCTTTCGCCTCCACTAAAGCCAACTTGCGAATTTATCCATTTAATAAAATCCTTGTTTATATCATCTAATGTATAAGTTTCAGACTTTTTAGAAAATAATTGCTTTGCCTTTGAAAGAATCAATTCTGCATTACGCTTTGGTCGTTGAACCTTACAAGTCTCAGCCAATGCTGCCGCATCCTTAGCATAGGTTAATATGTACTCATGTTGGTAAGCAATTCCTTTTGAATCTCCTTTTGGATTACGTTTATCCCATACGATTGTACCTAAATCATTATTCTTTTCCAAGACATTCGAAGCCAATATTTCAGAATTGGAGATTTCATGCTCATCCATATTCATCAGTAGGACAGATTTACTGGAAAGATAAGACTTTGCCAAGGTTAATCTCTCATTCATCATTGTCAACCAACTTGAATCTTGAAAATTATCTTTATAATAGAAATCGCCCTTTCCTGTATTATACGGCGGATCGATATAAACGCACTTAACAGCCTCTCTATACTTCTCCAGCAACAGCTCCAAAGCCTGGAAGTTCTCACTATTAATCAGCAATCCGTTACACTCCTCATCCACTTTCTCCATACTTCCCACGAGTTTATGCTTGAACTCGGCACTAAAGAACTTAGTGTCAAGCACAAGGAAAGGATTGTCTTCCAGGAAATTTTCTGTTAATGGCTCACAATAGCCCTCGGTCATCATATCCCCTTTGATTTCATCAATGGCAAAGAGGCGAACCCATTCTTTACGCTGCTCATCATTAGCAATAATCTCTGGGTAAAGGGTACGAGGAATTCGGTCGAGTGTGATACAATAATCACAACCGACTACAAACTTTTTCTTGAGCCACAACTTCTTTTGGAAGTCTTCGAGCTGGGCAAGGAAGGTGATAATCTTCTCTCCTACCTGCTTGATGGCTTTCACTTGTGCCAAATGCTCCATGATATGAGTGGCATCCAAATCATCCAAAAACATCACCTCGTTTTTGATATAGAAATCAAGTTCTCTACGAAGGAAACCGCTCAAGTCTTTGTGGATGAAATAATCAAAGTTGTTCTTTGCCGTATAGTCTTGCAGATGCTTCATCAGCAAAGTGCGTTCCTTATTCTTTTCTGTTGGCACCTTTTCATTAACCAACTCTGCAAAGTCGACATATTTTCCTTCTGCAAACGAAGAAATAATCTTAGCCTCAGCATCCTTGATAAGTGCATCCTGCTTGGTAGTCTTCGGCATCAGCTCATAAGTAAAGAAGATGTATAGCTCACCATCTTCCTCTGCGATACAGTCCTCTTCACAAAGTTGGAAACGGCGCTCCATATTGTTGGCTGCCTTGTTGTTGTTCTGCTCAGTATCCGCATCACGAAGAACAAAGTGTACCTTACGACGGCAGGTTGGCAACACGAACGAGTAATTCTTGAAATATTCAGAAGTCTTGATGTAATACTGGTCGGCATTTGCCCAATACAACTTCACTTCCTCACCACTATAAGGAATGGCATAGGCATCGTCCTTATAGCGACGTTTAGAGATAAAATCGCCACCCTCATAATAACGGCTAAAGAATTTAGCCAAATGAGAAAACACCTCATTCTCCATGGCAGAAATATCAGTTCCTGCAACAGTTTGAGCCTTCAAAATCTTGGTAACTTCAGGAACAAGGCGATTGTTCAAGAACGCCTCGATATCCTTACGCTTCTGATTCATAATGCGATATATGCCAAAGTCGAGTTCGGCTTGGTCGAGTTGCAGTATTTCTGCAAGTATATCTCTAAATTTCTGTTCGTATTGTGTCATTGTTTATATTATTGGTTATGTTATCTTGCTTTAATTCCGTTTCATTTCTTTAAAGTCCAATGCACGCAGAAGAGTTCTTCTTCCGTAATATGCTGCTTGATAAATGCCTTCACTTTGTCTATCATTCCGTCTCGCTTCTCCTCTATCTCATCTTCCAGATTAAAGATTTCGGCTCGCTTACGCTTCTGCTGACGAGTAAGGGTATTCAATTCCTTTTCCAGGGTCAATGTTTGCTGTGCATTCTCCGAACGACTCAAAAGTCTTTTCTTCTCCTTGATTTTAGCCTTGAGGTCTTTCAGTTCATTCTCCAAAGTGAGCTGCTGGTCTTCTGCCCATTTCTCGATATGCTGGATTTCAGTATCAAGCAAAGCCTTGTTTCGTTCTTCTATCTGAACGGTCAAGGCTGCTCGCCGGTTGTCATACAGTGAATCTAGCTTCTGGCTTGCTTCCTCCTGCACACAAACTTTTCCCGTACATTCCGATGGTATATTCAATAGCTTTTCAGCAAACTCCTGCCCTAAAGCCGTTCCATCTTCCGCAAGTGCCGTCAGCACAATGTGCTGTTCCTGTTGTCCTTCGGATATAAAAGAAACAAGATGAGCCTGTAGCCATCCACTTTCATAAGCACATTGTTCTATATCTGCCACCTTATAACGATATAGTCTATAATCGAAGAGGAGATTCTGCTGGCTTTGTATATTCTGCTTACACAAAGCAATGACCTTTTGAGCCAAAGGATGCGACAAACGATAATTGATGTATTGCGATTGCAGCGTAGTTATCTGATACATGCCGCATTCTGCTGCCACATCAGGATAAGGATTGTGCTTCAAGCGAAAGACGAGATTAGTTTCATCTACTACTTCTACATTCTCCTTACCAAGCGTAGCAATGGTTATCGTCCAAAGCCAGCGATGGAACTTATTCAGATTTCCCATATCCTTGCCTTGACGAATCTTCAGCAGTCCCACCACATCCTCATCAAAGTTTTCAAGCAGTTGCTTGCGCGTATCTTGCATCGTTGCCTTGATACTCGCATCCATCTCTTGCTGAATCTGATCGAAGGCTGCATTGATTTCTTCAGGAGTACGACACTGCTGATAGATATTGAGCATCCGCTTCTCGAAGTCAACACCCGACTCTATGCTACCCAACACCTCATCACTGGAACCGAAGACACCATCAAAGAGATGGAACTTTTCTGATAGCAATTGGAACACTCGCACATCAGCAGCATTCGCCTTGTTGATGAAATTGAACACCACCACATCATTCTTCTGTCCATAACGATGGCATCTACCTATGCGCTGCTCTACCCGCTGAGGATTCCACGGCAAATCGTAATTCACAATAAGCGAACAAAACTGAAGGTTGATACCTTCGGATGCCGCCTCGGTAGCAATCATGATTTCGGCTTCGTCTCTGAAATAATCTACAATAGCCTGGCGCTTGTTTGCCGACAAAGAAGGGGTAAAGGCTGATGTGCCTATATTCCGCTCTTTCCATGCCTTATATATCTTCCGGGAAGTTTCATCATTGTTGGAACCATTGAAGAGAACAATCTTGCCCATATAACCATTCTCCTCTAAAAGCTGTTTCAGATAGAGCTGAGTACGGGTACTTTCCGTGAATATCAAAGCTTTGCGGTTGGCTCCCAACTCTTCCATTTTCTGAAATCCGGTATGGAGTGCCGACAAGAGGCAATCACCTTTTTTATTGCTACTGATACTATTAGCAAGATCATATAGACGTTGGAGTTCCTTGATTTCATCCTTGATACCTTCTATCTCATCGGGAGTGAGGATTTCTCCTTCCTGTTCGTTCTCATCCTGCTCATTCCATTCATCCCAATCATCGCCCAACATATCCTCGGCAGCTATGGCAATTTCTCCATCATCTCCATACCAGCCCTGCGGTTTATCGGCAGAATAAGGAGCTATCTTGGTCTGCAAACGGTCGATAAGCGTTTTGAGCGTATAGCCGATGGCAAAGGTAGATGAAGACATGAGTTTGCGGAATATCAGCGTAATCAACTGACGTTGACTGGTTGGTAATCCGTAAGTATCATCCCGGCGAAGATACTCGCTGATTTGATTATAGAGTTTCTGCTCTTCAACGGCAGGATAATATTCCTGCGCCATCGGGATACGGGAAGTATATTTTACATACTCCGTAACCTGTTTGCGAAGCGTGCGATGCACGATGGGGCGAAGACGCCTGCGAAGATCACCAAAAGCAATATCATCGTTTTTGTTACTATAGCAATACTGAGCCTTGAAACTCTTCAAGTCACCAAAGTAATGGTCATCGATAATACTTACCAGACCATATAATTCCTCAATGTTATTCTGAAGCGGAGTGGCGGTAAGGAGGAGTTTATGACTATCAGAAAAAGCTGATTTCAGACGGGAAGCCATCGAAGGGGTTGACTTATAAACGTTACGCAGTTTATGAGCCTCATCATAAACCACCAGGTCCCAATGAGTGCGCGACAAGATTTCGGCTTGTCTGGAAGCAAACTGATAAGAGCAGATATAGATTTGCTTGCCATCAGAAAGATGGTCTAAAGAAATCCCCTTTTTCTTTTCGAGAATAAAAGAATCCAGAAAGAACTTTTCCTCCAGCTCCATGCTCCACTGTCGGCGAAGGGTAGCTGGAGCAACGATGAGGATACGACGCTTACGTTCAGCCCAAAACTGGCTGATAACAATACCTGCCTCTATCGTTTTTCCCAATCCCACCTCGTCGGCAAGGATAACACCTTTGGAGAAAGGAGATTGGAATGCAAAAAGAGCCGCCATCACCTGATGGGGGTTCAGATCGACACGTGCCTCCGACAAGACACCCGTCAATTTATCATCATCCGCACCGCCCCTATTGCGTGACAACTGCCAGGCATAATACAAGAGCTGCGCAGATGAATAAGGGATTGCCTGTTTCATCGTCGCTATAGAAAAAATGAGCGTTGAACTTTATTCTGGAAGTACGAGCCACAAGCAAAAAATACCTGAGAGCATGATACAAAAGAAGCGTGAGCTTCACTTATCATACTCTCAGGCATTTGGCGTGGCCCTCCCAACAGATAAGTTCAGCCCACGCTATAGCGCAGGCATTCACTTTTCTATTGTTGGGATACGTCTTTAAATCGCCAAATTTCGAGAGTATTCCGAATATCGTAAACGCTTTGTATATTAATATGTTATATGTCTAAAGTTTATTCTTTCTGTTTCTTATTATTCTATTTTATTTGTTCAACTTATGTTACAAGGGAGCAGCCGCCTGGGAGGCAACCTTTCCCTTTTCGAGGGCAAAGGTACAAAAAATAAATGAAAGATGCAACTTAATACCTCAAAATATCTTTTATCGAGTAAATTTTACTTGAAGCATCAAAAGAGAAATACTGGTCATCCATAATCATATAATCCTCTCTCTGCTTCTTGCTCAGACTCTTAATATCAGGAAACATGGATATCGGTACTACCACTTCTCGACCATCAGTCAAGAACACAGCCATTGCACCACGCTTAACTCCAAAATCCAGTTTCTTAATTCCTAAAGTAGTATCTTTGAATTTACACATAATCTTTCCTCCATTTTATTTAATCTTTTTAATTCTTATTTTCTTACCAGCAAAGACATCATCAATCTTCTGATTAAGTTCATCCCAATGCTTATCAATAGCGGCAATGATTTCAGACTCTTCTGATGACGACAATTCAGACCAAGCTACTTCAATCTTCTTCTGTCCATTCTCTTCTATCCATATTTTAGCAACAGTATGTCCCCTATGAGAGTTTTTCCGTCCTCGCTTAACAACATGGATATGCCTTCTGTTTTCATTTGCATCAGCAGGGAAAACAGAAAGGATGAAACATAATATCAATGCTAGCTTACCCATTTTAAAACATATTTAAATTATTACAAGAGAGCAGCCGCCTGCAGCAACCTTTCCCTTTTCGAGGGCAAAGTTACAAAAAACAAATGAGATTTCCCCATTTTTATGAAATAATATTGGGATATCACGAAGAAAAGTCGAAATTTACAACATAATAATTTTAATAGCAGGACATAAATATGAATGAAATAAGATATATAAACATGTGCATTATTGAATTCGGACATATGCAAATTGAAGCTCAGATATTCCAATCGGTGATTGGAATATGTTTGGGAAAGTCTTATAGAATCTTGTAAAGCTATATAAACAACTCTTAGCAATCCCCTTACAATATGTATTATTGATAGCACAAATATACATTTTTTATATATAAAAGTTTGGAGAATACAAAGAAAACTTGTATTTTTGCCTGAAAGAATGGATTTTTAGTGAAACTTACAAAATAAACAGAAGAAATCATGATAAACGACAGAAGACAACTGGCTGACGTGTATCAGCAAACTATAGATATTGTACTGGAGGGACATTACACCTCGGAGAATGGGGAGAAAGTGAAACTGCCCGACAACACGAAGATGCTGAAGGGAAGCAGATTCTATACCAAGCCACTGGATGCTTCAAACATACCTACCCTTGCAGAAGGTTCCACCAAGATTATCGTGAAGAATGACGACAGCATCCATTGCGGTCATCAGTTGCAACAGGAAGGATACAATCCCGTGGTTCTCAACCTGGCAAGCCGTCGCAACCCGGGCGGTGGCGTGAAGAACGGAAGCCGGGCTCAGGAGGAGAGCCTCTTTCGCAGCACCAACCTCTTTCTCTCTATGTATCGTTATGCAGAATATGCCGAGGATTACGGTCTGGAGAAAAGCAAGTTCCAATATCCGATGCCTGTGAGATTCGGAGGCATCTATGTGCCAGATGCTACCGTGTTCAGGGCTGGAGCCAAGGATGACTTTGCCTTGCTCAATACTCCTTATTATATGTCGTTCGTGGCAGTAGCTGCCATCAATCATCCTGATTTAGATAGAGATGGGAACATCTGCGAAGAAGATGCCGCACTGACGAAAAACAAAATGAGGACGATGCTGCGCATCGGTTTGCTGAACGGACACGACAGCATCGTACTCGGTGCATTCGGTTGCGGCGCCTTCCACAATCCTCCGAAACATATCGCAAGACTGTTTCACGAAGTCATCGACGAGAAGGAGTTCAAGGACAAGTACAAGCTCATCGCCTTCGCCATCCTTGAAGACCATAACTCGCCAAGAGGTGGAAACCTGCAACCCTTCATCGAGGAATTCAAGTCATAAACTCCCACTGATTTGGCTTTCCCTTCGGCCGCCGATTTTCAATTCACTGATTCACACAGATGGGGCTTGATTAGCAGTAATCAATGCCCCGTTTCTCGCACTCTCCTCGCAAGGCGGCGAGGAAGTAGCTGCGCTCGCTGCCCCAACCACGAACCTTGCGCTCATGATCTATGGTCTGCTTCAAAAGCTCATCGCTGTAAGCGGCAAAACGGGCAGCATACTCTGAAATTCTTGACTCGGCATAACCTGCACCAACAGTTGATGACTCAGCATTAGCTACCATTACATTCTCATTGTTCTTTAAATCTGAATTTGGATTCATAAAGATAATTATTTTAAGTTGTTAAACACTTACACATTCTTTTACCACCGTGGTTATCTCTATGTGAAACTCGGTTGGTGTGCCACAACTGGGCAACTCTTAATGCTTGATTTCGGTTGCAAAAGTACATCATTATTCTGAAACCACCAAATTTTTTCGGGATTATTTTTCC
>ERZ1023617.451-NODE-451-length-15598-cov-30.375217_pt1 | contig 15598 bp, 19 predicted proteins | sample MGYA00380328_ERZ1023617 | MGnify/ENA primary metagenome ERZ1023617 (study PRJEB33179, sample SAMN07448977) | human gut metagenome | biome: Human-gut; feature: Human associated habitat; material: Faeces | host: Homo sapiens | place: India: Bhopal | collected...
CCGAGATCCTAGGCCATCGCGACCTCCCCTGGGTTCGCAAGAGCTGTCCTTGCTTCGATGTCAAGGAATGGCTGAAGGAAATCGACTTCCATCTCTAGAATACCCGAACAGTTCCCAGATATTCGTGCTATTCGAGAGATTCGTGTTCAAAATCATCCCAGCTTGTAAGTCCTAAAAAGCTTATGGGTTGGGATTTTTTCTTTGTTTATTCACATCATTCGTCACCACTTATATTCAGAAGGAAATTTTACTTGGACAAATCTGAAATTGTGCCCAATAATGGAAATCTCCTTGGCTAAAGTTCCACTATTCGCAGAGGGAGTCCTCATAAACGCCAACATATTTCTAGCGGCATCTCCACGCAGAGGAGTTACGTCAGGAGCATAATAATCTCTCCAACCAAACAGGCAGATTTTCTCTGGAAAAGTCAATATGTAATGAGCCATCAATGGGTCTAACAATAATCGTTCCAAGGATTTCTTCATCTGTGCAGAAGCCTTGGCTCTCTTGCCCAAAGGATACTTGCCATCATTGGGATTGACATACTTCTCTTCGGAGCAAGTCAAATCACAAAAGGCAATTTTGTTATGCTCGTCCGTTGCATCGACCAATAAGTAATCGCACCTATCCCTCATCGCAGCTACAGTATTATCAAATTGATTGACATACTTCTCAAAATCCACAATGGCTACAGGACTGGCAGATGTATCCAGTCTCAAATTAACCCTGTCACATTGAGCACGACGTGGACGGTGTCCTTGACAATCATCACAAGCCTTGGAGTCTGACAATTCGACAAGCCCCCTATGGATAGTCATATCAACAACCACCCCATGGGTATCCAAGTCATACTCCTGAGGATAATGCACTTGCAGCAATCGGTCTATCAACAATTCGTCTCTCATCTGCTCAACTCGTTAAACTCATTATATATGGCAGACATCATCTCTGTCAAGTCGTATGTATCAACCAGAGCTTTTCCTTCCTCATCCGTTGCCATGAGAGTTTGAGCATTTCCATCGTATATTCTATATACTGCCAAATCCTCAGGCTCAACTCTCGCACGATCCGCAGCCGTTTGACGAATCAAAACGTTCAAGTAGTTCAAGATATAAGGACTATGTGTAGCCATTATAATTCCCATCTTACGGTCATTGGAAGAAGCTGCATTAACTGTCTTCACCAAATCATCTATTAAGCGGCACTGAGCATCTGGGAAAAGACTAAGTTCAGGCTCCTCTAAATGAATATGCACATACTTTGGTAAGTCAGCCAGCTCGATAACCGGAGAAAACTTAGTCAACAATTCGTTGTCATAAAGGTAGTCAAGCACAGACCGACGGAAAGCCTCCTTAAAGGAATAATCCTTGGCAAAATGCTGCACGATGACGGAAAGAGGAGTGGATGTTTGGATACCAGATGAAGCCTGGGTAAGCTCTATTGGAGCATAGGCATCGTTAACAGGCATAACAGTTAATTTAACAGGACGTCCCTTAGGATGTTTCACGGAAAGTTTCAGTCCCAAATAAGAGAGATCATATTCCTTGTCATCCTTCACCGCCTGGGCAAAGTCATTCATAGTCTCATGAAAATAAAATCCCAAAGACGCATTCTTATTCGTCAAGGCATTAGCCGTCCATGAAGGGATGACATTTCTATTCTCCGAGACAAAAGACTCTTTCCAAAAGGTCAAATCTTCTTCACTTATCTCAGGCAAGAGCGTACGCTTAATCTTGGAATTGCCATACTCTATGCTATACACATTACCAGAATCTGCATGCACCTCATATCGTATATATGAATTACTCTGAAAGAAAGCCACAAGATTAGTAGTCTTTACCAAAGACTCGAAGCGTATTCTGAAAGGAGAGTTTGTTATTTTCGAATGTTTTAAAAAAGATCGAATATTAGCTCGCTTATATAGATAGCGCATTAGGACAAGTACCTTCATCAGTGTACTTTTCCCGATGGCAGACTCACCTATAAGAACTGTAAGAGGAAGAATCTCCAACTGTTCAATATGGCGAAGCGGTCCAACATTGTGTATGGTAATATATTCCTTCATATACTTTTTCTGATTGTATTCACTAAAAAAACATTTTTATGGTTGCAAAATTACATTTTTTTATTGAAACGACCAAGCAAAAGAAGAAAAAAGACCGAACAGGTCCTGAAATTCGTGTTATTCGAGTTATTCGTGTTCAAAATCATCCCAGCTTGTAAGTCCTAAAAAGCTTATGGGTTGGGATTTTTTCTTTGTTTATTCACATCATTTCTCTCCCCCATCAGCACTCTCATCACACTTGGCATATACATTCTCATCCCCCAATACGAATGTCCTGCATCAATCTGCTCAACGGACGTTTATGTATTTCTTTACTTTCACTATATGTTCCCAAGACAAACCTCTTCAAATTTTCATCAGTCAAGTTAAGTTTTCCCCAGGCGGTCCCAGCCCGCATAATCTGGCGTAGACCTTTGATGGTCCGCCAACCTTAGAGCGTAGCGGTTCTGAGCACCGGAGGGCGGTTTCCCTCTTCTTCCCTGAGGGGAGAAGACCGAGATGAGAGGTGGAGCCTTCCTTAACGGTAAGGAAGGACGGGTAGGTTTTCGAAAAAACCTTTTTAATGGTAAAGAAGGTTTCTGTCCCCTGTAAGGGGAATCGAAAGGGTCTTAAAGACTATTGAAGGATGATTTTAGAACCCTCCTTTGGCAAAGGAAATAGGGATTCGAAAAGCCCCTCTTTGCAGGAGAGACATCGGGATTCGAAAAACCCTTTTTAAAGGGTCATTGGGATTCCCGAATCTACTTCATGAACTTCGCTTGAATGAACTGCGGCACTTTCCATGCCATTTTCATCAGCTTCGTCAATGTCACGGGCTTGAAGCCATATCCGGAATATACCCTGATATCCTCATCCCACACTTTCTTGCGCTTGACAGAATCAGTACTCATGCCACCCATTCTCATTCTCGTTACGAACTCATGGAGATACACCACCTTCAGATGGCAGTTATACAGATAGTTCACCAGGAGGTTGGTATCAGCAGCAATCTTGTAGCTCTCATCATAGAGACCACATTTCATCTTTACTTCAGCCCCTTCCTGTCATTATCCTCGAACCAGTCAGCAAGAGCTTCCTCAAAGCTCCACTTAAACTGATAACCGCAGTTCTTCAACTTCTCACCACAGATATTAGTAGAAATCTGGAGCTTCTTCACTCTTGCAGGACAGATACCCATTGGCGAGCCAAGAAGCATGGCAGCCCTTGCCATAGGCATGATAACCCAGTTAGGAATATCAGGCACAAACTGAGTCAAGCCTGTAACCTTCTTCAACTCCTCGGCAGCAAAGTTGAAGATGACATCATCCTCAGTAGGAGTAAATGGCAAGTTCTCGATAGGCTTGCGGATATCATACTCGATGAAAGAAGACTGCAACTTCTGACCATCACGCAAAGCTGGCTTGTAATCCTTTACTACCGGATTAGGAGTACCAGGCTTAACGATGTCGAGGTTATATACTTGGGCGTTAGGATAATGACGATAGCGGTGTATCGGTACTACACGTAGCTTTGCAATCGATAGCTTTGCTATGTAAGTTATTCCGAAGAAAGTAATCCTACTTTTTTTGGAAAGGATCCTTGTATATTCCCAAGAGCTGCTTACCGAAGTAATAGAAGAACTGCATGTCATCTACGAAGTAACGCTTGAAGAGGCGCTTTGGTTCCTTCATGCAACGATACAGCCACTCCATGCCAATCTTCTGCCAAATCTTAGGCGCACGTTTCAATGTTCCTGCCTCGAAGTCAATGGTAGCACCCAGAGCCATGAACACCTTCCATCACCTTGGCTGCAATACCCTCCTTGGCACCAAGCAAGAAGATCTTGCAGTCTGCATCATCCTTATGATACATATAATAAGAGGTGAAGAAGCTGGAACCCGGAATCGCTTCCTTGATTGGAGTCTTCAACAACTTACCGAATAGGTAGAGGATCTTGCTATCACATACCACCCATTCCGACTTCTGATACACGTCATAAAACTCCCTGTCCTTCTGAAGCTTTATCAGATGGTCAAGATTAGGAGAGTCACAAGAACACCCTCCTTCAGATTCTCCAAGAGTTCCTGACGAGTAATGTTCTGAATATCTATATTTAATACTTTAACCATTTCCATTATTTTACGAAAATAAAGGTTTCACTATGTACTCAAAAATCATAGATGCAACAACCCCGGCCCCTACTCCGCCCCAAAATGAGCTTTTAGTATAAAACTTACGTTTGTCATTATTAATTCGAGTGACAGGCTTTATTATATTTCCGGACTCTGTTACATTCGATGATTCAATGTGATGAATTTCCATAACTATATCTATTTACTAATTATTGTTCCACTTTCTGAAATATTACTATTAGAAACATTATCTATATGGATACTAGGCTGTCGTTCAAACAAAGATAGAGCATCAGAAGTATCTAAAAGATAAATATTAACACCATTATACAATATTGCTTGTTCTGAAACTGCTTGGAATTGAGAAAAATTCTGTTTTGACCCCACAAGTATCATTTTTTTCAAGCCAAAAGTTTTACTACATATTTCCAAAAAGAGATCATCCTTCTTAAAAGAATCGGATAAATCAACAACTATAAATTTATGACAATTAGTCAAGAGATTCAACCATTCTAATAATATTTGACTTTTACTCTTTTTTATAAGTTCTGTATAGTAATTAATCGCTCGATTCTTATTATCTAGAGCTAAGCCTATATCAGAATCAGTAAAGAACTTAAGTAATAAGCGTAATGCATCAACATCGCTAGCTATTGCTTTCTCTAACAAACAGGGAGAGATTGTATATATCTTCATTTTGTTTGTGCTTTTAAGAACTCAACTGTATCTAAAAGCAATTCTCCTCCATAAAATTCCTCAGGCCATTCAAAGTTGCCATTTTTTGCAATGTCGACCCTAGTAATAATGGAGCCTTCCGTTTCTTTACTAGATTCAACAAGGTAAATAGCTACTTCTGACGAATCAATTTCACCAGTAGCGATTCTTCTTCTTATTCTTTTAAGAAGATATTCACTATGAGTTTCTATCAATAATGATTTAGAATACTTTCTTTTTGTTTTACCTCCTTTTGTTTCTGGTAAAGCTATATCTATAAACAAATCTCCTAAATCAGCCTGCATCTTAGGGTGCAAATGCACTTCAGGCTGTTCTATAACCGTCAAACTTCTTGCCTTGGCAAAGAAACCTTGCACTATTACGGGCAAAACCTGTGAAATACCAAAACCAACATCAGTTATATCTAAGTTCAATCCATTCTGATGGACTTTTAATTTATGAATGATCTCTTCCAAGGCCTCTACGTTAATTTCAAGATTAAAATGCTTTAACCAGGAGTTTACTCTAGATTTCAACTCGGGGCTCTGCTTTAAAAGTTCTGTTATAGAATCACCATCCAATGTATCCAAAGACGAAGAAACATGACTTCTATCTAAGAAATAGTAACGCTTAGGATATGCTCGCAATGGACTAACATAATTTATACATTGCTCACCGAAAGCATCTTCCAACTTCCATAATGAATGATGTAGGAACAACAAAAGAGACCACAGTAAAAAAGAAAAATTTTGATTATTATAATCAAAGAATTCATAATCAATAGTAATCCCTCTAAATACTTTAAATAAATTACCCCCATATTTTCCCAGTAAAGTAAACAATTGATTATTATACTTTTGTAAAAGAGAAGATACATTTTCTTTCAAAATATCTGAATGAATAGAATATATTTTTTTATTAGATTCATCGGGGAATTCTAATCGTAATTTTTCATATTCACCAATTTTAATTTCTATAGAAGTAACAACTATGCCATTCTCTATCTTGTTATCAGAATATTTAAAAGACAAAGATAACTGACATTCACTTCTATTGGCAATATATTTGTTTATCGTTCGAATATAGTCATAAGACATTAGAATATCTTCGTACGATTCACTCAATATCTTTTGATTTATAAATCTATGAAAGAGAACAGAGCTACCGTTTTTAGCTTTTGAAAGCATCTCAACAAATAAATCTCTATTATTTTCCCATCCATTTCTTTTTTTGTCATCTAATGAATAAATATTAATACCGCTATAAACAAAAAGCCTTTCTAAAGAATGAAAAAAAACAGCTTTGATACCAGACATCATGCCGATAGCAGAATCTGCATCTAGCACAAAAGACAATGATAATAGATTATTTTTATCTTTGTTTCTTATGATATTAATATTCTCACCTAGACTGATATTCTTTCCATTTAGTTTAAAAGCTGTTCGATCATTATCACTTGCTTCAACAGCTGTTTGTTGGAGCATAAGCAATAACTGTATCAAACTACTTTTACCTACACTATTAGCACCAACTAAAAAAGTTAATGGCTTAAACTCTAAACTTCCTTCTAGAAAAGCCTTGTAGTTTTTAAAACTCAACTTTGCAATCATAAAATACGATTTTACAATTTTTCAAATTTCTTAATCCTCTACTCTTCCTTCAAAGAACAAACAAGCAACTGTCCATTCTTCTCGGCTACTATATAGCCATCCAAGCCTTGAACTACCACCTTGCTTTCATCGGCTGCATGAACCACGCAGTTCTTGCATTCATACAATCGGATGCCCTTTGCCTACCTTGGCATTCCCAGCCTCATCTTGTGGGAGCAAGGTACGGAGACTGCCCAGGTACATCCTCCCCTTCTGAATCCCTACCCTAGGCGGTCCCAGCCCGCAAAACATGGCACAGACCTTTGATGGTCCGCCAACCTTAGAGCGTAGCGGTTCTGAGCACCGGAGGGCGGTTACATCCTCTCGTTCCTGAGGAAAGAGAGGCTTGGTGAGAAAGGTGGAGCTCTCCTTGCAGGAGAGACGGAGAGGTAGAAAAAACTCCTTCTTTAATGGTAAAGAAGGTTTCTGTCCCCTGTAAGGGGAATCGAAAGGGTCTTAAAGACTATTGAAGGATGATTTTAGAACCCCTACGCCTCTTTCACCATATTCCAGAGGAATAAGCTATTACCGATGATATATCTTCTCCACATACGCTTAGGTTCCTTCATCAATCTATAGAGCCATTCCAAACCGTGCTCCTGCCACCATAATGGTGCACGTTCCACTGTTCCAGCGAAGAAGTCGAAGACAGCACCGATGGTACCTACGTGACAATGGATGTTCAGCTCATTCCAATGAGAGTACGTCCACTTCTCCTGCTTAGGCGCCGTCATGCCAATCCAAAGCAGATCAGGGTTGGCAGCATTGATGGCATCAATGATAGCCTTGTTGTCCTCATCCGAGAACTCAGGCTTATACGGAGGCGAATAAGTCACCACCTTCAGGTGAGGATAGTCCACGGCAGCACGCTTCACAATCAGGTCGAGCACCTTCTGCGAACTACCCATAAACATCACCGTACCACCTTTTTTCTCCAGCTTGTTCATCTCGAAGAAAAACAAGTCCCAGCCAGCTATTCTTTCCTTCGGCTGGCTCTTCGCCTTAATCCACTTGCACGCCTTTACGATGCTCACACCATCCGGAATCAACACATCGCCATTTGTCAGGGCGTCAGCAAAGAGCTGATCCTTCTTTGCGGTGTTAAAAGAATGAGCATTTACTGTGTTTATGAGCAATTTGCCCTCTGGTAATGAGGCTAGTTCCGCCTTACTACCCAAAATTGTTAATGTCTTTAATTTAAACATAACTGTCTTTATAATTATAGTATTATTTTCACAAAGAACCTCTAAACAAATGATACTAGTATTCTACGAATTACCATTTCATTATCAAATGCCATTTCAAATGAGCAATTTGAAAATGGAGTGCCAATCCTTTGCTTTTTCATTTTTGCCTCTATCGCCCTTGCACTTTGCAAGACGACGCTTTGATGGAAAGACCAATCCATTTCAATATCATAGCCACCATTATCTTCAGTAATCTTAATAAACTTGTCCATAGACTTGACAACCAAAATCACCATACCACTACATTTAAAGAAAGGTATCGTATTATCAGAGTTGTACACTTCAAATCCCAAACGGACATAAATTCTTTTATTAGGTACATCCAATTTTACAATAGAATCTCCTAAAGCATAATTGACTGAGACATCAGACAATTCCTTTTGGCTTACCTTACGGTTGCATAAGTTTTCAAAACAGATATCACTTATGCCCTCTTCAACTATCATTTCTTGATTAAATTTCGGAAATTGATAATTGTTTAATTTCCATTTTTCCTCTTCTGTTTTATACTTTTTGAATATGTTGTCTGTACCATCTAGAATACGCACAGTCTTATCGTTTATTGAAAATTCAAAATCAAGCCAAGTATATGCAGGATGAGTATCAGATGTGTTTTGTTCTATCCATTCTCTTTGATGTAGCATTTCAAACATTCGTTTCCAATGTCCTATCAGCTGGTCGTTATATTTGAATTGCCCCTTGTCTATATCAACAAAGGGCACAACAAAAATGTATTGAACATCTGTTGTATAAAGAATAGCCGTACAATAAGGCGAATCACAGAAATTCTGCTGAGTATTGAAAAACAAATCCAATCGCGGTTGCATATAAAATTTTTCCCCTTCTGAGCGAATGGCATAATACACACTCGGCAAAAATGGGTCAAATTGATTTCCATTTATCCATTCTATGGTATTTCTGAAATGATCAAGTTCTGATTTAGGAACCAAATCAATAACCATCTTTACCAATGCTTTGTATATACCTTCATTGGTCACCTCCGAGCTATTTTTCAAACGATAAGAATACATACCATCCCCCAGGGGAGTCAACATCTCTTTTTTCACATACAAGATAGGAATGCCTTGTTCGCCATCTGTGAGAAGCGTATAGTTTTCTCCGTAGAGAGAAATCGCTTTAGACGTTTTCTTTGATGGCACTCTGTGGAGTACTCGACGAATATCCATCATGTGCACAAAATTATTTTCTACAGAAGCCAATTTACTATTACATGAATCACACTCATCATTGCAAAACAGCAATTTGTTTCCCAAAGCTTCAGGAATAGCATGAGCTATATGTCGGAAATTACTTTTACCAGTAGAATTGCAGAATCGGCAACAACGTTTATTCTTATCCTCTTCACCAACTTTACATTCAATATCATCAAATCCAAAAGAATAGTGTTTAAACATAAATCCCATCATAGTATAATAATGGAAGAATTTATTATGAATCACTTTCACAAAGCCATTTGTTGGAAAATAAGGCAAGCAACGAATTGCAGTTAATCTTGGTTCGATAGAAGAACGTTCACCATCAAAGTAGTAAAACATTTCACCTTCCTCGAACTTCTCCAAATATTTAACTAATTGCATCACTCGTGGTAACAGGCAATGATAATTGTCATAGATATATTTGAAAACAGTTTTTGTTTTTTGAGAAACTTTAATCAAAGCTCCAGCACTAAACAAATGGCATGTATCTGTTTCATACTGAAGTTTATGCCTAATATCCTCAAGAATTTCCAGATTATCACACTCCAAAACAATTTTCTTGTTATTGGGAATGACCGACTTTGTTGGATCTTTTGGATTTGAATATAATATGATAGCAATCTGGTTCATAATGAAGTATTGAATATTGAACAAAACATAACCAAGCTAATATGCTTTATCAGAATGAAGACAATCATTCAGGATATCAGACATCAACTCCTCAAACTTTCTGAGGGTGAACTTATCATAAAACTTGCGATAACCATTTTCTCCCATACACTCGGATTCCTCCGGATGCTCAATGAAGTATTCCAGCTTATCAGCTAGAGTATGGAAATCATGCTTCTCTATCAGGAAGACAGTCTCTTTATCTTCTATGATACCAGGGATACCACCCTCTGTTGTGGAAATGCAAGGCAGATGATGCTGCATGGCCTCCAATAATACCAGGGGGAAACACTCATTGTGATAGAAAGTAGGGAAAACAAAGACATCGGCAGCAGCCCGGAACTCATCCTTCTCCCTGCCATACTTGCCACCATGGGCAAAACAGACTTCTTCCAAATGATATTCCTTCATCGCACTATCAAACATCTCTTCGGTGATATCACTCCATTTTCCTACGAAATGAAACTCTACAGGCAGTTCCTTCTCATGCAGGATCTTTGCAGCTTCCACTATAGTCCAAACACCCTTTTCTGCAATCATATTGCTAAGAAAGAGTACATTCATCTTACTTCTTTTCATTCTTCTGGTATTCCGTTAGGACAAACAAATACATCTTCTCTTTTTACATACTTCTTGACGTCACCATACAAGCATTCCGACAGGAGAATCACCTTGATTCCCTTGAAGAATCGCTGGTATAGGAAGTTGTCCAAGAATCTGTTTTGGCGAGTAGCCACACCCTTATTATGATAATGTACAACCACCTGACAGCCCAAACACTTCAGCATCTGAACCACAACAAAGTCCTTGTAGAAAGCCCCACCATAGCAGCACCATGCACAGGCGGAGGCATGTGCATAATGAAAAGTATATTTGGTTTCATAAATATTTCATCTATACTAAAAGGTGCAGAATCAGTAGTCATAGCCTCTACTCTTCATTAAACGTTTTTGTATTCTTTCTATATTATCTTCCATCATGTTAAACCATGAGGAATAATTAGCAATTAGATTTTCCTCTGTCAAGTTATGCATTTTTTTCATCAAGGACAAATAAAGAGTTTGTGCTTCATCATCCATAAAAGGATTTATGAGATTCCAAAAGCCCTCAACAGAATTCTCTAAGCCTACATAATCAGAATCCGAGATATTGGAAGATAGACAGTAACACAAGGATTCTGCATACAAGCAATCTTTCAATAGACCTTTCATCTGGTTTTGCATGATGACATATATCCCATGCAATAGCACAAGATTCTCTTCTGCTTTTTGTCCGAACATCCGCAAGATCAAACTAGTGGACTTTAGCTGATTGAATTTTTCCAGTAACAGAAGTCTTATGCTGTCTGTTGAATCCCAACTTGTATCTTTGCCTACAAACACTAATACTGGCAATTTACTCTCTATGTACCTTAAATTGAAAATGTGTCCATCCTTCTTCAATGCAACGTCCGTTCCTATAGATGTCTTATCAGTTCTGATGACTGTCCAACCTTCATCTGTCTTTTGTTTTATGACTTCATTCACTGATGACACATTGGATTTGAGAACAACCATAGGATAACCATAACGAGTTATTATAGACAAGCATTCAACCTTAAAACCTATTTGGAAATTATCATATGCCCCATACACCATACGATGGGCATCTATGACGTCTTTGTCATCCAAGAACTGCAAATTATCTTTTGAAAGATACAAGATACCATTCTCCTTATCCATTTGTACATCCTCCAGTCTGTCCCAATTGTCACCATCAATAAGGTCACAATTGAAGCACCCTGATGCCGCTTGCCACAAGTTCAATAACTTACCATAGATTTCGTCTATATTATTTATAACACATGCCGTGTCGCCAAACACATGTTTTACGAGATCTCGATATTTTACAACTCTCGACCTTGCTGCATACTTTTTACCCTCCATTGCAGCAAAATCCTTATTACCAGAAGTCAACAGTTCATAAACATCCACTGATTCATTTGTCAGAACAAATAGGAAGCCATTGAAAGTACTACGATTAAAATATCTCCATTTTACAATGTCCTCATCATATTGTAGTATTATTTGTCCATCTTGGTAAACAGTAAGGCCATCCGAACTTTCCCAAAAGTCCAATCCAGCTATGCTCGTATGATTAATATCAAAGTCCACGTCCTTGTCAACCCCCTCAAATACTCTTTTATGAATCTCTTGTCTGAAATTAGCCAAGACTTTATTACCTCGTGAAAAGGATTCTATATTGAGATTTGAATACCTTGCAAAATGCGATGGCTGAGAATTAATCATGAAGATGTTTTTCTCAATAGCCTTAGCTCCAACCATCTCTAGTTTTGATAAATTCAACTCATACAATCCATCATCACCTGCAGCAAAAGAGAGAAATTGGAGTCCTGTTTTCTTCGATATAGTAAATACACGGGCATCCCAAATTTTCTTTGGTTTAAGGCTCAACAAGAACTTGTCTTCCTTCCTATTTTGTACATACCCTTTATACACACCATCATCTGTTGCAAAATAAAGATTATTCTGCATAATATATGTATCTATCGGAAGCGAATCACCAGGAGTTGAGAATTTTTCCAGAAGAAGAGTCTCATTTAACGACAAAGGATCCCTTACTCGGTTAGCCGTTCTAATGTAAGCATCGAAGTCAACAATATTCACTTCTCCTTCAAAATTCCACAAATATAGTTTGTCCTTATGCAACTGAACATCTATAAATTCACCTATGATACTTGCCTTTTTCTGCAAAATACTTTTCATAAAGACTTACCTTTTTGAATTTTACGAAGTTGTGCTGGCGTAAAATAGCCATGCGCTTTCCATTGTTTCAGATAATAGCTTGACGGAATATCTTGGTCGCCGAGTTCACTATCAGCAGGATAGCCATGCCAAACCTTACACGCATTATCATGAACAAAACGAGCTATATATAATACCGCTTCATCTTTACCTTCCTGTATCGCTTTCAGTTTGCGTTTACCCAAAACATGCGGTTTCCCATCTTTCAAGTATAACCCGAATGTTTTATCTGTAATGATTGCCTTAACAAAACATTCAAATTCTTCATCGGGAATTATAGTCCATTGACTTTTGTCCGGACGATTGTCACGATGATGAGGATGTACCCAATATGTAACTTTAATTCTTTGAGCAATTTTCTCCTCATTGATTATTTCTTTTTCGATTTCCTGTTTGTCATCAGTTTTCATAATCTAAAATGCTTTTTCAGAGATTCTCTTCCAACCCTTACATGCTCCAAACAAGGAGTACATCATTGCTGCACGCTTACAGGCATCCAAGTCACGACAGAACAAATAAGCCTTCTTACTCATCACCATGTCACGGATCAGGCGTTCGGTATCATTGTTGTCCAAAGGCATATCTGGGATGTCTATATAATTGGTCAGCTCTGTATAGTTGCGCAGCATATAGTTCAATGCCTGGAATATATTGCTGTCTTTTGGCACATCTAAGATGGCATTTGCGGTCCATAGCTTGAAGTCCTCCCATAGCGGCTCGGCATTGTCCTTCCTGAACTGTGCCTTCTCCTCGCCCTCAAGTTTCTTTTCCTCATCAGTTTTCCTCATCAGTAAACTCAACCGAAGCCAACACCTTATCATAGATGGTTTCACGTTCTTCCTTACTAAAGATCACCGATTACAACCTCGGCGAACTTTGGCTTACTGCTTAATTGTTTCTTACCTTGTACCATAATTAGAATATTTAAATTAACGATGCAAAGGTACGAAACTTTATTTAGGCGCACAATACGGCTTTCACCGAATACTTACTTTGAAATAATTTTGTTATCTTCTCAGCCATAAACAGCGGATACCATCAGAATCCCATCATTTCATAAACATGAAACAACGATTATAACATACGATATTAATACTATTATACGAAGTATAAGCAGCTTACGAAAATGCAACGTCAGCAACTTCTTGCGGCTCTTCAGTCGCAAGGTATCAACATTGTGAAAATCGAAGCCTACGAATATGCTGATGCCCCAGGCATCAAACATCTGTTTTTCTATTTTGCAGAGAATAGCAGGAAAGCTATTCCCTACTTTATGCTAAATAGCGAAATTTGGGAGAAATTCTGTAATATCCTCTAATTTGACCCAACCTTAGACATTAGAGGCTCCACACTAGAGATCTTGATAGATGTTTCCCAACCTTTCTGTCACCTTTTCAACAGAGAATATTCCTTTGGCCAACTCATTGGATTCTGATGCAACGAGTTTTCTTAATTCCTCAGAAGACATCATCTTATCCATCTGCTTGGCAAGAACATCTACATCACCAGGATTAAACAACAAACAGTTCTTTCCGTCTATTGCTATATCAGGTATGCCACCAACAGGAGTAGTAATCACTGGCAGCCCGTAAGCCCAGGCATCAAGTACTCCCATAGGGAAGCCCTCTGCATAACTTGGAAGACAGAAGATGGAAGCCTCCTTAAAAGCTTTGTCTTTTTCCTCACCTCTCACCCAACCTAAGAAAACTGTCTGCTTGGCAATACTTAGTCGTGAAGCCAAAGCCTTGCCCTCTTCAATTTCGCCATTTCCTGCAAATACGATGCTCCAATCAGGATATCTATCTGCAATCTGGGCAAAAGCCTTGATCATATCAGCATATCCCTTGCGTGCATTTACTGTACCAGCATATAAAATCTGTTTTCTTTTCGGATAAACTTTTGAAGAAACTTCTGTCGTACAAGGATTATAAAGCACTTTTACTTTACTATCTTTAAACCCGAAAGTTCGACACAGTTCATCCTGCCAATACTTTGACAGAACTAATACAACATCAGCCTTACCAAAAAGATAGCGATACACGTTCTGATACTTACTCTTGATTGTTGTATCTACAGAGAAAGAATGGAAATGAACTATGACTTTCTTCCCCAGCATTTTCGATACTGCCATAAACAATATCTTACGCAAAGCTGAAGGCGGCTCACTTGTATGAATATGAATAATATCGTAGAAAGGCACACTTAATAGAAACTGCAAAAAGCCTTTCAAGAGATATGACAGTTTGGTAAAAGCCCCACCATCCCTATGAGTTTCAATCCATTTACAATGAAATTTAGCCCACAAAGGACTGTTCTCGTACGCCTTCACCACTGACGTGATGCCACCACGTGTCTTACGTGAAGTGGCAATAACTAATACTTTTGAATTCTTCATAGGTTTTATTCTCCAACTACAGTTACAAAATTAGCAATTCTCTTCTCACCATCAATCTCCGTGGTATAATATCTTTCATTCATGCCATTTAGAAGTTCTGTTAGTTCTTTCTCACTGTATGAAATCCAATTTGGCAAATCAGACAATGCCACTTGGGCACTTGCGATACCCAAATTTTTCAATATAGTGCCAATAGTTATAGAATGATTAAGAAGATAGATGAATATGAGCAAAAGATACGATTGCAATATAAAAACAAGCCTAAATAAACCCATATCTATACCTCCTTATGCTTCTCTTCTTCTAATTTTTCTATTTTGTCTTTAACTTTCTGTATATATCCTGGCATATCGCTATCTACAAAATTGATAAAATCCTCAAATTGGAATTGGTTACCATCATAGACAGCAGCCAAAACATAAGGGTTTTCTGTCAATGTTTTCTCTAGATACTCCGCATGAGAATACATATTATGCTTAGCATGCTCCCTATCTTTCTTTAACCGGGAAAAATTTGATTTGTCTTTTTCCTCTAGGTACATTTCATAATGTCCCTCTAATACGGGGAGAGCTCTTTTTAAAATTTCTAATTCAGATAACTCTATCATAAGCTTAAATATTTAAAAATCTTTCATGTTCTACTATTTCTGCAGGAGTAAATCTCATCTTCAACACTTTTGCAGGAACACCACCAATGATTGAATATGGAGGACATGATTTAGTAACCA
>ERZ1023617.452-NODE-452-length-15557-cov-95.436524_pt1 | contig 15557 bp, 13 predicted proteins | sample MGYA00380328_ERZ1023617 | MGnify/ENA primary metagenome ERZ1023617 (study PRJEB33179, sample SAMN07448977) | human gut metagenome | biome: Human-gut; feature: Human associated habitat; material: Faeces | host: Homo sapiens | place: India: Bhopal | collected...
TTAAATAAGCTATGGCTTTTTATCTTTAAAAAGAGCAGCCTCGCTGGCTTAACATCCCGCTAGGCTTTTTTACCTTTTTACTTTTTTACCTTTAAAGAGTACAGCTGGTAACTCCGAGCGTAGTTGCGATGGCTGTAAGGACGGAGATTGCAATCTGCAAAATCGTTTTCCAAGTATTTGCTTTCATAGTTTGAATGTTGACTTTTTTAATGTTGAATGTTGAGTGTTGAATGTTGACTTGGTGGGGGATGCGCTGGCTTCTAGCCAGGGCGGCCCCTCAGGCGAGGGCTTTATTCAAGCCCATCGCCGCTATCCTGAGAGCCGCCTCCGCCGCCTTCTTGGGTTCCGCCACCGGTAGTACCTGAGCCGCCCTGGCTGGTATCAGAGCCGCCGCCCTGTTCAGTACCGCCACCGGTAGTACCACCGCCTGTTGTGCCCTCCTCGTCGGTGCCGATATAGCCGCCGTACTCCTGAATCTTGCACTTCTTGCGCAGCTCGGCATTGCTCCAGCTCTTCGTGTTTCTCACAATCAGGTGCACGCCTTCTACGCTGGCAGCTGTCACCTTCTCCTTGGTATCCTCCGCCTTGGAGCTCATACCGATGGAGAACAGTCCGAGGTCAGAGAGACGCACGCTCTTGCCGTCGAGAATCAGCTCCTGCAGATGGTCGAGAGCATCCATCAGCACACCGTGGATGGTACCACGAGAGTAAGGCGAGCCGTGGTCGGAGATATGCGATACGAATCCCTCGAAGTCCACTTCGCGGTCGGTTACCGAAGTAGCATACCACTTCTTCTTACCTGCGTTTTCACCAGTTTGAGGTGTGCGCTGTACTTTACGATATTTCAATGTTCCTTTTTGTTCCATAATCTTTAGTTTTAATGTTGAATGTTGAATGTTGAATGTTGACTTGGCGGGGTGCACAAGCCTTCTTGAACGACAGTGCAAAGATACGCCAATTTCCCGATACCACCAAATTTCAGCGTGTGATAAGGCGCGATTTTCAGCACGCTTTCAATCCGAAACCTGTTAAACAATCTAACTCGCCGTTTTGCGCCCCGCAACTCATACTTTTTCAGAAGAGAAAACATAGAGTTGAGCACTTAAATACTTTATCCACAACAAATAACAAGATACAAAAAGCCATAAGAAATCTTCCTCAGTTCCTCAGTTCCTCAGTTCCTCAGTTTTTCTCTGACCCTTCACTTTTATCTTAATTTAGAAGCTTATTATATATATATATAATAAAATATAATTACTTACAATTTGTAAGTATCAAGTATACCCCTAGAACAAAACTGAGGAACTGAGGAACTGAGGAACTGAGGAACTGAGGGACTGAGCTGATTTACTGATAATGATTTTATCATGCTGGTTGTTGGGGGAGGGTGATAGCGACTTCTATCGTTTGAATCTGTGTTTAACTTATACTATACTTATATTTAAACTTGCTTTCTATTACTAATTATGTTAAATTCGTGTTAATATTAAGCTTGGCTTGCGTATGTATTAATATTTTTTATATATTTGCATCTCGAAAATTGGAGGAGAATAGAATAAACCGGCCTTAGATACTGAAAAACGCATCTTTCGGTCATTTTATTAACTTAAATATTCAACAAAAGGAAAGATGACGTAGAATTTGGTCCCACACCTCACGATAAGAGGCGATCACCAGCACTCCAGGCTGCTTACGCCCTCATAAATTGTTAGCGCAAACACTCATACTCTGCTATAATGAGGCAAGAAACTTAAAACAACAACAATAATAATACAATATGAAAAAAAACTTAAGTACGCGAATCAAGCGTAGTCTGTCGAGGATAAAGGCACTATATATTTTTATAACAGATGTCTATTTAAGTCTGGACAGTGAGTTTATTGTAAATTATATAGAATCTAAAAACATAGTAATCATGAGTGATAATAGAACAATAGAATTGCACGATAATGCAACGTATATTGAAAATTATGGTGATGGACCTAAGAAGAAGGGTGAAAAGGCAAAGGCAGAAGAGAAATTCCGTCCGTTGCCGGAATCTCTTGCTAATCCTCAGGGGTTAATGGTGCTCTCCAGTTTGGCGATACATGGCTTTCTTGATGAGCATTTCCAGCCTAAGGGACTCTCTGTAGCTAAAACTGCAGTTCTCGCATTCCAGATTTCTACCAAACTCGGCATACAGAATGTATGGGTAGTGTTCGGTACCTTTTGGAATATTGACAAGGAGAATCTTCGCTCTGCCTATAATAAAGGGATGGATCAGCAACAGATGTCTGGATTTATCGGAGAAACTGCAAAATCGATAAATATCTGTTAGCTAGTCTGTTATATAACGTGAATGACGTTTCATAAATTAATTCGTACCTGGTACGCGTACCAGGTACGTACCAGGTAGGTTTCAGCATCTTGTTGTACCTTTGCCCCCGGAATTCAGAACCGATATGGTCTGGGTTTCGGGGGCTTTTGTGTATAGGCACATCAACCGTTGTGGGAGCGCCCAACTGTTTTAAAAAGGAATTTATAAGATGAAAGCAATGAAACCTTTTTATTTTGCTCATCCGCAGTACGGAAAACTGAGGGTCGTGGTGATTGGAGGCAAAATCTATTACTGCCTGATGGACGTGAAGAACATCTTCAAGAAGTCGGTTCAGAAACTCTATGAGACGATTGCTGACTCGGAGGGGGAACTGAAAAATCTGAACATCGTAATGATGAAGAATATGAAAATCAAGTATAATCTCTTCTTCGAGAACCAGGAAATGGGGAAGGAAGAAGCGGAGGCTGAGAACGTGAATGCGGATATCAACTTCTGCGATGAACAGCTGGTGAAGGACCTTGTTGACAGGCATGTTGCTGCCGAGAAGATTGCGGCAAAATGGGTAATTGGGTTCGTCAAGAGCAGACTGAATGATGCCGAGAATGCTTCGCTCTTCGAGGCGAACGGGGTTGACGAGATTTCGGATAACTCGCTGATTCTGCCTATCAATGTAAGCTATGGTTCTGGGTATATCATGATTAACAGCGAAATGTTCGATTAATAAAATATGGAGGTAAAATGGAGATAGTACATGTAGTGGCAATTAATCCTTATCGTAAGGGAAATAAGGGGAAAGTTTTTTCTTACAATATCGATACTTATGATAAGGTCATCGGGTCGGTGGAAATCAAGAAGATGATACAGCAGATTCGGGGTGAATTGCCGATTGACGGAGTGGATTTGAACGATGCGCAGGCGGTGAAGAAGGCGCAGGAGAGGCTGAAGAGCGAGCTGCCTTTCTTCTGTCCGCACTACGGTATGTTCAAGAATAATGTGCGCAGACAGGAGAATGCCTTGCCGGAAAGCTTTCTCTTCCAGACGATTATCGATGTGGATGATAAGGAGTATGTGGAGAAGGCTATCGAGAAGGCGCGCGAGCTGAACTGCTCTTCGGGTATCTGGAATGGGAGTTTGCTGCATCTTTGTTATAGCGCTAGAAAGAAACTGCATATCGGGATTAGAATGCCGATTGGGATGACCATCGAGGAGACGCAGAAGGCATATTGTGAGGCACTGGGCGTGCCTTATGATGAAAGCTGCATCACACCTGAGAGGATGATTTTCCTGACGGATAAGGACTCGGAAATCTACCGGTCTAAAATGTGGTGCGCAGTGCTGAGTAATGAAGAGATTATGAAGCGCAGGCAGGCGTTTCTCGACCGTGGACTGACCGTGGACGGAAGAGGGGATGCAAAAGTTAATAGTTTACAGTTTACAGTTAATAGCAATAGTAAAAATAATGAAAACAATAGACTTTCGGGCAATCGTGGCGATTATGCTGCTCCTGCTGGCACTGCTGTTCAGCCTGCCCAATCTGGTAATAGCAATCATGCTGATGATTCTCATTTCGGGAATCCTGGAGGCAATTATGGCACTGGTGAACTGGGAGAGGCTAGTGAGAAGAATCTGATAGCCTTTGATCTGTTCGTGCAGTCGGCTGGGCTTGAGGGGATGGCGATAGATACCGTCGGGTCTCGGCACTCTTCGCTGCTCGCTATCATGAGCGCAGGCGCTTCGAGGGTGATGAGCGAGGAGGAACTGATGAAGGTGGTGAGGACGAAAATGCCAAGCTACTATCAGGAGGATGACTGCCATCAGCTGATACATGATTTCTATGCGAAATATGCTGACAGCTGCAAGCCGATGTCGAGGAATGTGATAAGGGTGAATGCGCTGGCAGAAAAACAGGCCAGCCGGCAAGTTAATAGTTTACAGTTAAAAGTTGAAAGAGCCGATGGTAATCATACTGTTCAAAGTTCAATGTTCCAAGTTCAAAGTTCCGAGGAGGATTATCCCGAACCGCCAGCGATGCCGGAGAAACTGCCGAAGCTGGTGGAACTGCTGATATCTCGGACACCGGAGATTTATAAGCCGGCTGTGGCGCACGCTATCTTCCCACCGCTCGCTACGCATCTCTGGCAGACGAGCTTCCGGTATATTGATAATGTAGTACATGAGGCTACGCTTTCTACTTGCTTGCTGGCTGGTACGGGCGCAGGTAAATCGTCTGTGGATAAGCCGATTAGGTATATCATGGAGGATATCAGAAAGCGGGATGCGGAGAATCTGAAACGTGAGAAGGAATGGAAGGAGGAAGTGACGCGCAAGGGTGCCAACAAGGATAAGCGCAAACGACCGGATAATCTCGTTATCCAGGAGATTGATGCTGATATGACCAGTCCGGCATTCGTGATGAGAACCGCTGAGGCGCAGGGGCGTTTCCTCTATACTTCGCTTAACGAGCTGGACCAGTTTGATGCTCTCCGGGGTAGCGGTAACCAGCAGTTCCGCATCATGTGCCTCGCCTTTGATCCATTCAACCTCTTTGGCCAACAGCGCGTGGGCGTTCAAAGTGTGACAGAAAGGGTAACGATAAGGTTCAACTGGAATGCATCTACCACCATCCAGAAAGGGCAGCGTTACTTCTCAAAAGTTTTGACAGACGGTCCGATAAGCCGTATCAATTTCTGTACCATTCCGGAGCGTGAAATCGGTGATGAAATGCCTGTTTACGGCGATTACAATGATGCTTACCGTGAGGCGCTGAAGCCTTATATCGAGAATCTGAACAACGCCAGGGGACTGATTGACTGTCCTGAGGCGTTCCAGCTTGCCCTTAAACTGAAGGATGAGAATGCGGAATTTTCACGCCTCTCTCAGGACCGGGTTTACGAGAATCTTTCTTTCCGTGCCAACGTCATCGCCTACCTGAAGGCGTGTGTGCTGTATGTGGCGAACGGTTGCAAATGGGAGCCGGAGATTGACGAGTTCATCCGCTGGAGCGAGCGTTACGACCTCTACTGCAAGATGCGTTTCTTCGGTGATGCCATCAAGAGGGCGAATGATACAGGCGAGAAGTCGAGCAAGCGAGGACCTTCCAACATGCTGATGCAGTTGCCGGATGAGTTTACTTACCAGCAGGTGATAGACTTGCGTGTAGCAAACGGGATGAGTCAGAAAGGTACTTCCAAGATGTTGGGAAACTGGAAGGATCGCCATTACATCAGGGCTAAGGAGAACGACTCAGTTCCTCAATTCCTCAGTTCCTCAGTTTTTATTAAACTTAAATTCCGAAAGGAGAATTCATAGCGTATGGAAATAGTAGTAAAAAGAATAGCAAAGAAGAAGACTTATACGATAGGTCATCTTTATATCCTGAACGATAAGGATGTGAAACGTACCTGGCGTTCGGGGGTAAAAATAGGCGACAAGCGTATCTTTGAGCACAGCTTCGATAAGGCGAAGTTGGACAAGGAGCATTACTTCTGTGATACCCTGGAGCCTACGTGGAGAAACCTCCTGGGTATCGAACTGAAACCGGAAGAGGAGGATGGACGGTACAGTAGGGTATCGGGTAAGAAAGCCCGCAAGATACCGGGTCATACGGCGATACCAGAGGGCTCGTATCCTGTTGTTATCTCGAAATCGCCAAGGTTTAAGAAGTGGCTTCCGCTGGTGCAGGGTGTTCCTGATTTTGAGGGCATCCGCATTCATGCCGGTAATTATCCTGATGATACGCAGGGCTGCATTCTGGTAGGTGAAAATAAATTACAGGGTGCCGTCTTTAATTCCCGCATCTGGCTGCATCGGCTCATGAATGCCATTACCGCAGCAAGAGAACGGGAGGAGAGCGTTTGGATTACGATCATTTAATGTTGAATGTTGAATGTTGAATGTTGATTTTTGAATGTTGAATGTTGAGTGTTGAATGTTGAGTTATTAATTTTTAAAAACAGATTATTATGGTAAAGTCAGTTAATACAAATAAAGTAGAAATGGATAAGAAGGCAGCAATTGCTGTTGTGTTTGAAAACCCTGAATTCGGTAAGATTCGTACCTTGACCGATGAGAATGGAGAGCCTTTGTTCTGTGCAAAGGATGTCTGTGATATACTGGGGTATAAGATTGCAAGATGTGCTGTGCGTCAGTTAGTTAATACACTTGACGTTGTGAAACACAACGCATGGGTAGTGACTGGTAAGAAGAAGGATGGAAGCGAGGCGATGCGTCGTACTCTGATGCTCTATGTCAACGAGAGCGGTTTCTATGCTTTGGTTCTCGGCTCTAAGCTTTCTACTGCCGTGAAGTTCAAAAACTGGGTTACGGCTGATGTGCTGCCACAGATTCGCAAGACGGGTGGTTATATCCCGGTACAGCAGGGAGAGAGCGATGAGGAGACAATCCGACATGCAGAAGAAATCCTCCGTGCTACGCTCAAGGAGAAGGAGAATCTGCTGAAGAAGCAGCGACTGCAGATTGAACAGCAGAAGAAACTTATCGGCGAACAGGATACCGAAATCCGCCGCTTGAATGATGTGGTGGATGAGCAGGTGGTTCGCAACGCCAAGAATGGTGAGAATATCATACAGTTGGAGAATCAGGTGGGTAATCTTCTGCCGAAAGCGCTTTACAGCGATAACGTGCTCGATTCCGTTTCTTGCTTCACCACGACGCAGATTGCGAAGGAACTCGGCATCACAGCGCAGGAGCTGAACCGCTCGCTCTGCGCTCTGCATATCCAGTATTACCAGAGCGGTCAGTATCTTCTCTATGCCGATTACGCCCACATGGGTTTAGCCAAGAGCCGTACCCGCTACAGCGCCTTCCTTGACCCGAAAAGCGATGGCAGACAGGAGAAGATGGGCAGAGCCTACACCCATACCTATCTCGTATGGACCGAGCGAGGACGAAAGTTCATCCATGACCTTGCCCACAGATACTGGGAACTGTGTGAAGTTTATAGTTAATAGTTTATAGCCCCTGGTGTGCTTTGCATCAGGGGCTTTTGGGCTTTCAGTCCGTACTTGAACCACTTGCTAAACTTGTATAATCTTTCAATCAAGTAGTCTTTTATGTAGACAAAGAAACTTTACAACTATGGCGTTTGAAGAGAGAATAGCAGGAAGACTGGCGCACCGGCAGGGGGATACAATCTTGAATATGGTTACCCTGTCGCATTCGTTGGATATCCCTAAGGCGGAGCGGTCCCGAAACTTCTCGTAAACTGGCATCATTTCAGCCGAGTGTGGCTTCTCTGCCCGCCCCTATCTGTACCGCATTTTCAAGACAAGGGAAGGTTGTGCTCCTACCGAATGGCGGGAGAAAATGACTGAAAATGTAGCCGCAGAGGATAAAAAGCAGGATTAACCGTTTTTCGATAAATACCAGGAAAACGCATTGCGAAATGAAAAAATACGTTAAAAAGGGTGTCGCATTCGTAGGAATGCGACACCTTTTTCTTAGGAATGCGACACCTATACAGAGGAATGCGACACCTTTTTTGAAAAAAAAACACTATATTTGCACCATGAAAGAAATATTAGAAACCATACCAAGGATAGAACTCGCCCTGATCATCATCGGGACGGCGGCACTCATGTTAGGCATCATCTTCGGATATCTTTTTATTTCTGACATCGGTATTCATCATGCTGTTAAACCTCTTGTATTTCCAGGAGTGAGTTTTGGCTCAGATGAATGAACTGGCTTGATGGTGTAGTCTATCCCATCATAGAGGAAAGTACCCTATCCTCTTGAAGAATTTAAGAACAGATAAATGAAACAAAATATTTTACATTATTCATTAATAACAAAACGTGTATGAAACAGAAACAATTACACAAACCAAATCGGCTCGTCACGCTGCTGCTGCTCGTGATGGCGATCCTCATGCCTTATGGGGGGGCATGGGCACAAACGCAGCCTTCGGAAGGAGATGGCAGCAGTGAACATCCGTTCCTCATTAACACAGCTGAGGAACTCAAGTGGTATGCCAGCTATGTGAATGGCGAGAGTGGCGACAACGTGGTGCATACCACGGCGTGTGCCCAACTTGTGAACAACATCGACCTTTCTACCGTGTGTGGCAAGGGCAAAGGCAACTGGACGCCGATTGCTAAATACGGCATTTACAAGTATAATGGTGAACATCATTTTGATGGCGTTTTTGACGGAAACGGCCACACAGTATCCAATCTCTATATAAATGACGAGAATGGTTCAAATTTAGGGCTTTTTGGATATATAAAACCAACCGCATCAAGTGCACCTGCATCTGTCAAAAATTTGAAGATGGCCAGCGTTCAAATAGTTGGCGAAAGTTATATTGCCGCAGTGTCTGGTTCGGGCAGTGGTGTCACGTTTGAGAATATAGAAGTTATAAGTGGCAGTATTGCTGGTACAAGAAATATTTCTGGCATAAGCAGTTGTGTTGGAAATGCAAAGAACTGCATAAATCGTGCCGATGTGACGGCCAGCAGTATGTATGCAGCAGGTGTTATTCACTATATTGGAAAAGTGTCCAATTGCAGTAATTATGGTAAAATAACTGCAGGAAGAGGTCTGGCTGGGGGCATTGTTTCAAATGGCGATGGATTTGCAAAGTTGACAGATTGTGCCAACTATGGTGATATCGAGATTACACAGCCAGTAGCTAATGACTGTGGAGTTGGCGGTTTGCTCGGTTATCCATGGTACGTAGAAATCAGTAACTGCGCAAATTTCGGAAATATCTACCTCAAAGCACAATCTGAATTTGTGGGCGTCATTGTTGGCAAAGGGTTACTTGTAAAAGCAAGCGGTATCTTGGCCAATACTGGCAATATTTATGTTGGCGGTACGGCTCAGACCGATGTGCCTGTGTTGCAGTCTGGCATTAGTTGGGAAGATAACAAAGTTAATAACACTGCCAATTGTCTCACCCCTACGGCAGAGCAGCTTACTTCGGGTTGGCTTACCTGGCAGTTGCAGCAGAACTGCAGCACACAAACGTGGGGACAGAACATTAGTACCGACCCTAAGGACAAATATCCTGTAATAGGCGGCAGTGTGTTGTATGCAGCGGGACCTTGTACTGGCGACCACTCGGCTGCAACCAGTTTTAGCAATAACCCGTCCTTTGTGACTCACAACCTTACGCATCACGATGAGGTGCTTGCCACCTGTGTTGCCGACGGTACTATTGAATACTGGAGTTGTGCTGACTGCGGCAAACAGTGGAGCGACGGGTCAAGACAACACATTGTGACAGACTTGAAAGTTAAAGCGCTCGGACATGACTTTAATGACCAGAACGAGTGCACCCGGTGCGGGGCAAAATTATGCTCCGAGGGGCACACTAAAGACCTGCAGGTTGATGCAGTTGAAGCCACCTGCACCACTGCGGGTAACATTGGCTATTATCACTGCTCGGTGTGCAACAAATATTATAACACCGAAACTAACGAGCAAATAGAAGAGAACAGCTGGATTATACCAACCAAGGAACACACTACCGATCATGTGTCAGCACAGGCTGCCACTTGCAGCAAAATGGGTAACCACGAATATTGGTATTGCAGCGATTGCGATACATACTTTAAGGAGGAGGCCTGTGAAAATGCCTACACCGATGATGCAGTTGCCGGAACGGGCGTGTGGATAAAGAAGATTCCGCACACCTTACCTGCCGATTTCGACAAGGACGGACTGAAATATTGCTCGGTGTGCGGACATATTGAGGGCGAAGCACCAACGCTTGTGACTGATGAGGCATCGAAGTTTAATGGCTACAACGCCCTCAGCAAGGCAGGTCATTTGGTGTGGTTGCACAATCAAGTGCAAGTTTATGACGCAGCGACAGATACCTATCCAAACGAAAGCATCAAGTGTTATCTTGCCAACAGCATCAGTTTGAAAGATGTTTGTCACCCTGCCGATGCTGCAAACAGTGTGGAAGAGGCAAGCTGGAACCCTATTGGTGGTAGTCACCCTTTCAAAGGCATATTTGACGGCAACGGACATACTGTCAGCGACTTGTACATCAATAGTTCTGGTTACAACCTCGGGTTGTTCGGACAGGTAGATGGTGCTGAAATAAAGAACGTCACTGTACAAGGAAACGTGACGGGCTTTTATGAAGAAGGAAATAGTCAATCAGGGCAATATGTGGGGTTGGTGTTAGGTGTTGGCACATCAAATACAAAACTGGAAAACTGCGAAAGCGTAGGTAGCGTAGCGGGATATAAAAATGTAGGTGGCATTGCCGGAATCGTGCCAAATGGCGGCACCATTACTATGTGTACCAACCGCGCCACAGTGACGGGCTTAGGTCAAAACAGTGAATACGTTGGCGGCATAGTCGGTTACGGGCAAGGATTTTCTTTGTGCGCAAACTTTGCCGACATCACATCCGAAGGTAGCTCTGTCGGCGGTCTGGCTGGCCAGTTAAACCCCAACAGCCAGGGCCAGGGCATGAGCGACTGCATGAATGTGGGCAATGTAATAGGAAAACAAAATGTGGGCGGTTTGGCTGGCAGTTGTTATGCTCCCAATAATGTCAACAATTACAGCACCGGCCGTGTAGAGGCCACCAACCGATACGCAGGACTGCTTGTGGGAGGCTACGGAAATGACCCGTCCAAGGCTTTTAAAAATACATATTATGTAAAGGAAGGCCAAGTGGTAGAAAATGGAACTACTACTGCAGGTCGGTACTATGGCGGTTCTAACACAATCTCAGCACCGGCAGAGGCTGTCTATCAAGCTGACGTAGCTTCGGGCAAATTGGCTAATTTGCTGGCATCAGTTAACAATACTTGGGGACAAGACCTGGAGCAAGAAAACGCCTATCCCGTGTTGAACGGCAAGGCTGTCTACTTCTCAGGCAGCAAGCTGTGCAACGGACATCTGCTGAGCGAAGCGTATACCAACGACGAAACACAAAAGACAGTTACGCCTGCCCACTCTCAAGAGTATGTAGATGGCGGTTTTTGCACAGTGTGCCACGAAAGTCGCGTTTTGCACGGCACAGGCATTGTCGATGATCCTTTCCTTATTTCAAGCGTGGCGCAGTTGGAATATTTGCGCGACCAGTCAAATATGGGAAGTGGAAAGATTACAGCACACGCCAAACTGGTTAATGACATAGATTTGGCTTACGCTTCAGCATCAAATTGGATACCGGTTTCAAAATCAAATTCAAATGGTTTCGCAGGCACGTTTGACGGCAACGGACACTGCATAAAGAATCTGTATTCTTCATTCAACCAAGGTGGCTATGTCGGATTGTTCGGCTATGTCTATGGGGGCACTATCAAGAATCTCACAGTTGAAGGCGTAATCGAGTCGCCATGCAGCAATCAGGGTATGATTGCTGGTTATTCATACGGTGGCAACTATTATAATTGTGTGGCCAAGGGCCGTATCAACACAAGCGGTAGTTATTTTGTTGGAGGCATAGCAGGCAATATTAGCAAATCTGGCTCTTCCAACCCCGTTGTGCAGGGCTGTGCCAGCTACGTAGACATTGTTTCAACTGGCACATATACAGCTGGCCTTGTAGGTATGGCTGGCAATGGCATCAACATGGAAGCCTGTGCCAACTATGGTAATGTGACGGGCACAGCAAATGTGGGCGGTTTGATGGGATACTATAACCCCAATTCCGAAAGTCATATCACAAACTGCTATGTAGGCTCTTGCGAAGTGAGAGGAGAAGGCGCAAACGTGTTCTTGACTTGCTTTGAGTATGATTCTTCGAGCAGTTGTTTGTCAAACTACGAAAAAGTCTTTTATTCAAAAGACGCCAAGGTGTTCGCATCAGCCGATGCCACAGAGCCTGAAGTCCTTGCCAGCCGCATCGCTCCTGGCGAAAGCAACACATCGTCAGCATTTGTAGGTTTGTCGGCAGAGCAGATAGCTGGTGGCGAAGCTACTTATCGTTTGAACAACGAGACGACGGTATCGCCCGTCTGGACACAAGATCTCAATCAAGCAAACAGCCAACCTGAGCTTAACGGTGATGCCGCACTCTACACAGTGTACCCAATGGGCTATCGCCATGGCAGCACCGTTCTCTCGTTCAGCAACAACCAGGATGACGAAAACACCCTCCACCTCGAGGCCGACAATAATGGTAGCCACGACAAGGCATTCAGTTATGTGTCAGATGGATACCAAAGCTGCACGCACTCAGCTACATGCCGTGAGTGCGGTCTTATTGTTGAATCTGAGGCATGCAGCCGAGATAATGACATCTGCACAAAGTGCAATTATGGTGATTTGTTCGAACTGGCAGACGGCGTGGCATACACCCTTGCCAATGGTGCAGAAGTGTATGAATTGAACTATGCCCGCAATTTTGGTGGCACGAACTGGACAACGTGGTATGTGCCGTTTGAACTGAAGCTCACACCGGAGCTTTGCAAGAAGTACGCTTTCTCGCGCATCAACAACGTGCACCAATATGACGATGACAACGACGGTGTGGCCGACCGCACCATTGTGGAGAGCTTCAACCAAGCCGAAGGGGTGACCCTCAAGGCCAACTATCCGTACTTGGTGCGCGCCCTGACCGATGCCGACAAGAAAATGAACATTACCCTCACCGAAGTGGAATTGGCCAAGGCCGAGAGCAAGCACATCGACTGTATGAGCGTGGATAACACCTACACCTTTACCGGTATATACAATGGAATGGGTGATGGCGGCAACACGCCAAATTCGCCTTTGTCACTCTTTGATAACTCTGTCGGAAACAAGTGGCTCAACTTCCACAGCCTGCCGGCTCAGCGCCACCACCTTGTAATCACACCGCGTGATGGTAGTGCCCAGACAGTGGCTCCTGCACGCATAATTTTGCAAGTGATTGGCGATGAAACGGCGACTGGCATAGTCAACATCTATAGCCACGACAAGCGCTCTTCAGAGACTTACGACCTGTCGGGCCGCCGTGTAAGCAGCAACCAGCGCGGACTGCTTATTAAGAACGGCAAGAAAGTATTCGTAAAATAACCCTTTAAAACAGATAACAACATGAATAATAAAAAACCATACATGGCACCAGCCATGACGCTTATCCACATTGAAGCGTCAACCATGCTCGTCGGCAGCAATGTAACAGAAACCGAAGTGTGTCCGGGTGAATATGCACCCGACCCACCCCAAAAAAGTCGCGGCGGTGGGCTTTGGGACGCTGAGTGATACATATTAATGAGGGTGTGTCATAAGTCCATGACACACCCTCTTTCATCCGCACCTCACTGGAAACGGCAAGGGTCTATATGCCACGAAGAAAAGGTGGCGTATAGACCCTTGATTATATGGAGATATTCGTAATCTACGTCTCCGTTTATGAATTGCTCAGATTCTTAATGATTTCCAAAGGTAGCTGGGTAGCTTTGGCAACCTGTTCGGCAGAAAGTCCCATTGCCAGCAATCGTTGTGCTGTTTCTGTGTTGGCCTCATGCTTGCCTTCAGCTCTGCCTTTCTCCATACCTTTTTCCATACCTTCCGCAAGACCTTTTTCCATACCTTCCTTCATACCAATTTCCTTACCCTCAGCTATGCCTTCACGCTTAGCGGTGTCTACGGAATTCTTGATGTCACGATATGCCATCTTGCTGGTCTCGTACTCCCTCATTTCCTGCGGAGTAAACTTGGCTATCTCGGCTTCCTCGAAGAGGCGGTCGAAGACCTTGTCGCACAGCTCTTTAGGACGCTGGGTAAGTTTATAGAGGTTCTTCAGAGCATAGAGCCACTTTTCGTAGAGCGTATCCAGTTCTTCCAAGGTCTTGTCAAACTTGGCAATCTCTACATAGATATATTCGAGTTTGTCGTAAAATACTTTGTGGGTAGCTGTATCGCACAACTGCACATGATGGCGGATTTTCTCCTTGTCGAATGCATCCTCGTTCATGCTGAAGTTGAGCAGGGCAACGGTATAGACATGATTGAGTTTGAAATCCCATTCATTTCCCTTTGGTGCCTGTTCACGGATAGGGAAGGTTGAGTAGAAAAGGGCGCGATCCTTGAAATACGTCTGGTAGGCATTCTGCATTTCTACGATGAACTTCTCGCCGTTTTCGCCCTCGCAATATACATCAAAGATGGCTCTGCGGTCGGTATAGACATCTCCGACGTGCTCTGGATTCAGATACTTCACGTCCTTAACAACCTGTCTGCCATTAAACAAGCTGTTGAGGAAGCAAATGAGCAAATCCTTGTTCATTGCTGTTCCAAAAATTCGCTTGAAACCGAAGTCGGTCAGCAAGCTGATATATCTTTCTTCTACCTGCTTCATAATCAACTGTATTAAAAATCCATGCCGCAAAGTTACGGTTTTATTTTCAAACCCGCAAGAGATTTCATGGAAAAGTTTCAGAAAATGTTTTATGGTTGTACGCAAGCACATGAAGAAGAATACTCAAGTGGTTCAGTCAGCTAACTCAAGTGGTTCAATCAAGCAACTCAAGTAGTTCAGTCAGCGAGTTCAGACGTCTCAGTTAGCTGATGCAGACGTCTCGATAAGCCTACGGATACGTCTCGATAAGCTTACGGATACGTCTCCGTTAGCTTACGCAGTCATATCCTTAACCCGATGCAGTCATATTCGTAACCCGATGCAGCCATATTCGTAACCCGATGCAGCCGTATTCGTGAATAAGTTTTATGTAATCATCTATCATCCATCACGATTTGGGGTTATCCCTCACGATATTCTTACTACACATTACCAGATACTGCATATCATAGTTGAAACACTTGCTATAGATTGACTTATACTGATAACATATAATAAGCGGCATTCCTTGGATATGAATGCCGCTTATCATATAATTCGATATTTTTCTGAGTCATCTATGAAAGATTTGTCTTCTAGGTTTTCACAATCTTTCGGTCTTCTCTTATTTCAGATATTCTCCGAAATCAGTCAATCTCATATCGCCCTTCTTCAGGAAGGTATCGTGCATGGCGAGGGCGGCACGCATGCTCTGTGGCTCGTGGCCCTTCTCGGCAAACTTCAGATACTCACGGAGCATAGGGCGGTAATCCGGATGGGCACAGTTTTCGATAATCTCTTTGGCACGGCGCAATGGGCCTTTGCCACGGAGATCGGCTACTCCCTGTTCGGTAACAATCACATCCACATCGTGCTCGGTGCTATCCACGTGACTGCACATCGGAACAATGGCTGAGATGCAACCGTTCTTGGTGGTACTCTGCGTGGTGAAGATAGAGATGAAACCATTGCGCTCGTAAT
>ERZ1023617.455-NODE-455-length-15321-cov-41.205817_pt1 | contig 15321 bp, 8 predicted proteins | sample MGYA00380328_ERZ1023617 | MGnify/ENA primary metagenome ERZ1023617 (study PRJEB33179, sample SAMN07448977) | human gut metagenome | biome: Human-gut; feature: Human associated habitat; material: Faeces | host: Homo sapiens | place: India: Bhopal | collected...
GCTGGAGCTGGTTCTGGTTCTACTGGCTTCTCCTTCTTGGTAGCACTCTTGCCCAAGTTGATGCGGAGACCAGCGAGAGCGTTGAAGTACCAGTCTGGGTTGTCAGCGTTCTTTGAGTTGTACTTATCAGTGGTGATGTTGGCGTTACCCTCAATCATGATGCTGACAGCCTTGCTAACCTTGAACTCCAAGTCGAGACCCGCACGACCGAAAGGACGCACCTTAGTGCCATCCCAAAGATACTTCAAGTTATACTTGTCGAGGTCCTTGATGTGAGCACCAATCTCGTTGGCCTCGTCATTGCCCCAAGCGATGTTGGCACCACCGCCAACAAATGCAGTTACGTTGAACACACGGTTAGGATTCCAACCACAGAAGAGGTTGCTGAGGTTGAACATGAAGTCCAAGCCCGGAGCCACATAGTTGAACTTGTAGTCGGCAGAGAATGGAGCATCGCCCACCTTGTCACGGTAAGCAGCCCATCCTCCCTTGCTCTGCCAGCCGTTAGCCTGCAAGCGCATACCGAATACTGGGTTGAACTGGTAGCCCAATCCCAACTGTACGTTAGGAGAAATCAAGTCACCAAACTTTGCCTCACCGAGTGTGTACTGAGCACCGCCCTGGAGATCCAGGAATGCGTGCTTCTTAAACTGATACTCATTGCCATCCTTGTCTGTGTAGGTGGCCTGTGCCATTGCAGCAGTGCCCATCATGAGCATGGCTGATGCCATAAATAATTTCATTGGTTTCATAACTTAATACTATTAAAATTATTTTTTAATAACTTTCTTTCCATTAACAATGTAAATACCAGGCTGATTGATTTTGGTAACCTTGCGACCATACAAGTCATAGATGACTTCATTCTCAGCACCATTGCCCAATTCAACATCTGTAATGCCAGTTGTGTTATCCACATCAACAGGAATAACTGTGCGTGGATTTGCAACGCAAGAGCTAGCAGAAACTAAAGTCTTATCCATCAGGAACTTTCCAAAGTTTCTATCACCATAGGTACCCTGTTCAAATACTAAAGCATATTGCTTTGGACTGAGATCTCCTGATTCAATAGGTGTATCAAGAACAAGTTTCAATGTTGGAGTTGTAGGATCGGATGGATCTACATACTCTTCCATGTGTCCGGTACGAACTGTTGCATTATTATCATACACAGCAATTCTTACGATTCTATCCTTATTGGCAACAATACCATCATAAAGACCACTATAGTTCTTTATCAATACGTTATTCAAATCAGTATCCTTAACTGGTCCATTTACTTCTGGAGAAATCTGAATGGCAGTATATGTAAAGTTGATGCCAGCATCATCAGGAGAACCATTTTTGCCGATAGTAAAGGATACCTTGATAGCCTGAGTCTTCACTTCCTTTCCATCCAACTCGTAGTGGAATGTACCTTCAGGGATTACCAACCTATAATCACCCTTTGCAAGACCTTCCAAAGAAATGGTAAACTGATTGTTCTTACCCTCAACAGCAGCAAACTCAACATCCTTCTTACGCTCATCCTTCATATTAGCGATATAAGCATCAGCATCTTTAGCCACAACAGCCTTATTCAACTTATCAAAAGTAAGTACCAAAGGAACTGTGTTATCAACTACGATGTGTGACTCCAAAGAATAATCAGTATTTACTGTCTTGATAGCTTCTGCTGGCATATCAGTCTCTGTAAAGACGAAAGCACTTGAAAGCTTGTGCTGATAATATGGCACAGCAATAGAAGCATCAGTCTGATAGAGCCCCTTCTCATGATTAGCCAATGCATAAGCAGGCATTTCCTCACCTAAAGAGTTCTGACAAACTCCATAGATTGAAAGTGAGCCAAGCATCTTTTCAGCGTCATACTCAGCACCTTCCTCCAATTTAACCTGAGCAGGATCCAGTTTTGCAATGGTCAGATTTACTTCCTTTGAAGTAGCATCTTCAACCAATCCACTAATAGTCAACATCTTGTCATCAGCATTCTTCAAGCAGACGATGCCATTATTATTGGTAGCCTCAAAAGCCATCGCTTTGGCTTCATCTTCTACAAGTGACAGTTTGTTATCAACAACGCCAAGATACAACTTCTTGTTTTCAGCATTGACATTGGCAATATGGTACCACTTCTGGCTTGCAGGAAGAATGATTTCCTTTTCAGCATAATAAGCTTTCAAAGCTTTGCTCACGTCTTCATCAGTCGGTTCACCTTGAACCAATTCTTTCAATGCTACATAAGCAGCACTGGTCTCTGCTGGATAACCTACACTCTTATTAGTAACAAGCGCCTTAGCCTTTTTGAGTATCTCTGAATCGTCAATCACATATTTCAACTCAAAAGCAGAGTTTGAACGCTCCAATTCAGTGTCTCCCTTCATACCATTGTAAACAACCTTAGCAGGAACAACCAATGTATAAATTGCCTTATCAGTAATTGGCTCTGTTCGATTCAAGATATTGAAGTTTACCTTGGTTTCATCAACCTTGGTTGCTTTTACTGACAAATAAGGTTCACCATTCTTCAACAAACGAATATTGGCGGTTTCATCAACAAAGCCAACTGTCTTACCAAAATCGGCAGTAATGTTGAGTGGCAGTGTAAGAATATTACCCTGCACAGGTGTAACAGAAACATAATTGAAAGGAACCTTGACAGTTACCTTGATCTTGATTTCCTTATTTTCAAATCCATCCTTGTCTTTAAAGCTTCCAGCAGGAACAGTAATTGTATAATCACCATCCTTTGCAATAGGAGTAGAAGCAACTAAAGTCACAACATTATTCTGGATGGTAGCTTTCAGATTTTGAGAATTAGTACCATCTGAAATTGTAATCTTCGAACCATCCTTAACAGTCATGGCATGGTCGAAAGTAAGATGCAACTGATTAAATGCATCTATTACACTACCAGCAGCAATGTCACTCGTTGCATCCAAAACGCCTGATGGAACAGTATAATATACAGTTATCTTTTCTATTTGAGCAGCAGAAAAACTGTTTTTGTATACTAAGTCATGGATTGGCAACCCATCGGAGTTAATCCATGTTCTATATCCATCAGTCTGAGTTCCAAGTTCGTCATCATCAACTCGTAAATCTCCTACAGAACTTCCATCAGAGAAAGAGACTCTTTCTAACTGAGCATCCTGTGGAGCATGAACCTTCAAATACGCTTGTTGGCAAACTCGGAGGTAATAAGTAGTAACACCAGTCCAGATATTGGTAAAATTATAGATGTTAGAACCCAGTCCTTGTTTTCCAAGTTCAAAATCGATGGTGATATCATTATTGGTAAAGGTTTTATCTGTAATATTGATTTCCTCGTTATTACCAGATGGAGGAGTAATAGCAGGGGTCAAGCCCAGCGGATTGCTGAAGTCAAATTCTGCTGTTCGCTGTATCTGTGCAAAACCTTGAACAGATACCAAAGTCATTAGTATGGCAAACAAAGATTTCTTCATAATAGATAATTTATATCATGATTAACGCAATGTCATATCAATTTGATCGGCTGGAGTCTTCACGCAGAGTTTCCAGGTACCGTCAACCTTTACAGGATTAAACATGTAAGATGTTTTTGCAGGTTCCGGAGTACCAGCCTGTTCTGCTGTAGCAAAGGTTACTGCATACTTTACATCATTACAACCTTCCAACTGGAACGAATAATAGATACGAGTATATTCCAACACAGGGAATGTCTTAAACTTGTTGAGATATCTTTTCCTTGTCTTCTCAGAGAGAGGCTTGATTTCCTGCGTAGAATCAGTATACTCATATAGACTAGCCAAAACCTGATTATAGTCTTTTGCCTTCAGTTGCTCCATAGCAGTATCACAAAGCTTCAGCATTTGTGCTGTATCTTCTTTGCTCAGTTCCATTCTGAATTCTTCAACTTGCTGTTCGCGGCTTTTCTTTTTATCACCACTACAAGATCCGAAAGAAAGAATCAATATAAGCGAAAGAGAGAATAATATAAGTTTCTTCATTTCAAATACGATTTAATGAAAAGAGGGTGTGCCGCTCTTTTAGGCACACCCTCTGATTAGAGCTATTTAAAATCTTTTAAATAGGATTAGTCACCGATAGTTGGCTTGATTGTAAACTCAACCATTCTTGTGAATGAACCCCACTCATAAGTAATAGTTACAGGAACCTTAACCTTGAATGTTTCAACGTTACCACCATTGTTGTAGTACCAGATAGTACCGAACTTAGCCTTGTTTGCAGTCATGTAAGCCTGCAAAGCAGCGTTCTGGTCAGCACTGTTGTATACTGTCAAATCGTTAGTGTAAGTAACCTTACCAGCTGTCTTGTGATCAGAAGCAACGCCAGATACGTTACCGCACTTGAGCTCAACGTCCTTGCTTACCTTATCCAATGTAGTCCAGTTACCACCACCAAGAGTTGTCTCAACATTCTTAGGTGTTGTATCGATAGTGATAGACTTCACATTGTAGTAACCCCAGAACCAGAGGTGGTTACCCCACATATTACTCTGGTTAGCAATGCAGTCGTTCTCAGACTCAACAGCCTTGTAACCACGCCAGTCGTACAACTTGAAGAGGTCGAGAGCGTAGATGCAGTTACCGTTAGTGTTAGCATCGATAACAGGCTCTGTTGCAACGTCAATCAAGTTGATAGGACGCTCCCAAGCTGTCAAGAAGATACCATCCTTAACGTACTGAGCAACTTCGCAAGAGTTCTCAGCTACAACACCAACCCAAGAGCGCAACTCTGTCTGGATGTTCTTGTTGTTAAGCATATAGCCAACCTTGTTCAATACTTCCTTAGTAACATCATCCTTAATCAAAGCGATCTCGCTTGTAGCAGGATTCAAAGTAGCGATATGTGTATAAACACCATTCTTAACTGCGTAAAGTTCAGTATTCTCGAATGCACCAGCATTGTACTTAACAGCGCAGTTAGCCAAAGTCTCCTGCAATTTAGCCTTGTCGAACTTGTGGCTATCAGTTACATACTTGCAATACAATGTATTGTATTTAACATCAGCAGCACTGCTCTGTGGAGTAATTGTGTAACCACCAACAGTTACTGCCTCTGGCACGAAGTAGTACTTGTGAGTAGCAGTAATCTTAGCAGCATTACCCATCAAAGTAGAGGTTACCTTACGGCTGATAGCCTTGATATAACCACCATTTGTAGGCTCCTTAACATCGAAGATAACTGCCTCATTACCGTTAATTTCACCAGTGAGAGTCTTCCAGTACTCAGGAATAATTTCACCGAATGCATAAGTCTTGATATCACGTGACAATGTGTATGTCAACTTGATATAGATGTAAGGATACTTAGCCTTAGCATTACCAACGTAACGTACATAACGAGAAACTGTTACAGGATATGACTTAGCGTCATGTGTCAACTTCTCCAATGTAGTCTCGTCGATGTGCCACTTGAATGTATGGTTAGTTGTACCCTCAGTATTACCGAAGTACTCGATGTCACCAATTACATCCTCTGCATCCGTTGTACCACCCTTAACAGGAGCATTCTTGAACATCTTCAATTTCAAAGTAGTGTTACCTACTGCATCTGAACTGAAGATACCCTTAGAATCGATAGTATACTGCTCATCGAAATCATTCTTAGTCATATTCTCGAGACCCTCTGTCAAAACAGTAGCAGAGAACTGTGACCATGTTGAGTGCAAGTTATCAATACCATTGCAAAGATCGAATGAAGCCTTATCCTGGTGCAAGTCAATCTCCTTATTAGGAGCAACCTCAGGGTTCTGACGTGTAATGTGAATCAGGATATAGCCATCCAAAACAACCTCATTACCACGCTTAACGAGAACCTGAACCAATGGCTCACGGTCGATAGAAGTAGCAGACTCAGAAGTTGGTTTACCATCCTTATCAACGTTCCAAGCACGGAGGATACCATCCTTAGAAGTCTTTACACCTGCAGCTTCGTTAACCCACTTAGCATAACGGCTATCGATTGTATTGTTACCGTCAACCTTGTAATCAACGAGGTTGAACTCGTATGTCAAGCCCCACTGCTTAGCCTCATTCAATGACAACTCCTTCAAATCCTTACCATAAGAAGTACCGTCGAAATTAGCAACATTCTCTACCAAGAGGTGAACACCAAGGTAGTCTGCTATATTGATACCCTCAGCACTGTTATAGTAAAGCTCCAAAGCTGCACCAGCACGATCAGCCAAAGCCTCATTTGGAGAATCGTATACGTGAACCTGAGCAGCAGCATCCCCACGTGTAGTACCGAAGTAATTAGCTGTTGGGATACCCTTCTCGTCACCGTAACGGTTATTATTTGCGCCCAACTGGATGTAAGTAGGCTTCTTTCTCCAGTACAAAGCCTCGAGATATGCCTTCTGTGGCTGAATCAAAGAGTAATCAGAAGTAACGACACCCTCAGCAACAGTGCTAGCAGAAGTTTTAGCCTGAAGAGCAATAGTATTAGCCTTGTTCTGGTCGTTTACTGTAGGATATGCATTCAACTTCTCAGGATGTTCAATCTGCAAACCTGCAGTTACAATACCATTATTAGTATTGAAGAGAGCGTTACCTGCATCGTCAAGCTTTGGAGAAGTAATCTTACCCAACTGCTCAGCAGTAGCACGTGTATGATAGTTGTAGATATTTGGCTCCAAGAGGTTGTAACCCTTGATATCTTCCCATGCCATAGCAGCATTAGATGGGTTCATGTGATACTTAACACCCCATGCTGGACCGTAGTTGAATACAGTAGGAAGCTCAGTGCCGCTAGGCTTGTTAGCCAAACGGTTAGGGAGATAATCATCGATATCAGTAACTCGCTTATCCTGGTGGTTCTTATCGCTCAAAGCAGTCTTATGAGTCAAGTACTTACCATGCAAGTAATCGTAAGTTACAGTCTCGATACCATCCAAGTAAATCTTAGGCATGAATACCAAGCTTGTAAGATCACCAGAGAGAGAGATAACTACTTTCTCACCAGCAATACCCTTTACACCAGAGAGGATCAAGTTAGTCTTATCAAGAGTAGCAGTAATTACGTCAGGAGTTTCCTGAACGAACTTAACATTGCTCTGCTTTACCTTCTCGCCATTCTTATAAATGTCGAAGTAACCTGTCTCAGCGTTAGGAACGTAGTACTCATAAGAACCAGCAGCTCCAGCTGGACCCTGAGGACCCTGAGCACCAGTGTCGCCCTTGTCGCCCTTGTCGCCCTTTTCGCCCTTTTCGCCGTCTTTACCATCCTTACCAAGAGCCTTGTAAGTGGTCTTTACGCCATCCTTCATCCAGAAGCCATCGTCACTGATAGTCCAAACAGTACCAGGAGTACCATCAACACCATTAGTACCATTCTTAATGTTGAAAGACTAACCGTTGCTCAATGTTACAGTAACACCATCAGTAGCTTCTGAAACAGTCTTGATGACACCACCACCCTTAATCAGATCCTCGATCTGCTTGATAGCAGTAGCATTAGCATCAATCTGCTTTTGCAAATTGCTAATGTCGTCATCGTAATCCTTACAAGAAGTAAAGGTACTTACAGATGCAACTGTCAATGCACCCATAAGCAGCGCGCTAAAATACTTTCTTTTCATACGATAAAATTTAATTAAAAATATTAATTGTTAACTTTAAGTTCTAAACTTTCTCTGTACTATCTCCTGCGGGGAGATATTCTTTTACGGTGCAAATATAGACAAATTTATTCATACTCGCAAATATTTAACCTTTTTTTTTCCAAAATCCCCTTATTTTCTTTAGTTTTTAATAAAATTGGGCTTATTTGAGTGCTCCAAACGCCTTTTTCATGCATTTTTAAGCATTTCAGACACGATTTTTTCTACACCTTATTATATATAGAGAGGGCATTCTTCTACTTTCTTTACAAAATCCCCGAATATCGGTAATATCTCCCCGCAGGAGATTAGAGATTACAAGCATAGAACTTAAAGTTAACAATTAATATTTTTAATTAAATTTTATCGTATGAAAAGAAAGTATTTAAGCGCGCTGCTTATGGGTGTATTGACACTTTCATCCGTAAGTACATTTACTTCTTGTAAGGATTATGATGACGACATCAGCAACTTGCAAGATCAGATCGACAAGCTTGCTACTGCCGATCAGCTTTCACAGAAGGTTGCAGAGCTTCAGGCTTTGATTTCTTCTAACCAGACTGGCATCAGCTCCCTTGAAACAAAGTTGGCTGAGGTTAAGGCTACTGCTGACAGCAAGGCTACTCTTGATCAGGTTAAGGACATCTTGGCAGGTTATGCAACCAACGAGAGCGTTACCAAGGAGGCTAATGAGATTGTAAATGCTGCAATCAAGGCTCTCCAGGAAAAGGATATCAAAGACTTGAAGGCTTTGATTGAAACTGCTCAGGGTAAAGCTGACCAGGCAGTAAAGGATGCAGCAGATGCAAAGGCTGAGATTCTTAAGACTTTGGAAGACTATGCATTGAAGTCAGATGTTGATGCAGCTCAGGGTACTGCTGACGACGCTTTGGCTAAGGCTATTGCTAACAAGACTGCTATCGAGAACGCACTCAAGACTCTCGGTACAGGTTTCGATGAGAAGAATACAGTAGCTGCAGCTATCGAGGCTATCAATGGTCAGTTGACAGCAAAGAATACAGGTCTTGCAGGTCTCGACGGACGTCTGTCTGTTATTGAAGCTGCATTGAAGAGTGATGAGGATGGCGATAAGCTCACTAATCTCAAGCTTAAGATTGACAACATCGAGAACAAGTTGAAGAAGATCATCGGTGAGTACACTACCATGGTAACAGGTGTAGAACTTGTTGCTTCATATAGCACTTGGCAACTTGGAAAAGATTTGGGCAATAGTGGTCAAGCCATCAATCTGGATATGATTCATGGTCTCGTAGCAGAAACATCTGTTTTCGGTGATGAGGTTAGCGATAAGATTGAAAATCCTGTTACATACGAGAAGGGTCAGGATATCAAGGATGATAACTCTATCATCGTTCGTATCAACCCTGTAAACGCTGAGCTCACTAAGAATACAAAGATTATTCTTTTGAACTCTAAGGGTGAAAGCCTCGAGGATTATGTAACTGTAGGCGAGCCTACTAAGTTTACAGACTTGATCGTTTCCCGTGCTGCTACTGTTAATTCTGGTCTTTGGAAGCTCCCTGTTCACGTAGCAAAGGGTGTGTCTAATGAGGAGTTCAAGAAAGCTACTCAGGTAGATGGTAAGACTATCCTTTATGCTGTAGCAGTTAAGAACACAGAGACTCAGAAGGATACTCAGGATCGTTATGTAATTTCTACATACGATGTAAAACCTTCTTATAAGGACTTTGTGGCTCAGAATAACTTTACTTTCAACGTAAATGAAAAATCAGTAGATGGAATTCATAACCGTTGGACAGGAAGTGAAATCATGGGTGAAAACGGAGCAGACCATTCTAACTCTAACCCAGAGTTGGCATGGAACACTAATGGTCCTGCAACAGCTCCTGTATTGAAGGGTGATAAGAAGAATGTTCAGAATGACGATCAGGATGTTCGTTTTGGCAATTCATTGCTTCAGGTAGAAGTTGGCAAGAAGTTCACTATCTCTGATGTAAAAGCTGGCAATACAAATGCAGCAGACTACTACTATGTAGTTCTTGACAAGAAGAATGCTATCGAGTCTGGCGTTTCTGAGCTCAATGCATGGAACAGCTACGAGATTGATGGTCTGAAGAAGATTGTAAAGGCAGGCGATAAGCTCGATTTGACTATCAAGAGTGCGAGCGCTAATGGTGACATTATCGGTTTCCGTGTATATGCTGTAAACCGTGATGGTAAGTTGCTTGATCCAGATGGTAAGGCATTCTACGTAATTGTTGGTGATGCTATTACTGGCAATATCTTAGGTAACTTAGACGCTTATAAGGGCGTAACAGATAAGAAGGAATTCAAGGCTGTAGCTGGCGTTACTTACAGTGGTTGGGTAATTGATGAAGAGGCTAGCAAGGATGCTCTTCCTTTCTTGAGTCAAGGTGATGTGCCTTTATTCTCTCCTGTATATTACAAGGAGGATGGTAAGACAACAACTTCTAATCTTAGTGAGGCTGCCTACATTGCTTTCAATGTTACAAATCCACAGTATATCAAGGATGACGCTACTGTAGTTTTGAAGAATGTTGCTTATAAATACAATAATGGTAATCGTTACGAGGTAGGTACAGTAAGAGCAAGCTATAAAAAGGTTCTTCCTGCAGCATTCCCATCAGACATCACCTTCCGTCCAAAACAGGAGACAACTGATGGTTCTGGTAACTTCAAGGCATATATGAAGCCAGTTTCTGACTACATCGTTGCTGCAGCTGCTAAGACTGAGGGTACTGTAGATTTGGATAACATCTTCTACAACCTTGATACTAAGGTTTCATTTACTGTTAAGGATGCAGCTAAGAATGGTGACAAGATTGTAGATGTTAAATCAGATCCAACTCATGTTCTGACAATCAACAAGGAGTTCATCGACAGTAAGACTGCTCATGCAATCACAGCTTCTTATAACTTCGGTCTCATTAGCTGCCAGTATAATGCAGAGACCAATGCTTGGGAAAAGAAGAATTGGATTAAGACTAGTGAAAAGAACATGAATGTAACATTCGCTTGCTGGGAGTCTGTAAATACTTACGCTTGGAAGAAGGCTACTGCTGAGGTTAAGGACGGTGATGTTGTAATCTTTGCTAAGAATGCTACACAGCCTCAGCTCAAGTGGACTGCTGTAGGAACAACTGCTACCGTTGCAGGTAAGTACATCAAGACTACAAACTCTTACAACAATGACTTCTTCGGAGGTATGTTGGATGTAGTAATCGGAACAAAGAAGTTCTTGAAGGTTGTTGAAAATTCTGCAAACCTCTATTACGGTGCACAGGAGAATCCATACTTCAAGGTAACTGTTGATGCGAGCGGTAATTTCACATTCACTCAGAACAATGTTCAGGCAGAAAATGCACCTGTAGCAGATCATGTTGAGACATTGAAGTTCAAGGTTCGCGATGCATTCTGGCATGAGAATGAAATTTCTCTTGACGTTAAGATCTTGCGTCCAGCAGCTGCTGCAAGAAGAAAATAAGACAACATTCAGAATCTGAAAGATTCAAATTGTAATACTATTGGGGACGCTCATTCAGAACGTCCCCTTTTTTTATAACACATGATGAAAAAAACATTTTTCTATATGATTGGCATTCTTTTGCTGTGCATCCTTGGTATCACAAGTTGTAACAAGCAAGAAGCCAAAAAGATAACAGGAATAGTAAAGAATGTAAATATGCACGAAGACACGCTTAAAGACCTCACCCTGATGACAGGAGAGGACTCTATGGTGTTTAGTCTTGATGGGGTGAAGTTTAATAATGGAGTAATGCTCCCACACGACTCTGTTACGGTTTATTATGCGGATGGTAAGAACGATACAGCACGTGCTTTCATCGTGACCGTTCATCCCAAAGCATCTGTAATTGTTATTCCAGAAAATAACAAGAACAAGAAGCTTATTACAGCGCCAAATTGATAGTTGTATAATTCTAATTTATTAATACTTATGAATACAATGAAATCTTTATTTGCTGCTTCGTTGTTGACCCTCGGCACAACAGCAGCCATGGCTCAGGCTACCTATACCGATAAGGAGGGTAACGAGTATACATTCAACAAGCATTTCTTCCTGGACCTCCAGGGTGGTGCTCAGTACACACTTGGTGAAGCTAAGTTTGGTGACTTGATTTCTCCTAACGTACAGTTGGGCTTGGGCTACCAGTTCTCTCCTGTATTCGGCATGCGCTTGCAGGCTAACGGTTGGCAGAGCAAGGGCGGCTGGGCTGGTTTCCGCGCTCAGAAGGGCGAGACTCCTTACAACGCTCAGTATAAATATAAATATGTGGCTCCTGGTGTTGACTTCATGTTCAACCTCAGTAACCTCTTCTGCGGTTGGAACCCTAACCGTGTATTGAACGTTACTGCCTTCGCTGGTGCAGGTGCTAACATCGCTTGGGACAACGACGAGGTGAATGAGTTGGCTGCAACCATGAAGAATATGAATGCCTACAACCTGGAGTATCTCTGGGATGGTACCAAGGTTCGCCCTTACGGTCGTGCCGGTCTTGAGTTAGCTTTCAAGGTCAGCAAGTCTGTCAGCTTGATGTTGGAGGGTAATGCCAACATTACTTCTGACAAGTACAACTCAAAGAAGGCAGGTAACCCTGACTGGTATTTCAATGCTTTGGCTGGTCTTCGCATCAACCTGGGCAAGAGTGCTACCAAGAAGGAGAAGCCAGTAGAACCAGAACCAGCTCCAGCACCAGTTCAGAAGGTTGAGGAGCCAGCTCCAGCACCAGTAGTAGAGAAGAAGGTTGAGGAAATCCGTCGTGATATCTTCTTCACCATCAACTCTAACAAGATTTCTGAGAAGGAAAACAAGAAGATCCTCGAGGTTATCGACTTCCTGGTGAAGTATCCTGAGGCTAAGGTTGTTGTTACCGGTTATGCTGACAAGGGTACTGGTAATGACAGAGTGAACGACCGCATCGCTGCCAAGCGTGCTGCTGCCGTTGTCTGGATGTTGGAGAAGCGCTATGGCATTCCTGCTGAGCGCATCACTGAGGAATCAAAGGGTGCTCGTGTTCAGCCATTTGCAGAGAATGACAAGAACAGAGTATCCATCATGATTGCTAAATAATATCTGGCGTTCGCCATATATTATTTATCACTAATTCTGGATTAGGGGCAAGCCTGTAAAGCTTACCTGAATCCATGCTTTTAGCGAGGTTTCTTTTTCAAGATGCCTCGCTTTTTTGGTTTAAAAATAGTGTTCTTTTTCGATCCACCCCGTCCCTCCTTAGCCAAGGAGGGCTCCACATCCTAACCAAGCCTTCCCTTCTCAGAAGGGAAGGATGTAACCGCCCTCCGGTGCTGTTTTTGCCCCACCTGTCCCTCCCCTGCGGGAGGGTCCTTAACCCACTCCCAAGCCCTCGCCCTTTCCAAAAGGGCAAGGGATGTAACCGCCCTGCAGTGCTGTCTTTTTCGATCCACCCCGTCCCTCCTTTGCCAAGGAGGGCTCCACCGCTTTCCCCAAGCCCCTTTCCCCTCAGGGGACAGGGGATGTAACCGCCCTCCGGTGCTCAGAACCGCTTCGCTCTAAGGTTGGCGGGGCATCAAAGCCCTCGCCATATTTTGCGGGATGGGACCGCCTGGGGACAGCTCGCTTCTTTCCCTCGCCATGTTTTGCGGGCTGGGACCGCCTGGGGAACTTTTAAAGGTAAAAAATCTGCGTCATCTGCGAATTGAAAATCGGCGGCCGAAGGGAAAGCCAAATCTGCGTGACTTTTAAAGGTAAAAGAAAAAATCTGTGTGAATCTGTGAAATCTGTGGGACTAAGAAGAGTAAATCTGTGCGTCATCCGAAGAATAATTCATCCGATGAAATAAATCATCAGATGAATTATTCTTCCTTGATCTTCCATTCGCTGATGGTGCGCTGGGTGCTGTCGTAATTAACGCCAATCTTAAAGAGACGCTTGCCGTCGGCAGAATAAGGAATCAGATATCCCTTTTCATCAATCTGCCTGATTGCTTCCTCTGCAGAACCATCATACTTCAACTCGAAAACAAACACGGCATCCGGCATATAAACCACGGCATCAGCCCTGCCTATCGCACTGTTCTCCTCTACCCTCATGTGGGCACCCATCAGATTGAAGACAAGATAGAACACCGTCTGGAAATCCCGCTCACTCTTATTGCTCAACCGGTTGGAGATGCTGGCAAGATATGCTTTCAGTCGCACCATTGCACCCTCGACATCTGCCTCATAGAGTTTCTCCAGGAAATCACCTACCAGACTGTTGTTGTCCAGAGAAATCGGCGAAAGATAGTTGGGCGCAAGACTCTTGAGCATGCCTATTTTAACCTCCCTGTTTGGATATTCAAGAGTATAGCGATGCAGCAGCGGGTTATACTTCTTGATGGTGAGATAACCACTCTGATAGAGCAGCGGAAGTGCTGAAGTCATCATTTCCGGTGAAACATCAAAGTCATCCACATCGCATGACTTTTTCTCGATATCCATCACATTGACGTGATACTTCTGCAACGTCTTGATAAGATAAGACGGTGTGCCGGAACCAAACCAGTAAGGAGCTATGTCACGAGCATTCAAAGCCTTTACCAGACTGAACGGATTGAAGATGTCCTCTGATTTCTTGCTGAAATGATAGCCGTCGTAGAATCTTGTCAGTTCTGCCAGGCATTCCTCATACGTCATGCCAAGGGCTTCACCCAATGCTGCCACATCTGGTTTCATCTGGGTGGTAAGCTCTGTCTTGCTGATGCCGCAGATGGCGGAATACTGGTCGAACATGCTGATATTATCGAGGTTGTTGAGCTCGCTGAAGATGCTGAGCTGCGAGAACTTGGTAATGCCGGTGATGAAGGTGAACTCCAGGTACGGGTCTAGCATCTTCAGAGGACTGTAGAAGTTCTGCATGATGCGACGGAGGGGTTGCAGGTTCTCCTTCTCGTGCACCACGTCCAGCAGAGGGGCATCATATTCGTCGATGATGACCGCCACCTTTTCGCCCGTCTTCTCGTAAGCACGCTTTACAATACCAGCCAGTCTTTCATTAGGATAGTTTTCACCTTCTCCCTTACCATAAAGTTCTTCGTAGGGCAAAAGTCGTAGATTCAGATAACTGTTCAGGGCGTCAGCATCAAAATGCTTGGCACCGCTCAGGTCGAAATGGAGCACAGGGTGCTTCACCCATTCCTTCTCGTAATCAGCAATGGCCAATCCCTCGAAGAGTTCCTTTCTTCCCTCGAAATAAGCCTGGAGGGTAGAGGCAAAAAGCGACTTGCCGAATCGTCTCGGACGACTCAGAAAGACGTACTTCATTCCTTTCTCCCGGAAATCCACGATATATTGGGTCTTGTCTACATAGAGATAATGGCCCTCTCGGATAGTCGAGAATGTCTGTATCCCTACGGGATAGCAATTTACTATTTTTGCCATATTCCTACATGCTTTACGTTTTGCGCTACTAAATTACGAAGAAAATCTGAATTAGCCAAGCATAAGTGGAAAAAGTTTGTGCCATCAGCTCTCCTTCAGCAGTTCAATCTCTTCTTCCGTCAAGCCAGTGGCTTGGGTTATTTGATCGATAGGAAGTCCAAGTGACAGAAGGTTTCGGGCGATTTCCAGACTTCGCAGGGACATGCCTTCAGCTCTTCCTTCAGCTCTTCCTTCTTCCTTACCTTCAGCTCTTCCTTCAGCTCTTCCTTCTTCCTTACCTTCAGCTCTTCCTTCAG
>ERZ1023617.458-NODE-458-length-15276-cov-10.606596_pt1 | contig 15276 bp, 16 predicted proteins | sample MGYA00380328_ERZ1023617 | MGnify/ENA primary metagenome ERZ1023617 (study PRJEB33179, sample SAMN07448977) | human gut metagenome | biome: Human-gut; feature: Human associated habitat; material: Faeces | host: Homo sapiens | place: India: Bhopal | collected...
CGACCATTTATAAACATAAGTTTCGCTATTTGTTCTTTTGTGTAACCTTCTTTAGATAAAGTCTCGTATGGTCGCAAGATTCTGTTGAGATATAACTCTTCAACACCCATAAATCTGAGACATTCTTCTGGAGTAAGTCTTCTGATTCTCATATATTGTCCTTCTTTGAGACTATCAACAACTGAAAGAAACTTATCTCTATTAGGACATGCTCTTAGTGCTTTTACTGTTTGCTTAGAAGGCTTCGCATTTTCTAAGACTGCAGGAACTATATGCTTATCACCTCTCCACACTTCTATGACACAAGCAGAACGTTCTCTTCGACAACCGGTCATATTTATCAAACTAGTTCCACCGGTAGTAGTCATCAAGGTTTGTATTGTACCATTTGAACATAAAGGATAAATAAAGCGTGAAATACATTCTGTTAATTGAGAGGTAAGCAGTTTACTTGGATACTCTATATTGTTGTTTACGGAAGCAACATACCCATCCTTGGCATTACGAATGATGTCGATATAAGTGTTCTGTTCTTCAACTGCCAAATAGTATTTATCATCAACTACATCAGAAAGTAAGTCTTCTGGCTTTATCTTTAATTTCTTTGTCTTAGGCCATTCGAAATTAGTCTTTTCATCATTATCTATTCGCATGGAGACCATAATGAGACGTTTTCTATTTTGCGGGATGCCAAAGTCTGCGGCACATAGCACTTTGTAGTAGCTGACATAACCATAACTCGCAACTGTTCTCGCCCATTTCTTAAAATCATCATCATTTCTTGGATCAAGATAGCCTTCAACATTTTCAAGGATAAGCCACTTCGGACGTTTTGACGCAATCGCTCTTTCTACCTCCCATACCAAGGAAGACTCTGTACCCGAACCTTTCTCAAAACCTTCACGCCGTCCTGCTCTACTTGCATTTTGACATGGACTGGAATAGAACAAGATGTCAAAGTCTTCAACTTGACTCCAGTTTATTTTAGATACATCAGGATAACATCTATTCGCATATTCAGGGAATGCGAGGTTATGTACAAGTTGAACTAATGAATTTATGTCACTCCAACCAATAAGTTCAACACTAAAGCGATCCTTAAAGTTCTTGACTGCATCTATCAAGCCCATCATTTGGGAATCATACCCACTAAACAGGGTAAACATCTTAATCTTTTTATTCATTTTTCTTTGTATTATATTTTGGAAAAGTCTGAAAACACTTTTGGTTTTCAGACTTTTAGGTTAGTAATTATGCTGCTATATTAAAAGAGGTGGTTACAAACTTCTCAATGGTATCAAAATTTACAACATCTGCTATCAAGTCACGGGTCTTAGGCGATAAGGCTGCACACACTATAAGTTGTGACAGAATAGCCTGCACTTCTCTTTTTTGTGCAACTATATCGGTTCGTGTCTTGATTTTCAACTCCTTTGAAACTCCTGAGAGTGTTTTAAAGATGATAGACTTACCATTGAAGCTCGCAGAAATGGCATTGTTTGTTTGAAACTTCACTTCAGACTCCAAAGAGAGTCCTTTCATCTGCAAATAGAAGAGTGTATCTTCTGAAGACGTCATGTAAACCATTATTGTAGAAGAGATTGCTTTAACGACGGCATCAATAGAGTTCTGTTTGCTTTTTTCTTTTGGAACATCATAGACTACAGAGCTATCTAAAGTTGGCAAAGCTGCATCTGCCTTGATTTTCGCCTTTGGTTTCTGCGACAGTTTTAGCAACTTGTCTTGTCCTTTTTCGTACATATCGACAATGGCATCTTCCAATTTATTGTAATCAAGTTTGCCTGGTGTCTTTCGCCATCCTTTTGAACCGTCAAGCAAAGAATCGTATGACTTGCAATGTGCTACACAATAGAGCAAATCATCATGCATACTACAATGCTTTTCATCGGTTGCTTTTCCTGAAGCGAGTTTCTTGGTAATGGTCACCATACCTAAAGAGGCATCTTGAATCGCTTTCGTGAATTTAGCGTCCTCTGCACCTTTATTATTAATGGCAGCCTCTTGAACAAGTCTTGCAATTTTATGAGCAGACTCTTTCGAGAGACATAGAAAATCGACACTTTCAGGAGTAAGAATGCCTTTGGCTATAAAGTCTTTGGCATTGGCTTTAATTCTTTTTGCATACTTGTTTTTGTCAAGAGACTCTTGATTGTTTGTCACACTTGTTGTCTTAGTTAAATTCTTAATCTGTTTCATAGTTTTATTCTCTTCTTTTATTTTTGTGTTATAAATATCTGTAATAGAAATCGTTTTTTCAATATGCTTGCCGTCATAGATTGCAAAATGCATTTTTCTATTCTTTTTAGGCTCACCATCATAAATAACATTTTGGTTGCTATCTAAAATGACAAATGATGTTCGACTACCTAGAGCACCTTTTTGTAGCAGAGAATCTGCTTCTTTTATTGTTGCGATATAAGCGGTATCGGCATCTGGATAAAATCTGATAGCACCACTCTGCTGCCCGATACGGAGATATGCGAAATAACTATTTGTGTAGTTCATATACTTGGTAACATTCTCCTTTTCATTGTCTATGGAGTCTGACGAAAGTCTCATCGTGCTAGACTCTTCCTTTATTGCTGCAGCTTCATTCTGTATTAAACACTGTAATTTATCCTTTATTATTCTCATAATTAACTCATTATGACTTTTTCAAAGCAATTAAGGAGAGTGTGCACCCTACTCCAAAATCGCTTTTACTTAAATCTCTTTATTTTTTCACCATCAAGAATATGTATCGATGGCGTTGCCATATAAGTCATTTTAAACCTATATATATAATAAGGTGTACAACTAGAGGGACACCTCTAACCTCTTCGCTTAAAATAAAGCGTTTTCTTTTACTGGCTCTTGAGGCAACAATTCGACATAATAGCCTTTCTTCACGAGATGTCCGCGTTCTTTCTTAAGGTATTGTTTTAAATACGAGTATCCTACACCTAAAAAGATTGCAGCCTTGCGTCTTGACTCAAATACCAATCTTTCACCTGTCGTGTCTGAAATTAGAGCAACAGACATAATTTTATTATTTTCCATTTTTATAATGTTTTAATTTTAAGATGTACTTAAAGGAGACATCTTACACCCTTCCATTGCTGGACACATTATTATATTATAATGATACAGGATTCACATCATAAAATTTTAAATCCCATTTTTCATTATCATCGCTTATTATAAAAGCGATGATAAAAGTTTATTTTTTCTCCAACTTTTTTTTATTAGAGAAGGAATTGATTAATGTCCATGAAGTATCTTTCGTAGATATTACGGACTGTTTCTATCTTTTTTTGAACAATAAGCTTCCACACGCCTTTACTTCCCCCTTCATAGAGCTTGATACCTCTCAGAAAGTCTGGATACTTTAAGAGAATTGTTTCAATGGTGGTATTATCACGACAAGACTTCATGTAAACATCAATACCACCGACCTTACTTATCTCAGTTCTAAACTTTCTCCAACAAATCTGGCGTTTAGGTTCTTCATCTACGATTGTCACCTTATTAATATTAGGAGTAGTGTTTGTTGATGTTGACGTCTCAGGTTCCTTCTCAGCATAAGTCTCGGCTTTTAACTGAGCAGACTCTTCTGGAGTCAATTTTCTTAGTTTACGCAATTTTCGCCCCTCACCTGTTTTGAAGTAAACATTAACCTCACCTGAATGTTTGCGACATCTTACAACTACATCGTCAAGAACATCTTCATTACACTCTACCAAAACTGTAACATTCTTACGAACTACCAATTTCTTTCTCAAATATACCTTTGTCATAACTTTTTATTTTAAAGGGTTAAACATAAGAGGAAAAACAAGCTATTTTATCCCCCAAAAATTAAATCTACTACAAAGATACATTTATTTTTTAGCATATTTCTGCAATTAAACTATATGGGAATTTACCCGAATATTTCCAAAAACAGAAAATCGCATAAATACTTGATTATAAACAAAATAAGGGGATTTACGAAGCGTAAATCCCCTTACAGATATAGATTTTGGAAATTTAATTTCCAGTTTTTCACAGATATGTCGAAATTATCTTGTCTATTATTTTTCTCGTCAATTCGGAAGTATTTTCTATGTTCCAACAAGAAATATACGATCTTCTCTCCAACAATTTTCCTTTGAGACTAAACTGTCCGTTAGCGTTTGCTATTTCACTATCTATCTTGGAATACTTTCCTTTAATCAATCCTTGATTCATAAATAAGCCTATAACATTATAAACGAGTACCAAGTTAAAGCCACCATTAAATTTATTGGGACTTATCTGGGTTATTTTCTTTCGAAGTTCGCTATCACGCAGAATCACTCTAAACTTCGACTTTAAACTATCAGAAGAGTTAGCCTTACCTATAAATTCCTCACCGAATATTACATCTATGAAATTCAATGCTTTCTCTATAGTTTCATTCAGTAAAGTCTCATCATCAGTAACATCTATCGCATCTGCCATATGTTCTATAATATAATTAAAGACAGTTACTTCCTTAGCTATATAAACAATATCCTTTCCTTGCTTAATGTAGATGAGATACATAAGTCCATTTACAAGAGAATTATTTTCTTCCCAATCAATAAGCTCTCCAGAATAAATATTCTCTGCCAAGAAAGCAAGGTAGCATTTGGGAGTCGCTATGTCTTCAATAGAAGCATCTTCAGGATATGGATTATCAGCTTTCAACCTATCAAGCTTTTTAAAGAAGACTTCCACACATTGTTGTGGAGTGAGTAAATCCAAACGAAGCTTATGATAAGGAGTAACATAAGAACTAAGTGCAGCATCTACATTCACCCGATCCTTAAATCTATTCAAATGACTCATCACTATCTTTCTTTCCTCTTCAGACAAGCTAGGTCCATTCAGTACCGCCAGTTCTTCTGCTGTAAGCGGACTATTTGCATCTAGGAGAGTGAAACTTTGAAAGCAATCATTCTCCAATCTCATATTAACACTCTCTTGTAGCTGCTTTCCATTACAGATACCCGAATGGGCAGAAAGCTCATACACATAGATCAACAAAAGCATCACAGAATAAATCTCCTTACGATACTTTTCTTTCTGTACATTCATTACAGAAATGAGGCTTATGAGAAAATCCTTATCTTCAAGACACAATGCTCCAATTTTAATATACGCATCATTTTTATACCCGAAAAAAGGTACAAGCCACTCGTTTTTCTCTTTATTCCATTTCTTACGAAGCGCACCACAAACTCTCATATATAACAGATGACGATCTTCCGGATTAAGTGGAGATACTATATCTTTATAACATCTCCCAACAATACCTAAAATTGCATCTATCGTCTCATCGCCTACATTCTTTAAGTTTGCATAGTTCCTTACATCACTCCACATAAATAAAGAAGAACGAATAGACTCAGCGTATGAAGAATGAACAAAGTTCCTAAAATCCAGTTTTAGAAACATCTTATACCGTTCCAATGTAACAGCCTTTGATGCTGGCTTTCCCACAGCAAATAACATAGAAACATCTTCTGTCTTGATATTCAAAAAAGACAGAAGAGCATCAAACCTTCGTACATAGCCAGGTATATCTATATGGTGATCAAGTAATACTACTTGATCGTTTATGTCATCTGTATATGTATTATTCATTGCTATACCTTTAAATATTTGAATTTGTATGCAAAAATAATACTTTTTTCAAGCAGTACCAAAAGAATGTATTAGAAATTGAGTTTCGGCTCTAAAAATAATGTAATACTTAGAAGAAATACAAAAATATCATTTAAAAATAGACTTTCTCCACCACTTCAAATACAAGCCAAAATTTAATTTTTGAGTAGATGAGAGAATATTATAAGAAAGTAGATAATGAAACTATCAATGAGCTGATGGCAAGCTTGGAAGAAAACGAAAAAGCAATTCGAGATATGAATGAAAAAAGAGGTTTGACCATATACACCAACCACGAAATCTGTGATGTACTTGACATAAACGAGAAGCTATTACGTAAATATCGCTATAATGGTTTGCTGTCCTATAGTAAATGCGGTGATAAGTATTGGTACACCCAAACAGACATAGATGAATTCATAGCAAAAAACAAACGTGAAGCATTTTATTAATACACCTTATTATAATAGGAGATACACGAAACTAAAAAATTGAAGAATATGACAGAAAAGAAAGAAATGTTACTGATTGAAAAGACACAATGGGAATCATTGGTGTCTAAAGTTCGAGACCTAACCCAACAAGTCTCAATTTTAAAAGAGTCTTATGTTCCAAAGTCTCAATACTACACGAACAAAGAATTACGGATATTGCTTGGAGTAGAAGAAAAGTTGATTCGAAAATATCGGGAGCAAGGACTACTCGCCTATTCCAAGATCGGAGATAAGTATTGGTATAGCCAACAAGATGTTTCAAACTTTCTAGAAAAGACTCACTATGGCTCATTCACCTAAATACATAGACAAAAGAAAAAAGACACTCTCTAAGGATGTTATTCCTCAAAGAATGTCTTATAAAAAAAGCTTTATATGAATCATATATATTTATCTATAAAAGTCATGACTGCAGAAGGCTCTTACAACGCTTGACTGTATTTACAGACACACCGGTAGCTTTACTGATGTCTCGAAGACTAACCCCTTTGCCCAACAAACGAAACACATCTTTATATTGAGTTCGAAAGTCCTCGTCACTTTTGCGGTATCCAGTCTTGCGTCCTACCTTACCTCCATTGGCACGGAAGTTGTTATAACCGCTCGCCATTCTTTCTTTGATGGTTCTACGTTCCATACGTGCGACTTCAGCCAACAAAGTAATCATGAATTGACTCATCGGATTCACCTTGCCATCAGGTGTAAGAGTCTCTATATTATAGTTCATTATATACAACGAGACCTTTGCCTTATTAAGCATATCAATAGCAGCTAACACCTGGAGGGTATCACGACCCAAACGAGAAAGTTCCGTGACAAGCACCCTATTAATATAATGTACGCGCGCGTATGAGAGAAGAGAAGTAAGTTCTTTACGTTCATCATTCTTTTTGGCGCCACTTATCTTTTCAGTGAAAGTCCCTGCTATTTCCCATTGATGTTTCTTGGCAAACTGAGTTAAGTCTGATACTTGACGCTCGTAGTCTTGAACTTGGGTTGAGACTCTACAATACAAAACGACTTTTTCCATATCTTTACCTATGCTTATTTATCATTATAGCACGAAGATACACAATAAATGGGAATTAAGAAAGAATGGAGCACCTAACTGCATCAAAATAATCTTTTAGATTGAATCAATACGAAAAAGTAAGCTAAAACGAGCTCCTTTAAAGATTAAATTGATACGATTATCATTTTGATGCATTGGCGCTTGTTGCGGATAGTCTTTTCTTCTACCGATAGGCATAATTGTACAGACTGTGTTTCTTCACCTATATGTCATGACTACAGGCATAGTTATAGTTCCATGATACCGATTCTTTCAGATTATACCAGGTAGAAATTGAAGGTTTGTTACTGCCTGCCTGATTCTATACAGATACATTAGATTTTATCTGATAGCAGCATGGTTCTATGTATATTATGGTAGATGTACTCCAGCATGAATTTATCATAGGATGGGATGAATTTTTCTTTTAGTATTTATCTTCCTATAAAAAGACGGAACACTTTTACGTTTTAGATAGCAAGTATCTAGAGAACTAAAATCAAGATAACAATAATCCAGAGCTTTAATTCTTTAATATAGTATATGAATCAGAAGAAGTAACTTTTTATAGATGTCAGGGTGAGCGCAAAGCGCTCACAAGGGGGCTTTGCCCCTCTTATCCTAAAACCCTAAAACATAGAGACATAGTTTGTAAAACATAACATGTTGTTACATATATCTATAGTTTATGTTATATTACAGTGTATTCATTTATGTTGTATAATAGTATTGAATAGTTCATGTTGCTATTATATATACATGATATGAATATGTTGTATAGTAACATCTTACTTAGCTTTGTACGACATAGCATTGACTCGTTTTTGACTCATTACTCTGAACTGTTTTTGACTTATTGCTTAATACATCAAATCATTTTTGATTCAAACATAAATTTTTCTCTAAAACAGGTCATTTTTCCAAAATACAGAGATAAATAAATTAAAAAAAAAGAAGTTTTATATGAAAATCAAAGAGATTCTATTCGACTACACAAACCCGATTGACATTCCTACCAAAAATTTGGCAGACGACGTAAACAACATTCTCGGTAATTTCAAGAAAGCATTGCATGACAATGTAGGTAGTCCTTATAACACAGAAAAAAGATACCGAGAGTTCTTCAAGTATATCAATACCTGTTTCAAACAATGTATTTTACACAACAAGAGATCAAAGACTGGTATTTTCGTTGGTCAGCACAAGAACTATTCTATTGACACTGCCGTAAAAGAGTATTATGACTTTACGGTATCCCGCAATAATCTACAGATGGACTATACTTCTCAAAAACTATACAAAATGACACTCGTCGAAGTATCCATTCTACTTTTTACATATGAAAAGATCTATGACTTCCAAATTAAGTATGCCATCATACATTTACTTCGCAATCGATTCAAATATTACTCTGTAGATTGGGAGGAAAACTATACTATTCTACCATTCCGATATGATAGGGACGATATAGAACTCGTCTATAACTGGGTACTAAATACAGAAACTACAGACCTTCCAAAGATAGGCAATGAACAGGTCACAATATCCCATAGACAGAAAGCAGAGATACTTACACCTAAAAGTATCATGAAGCCGAGAAATAAAGATGATCTCGAATTCCTTATTAAAGATTGTAGTTCACAAACCGAGAGAAAACAGATTATTGCAAACCATTTCCATATAAGCATATCCACAGCTCAAAGAATGATGAAGAAGTTCGGACTACTAAACAAATCATTCAAAGAGATACATGAAGAAAGAAGCGCAAGGGAGCATGAAGAAATCAAAACTCTTATCACTAACCAACACGCAGAGACCAATGAGGTTATCAGTGAGCAAGCACAGACTATCATTGATTTACTTAATCAACAATTGAATGCTATGTCCAAACAAATAGATAAACTAAGTGATGAACTCGAAAGTCTCAGAGATGAGAACTTCAAGCTAAAAACATCTCAGAGTATGTTTCCAAACAACCAAAACAAAGACTGGTTTGTTGATACAGACTTTCTCAACAAAACTACACCTATTCTAAGATAATGTTTTTGAGATGAAGACAATCTTTCTGTAGCAAATAATTATAAAAATACACTTTTTATGCGACCAAACATAAATCTTTTCGGTTTATGTTTGGTCATTTCAATTAAATTCATTACAGCTCAAAGAATGATGAAGAAGTTCGGACTACTAAACAAATCATTCAAAGAGATACATGAAGAAAGAAGCGCAAGGGAGCATGAAGAAATCAAAACTCTTATCACTAACCAACACGCAGAGACCAATGAGGTTATCAGTGAGCAAGCACAGACTATCATTGATTTACTTAATCAACAATTGAATGCTATGTCCAAACAAATAGATAAACTAAGTGATGAACTCGAAAGTCTCAGAGATGAGAACTTCAAGCTAAAAACATCTCAGAGTATGTTTCCAAACAACCAAAACAAAGACTGGTTTGTTGATACAGACTTTCTCAACAAAACTACACCTATTCTAAGATAATGTTTTTGAGATGAAGACAATCTTTCTGTAGCAAATAATTATAAAAATACACTTTTTATGCGACCAAACATAAATCTTTTCGGTTTATGTTTGGTCATTTCAATTAAATTCATTACTTTTGTGGTGCAAATTCGTACCTTTACGTGCGATGATGCTAATAGCCCTACGCTGAAGTCACTTAAAAGAGTGTCGGTTGGTAGAGGGCAAACATAAGAAAAGCGTTATTGGCGCTTGGTTTTCTGACATCTTGAAACTTCGAACACTTCAATATCTGTCACGAAGCCATGCAATGATGATGCCTATGGGTATGTAATATTCGTACCTTTCATTAGTCAGCTCCCAAAAGAGCTGACTCTATGGGAGTGTATCTATACATATCGGCGTGGGGTCTCGTTGCTCGTTTCTGACAGATGGGTAAGTTCGAAGACCTCAAGATGTGAAGCGAGCGACAATGGGCTTCACGCTTTTTCGTGCTTAGACTAGCACTTAACTATTAACAATAACAGTCCGAATGGAGCCATAGGACATAAACTTGATGTCTGGCTTTATGGGCAACAAAATAAGACATAACAGCAAAGCTTTTACGACGTGCGAGCAAGATCGTGCAGCCGTAAAAGCTTTGCTGTTTTTAGTTTTGTCGAAACATGACCAGCCTGATAAAGATAAAAGACTTAATATGAGAAAGACTAACAACAACAATATCAGCAAAGTCATAGAAGAGTACATCAGCAGTTCACCAATACGCCCAGTACTTATATGGTTTCATTCAAACCCTGATATTGACAACGCAAGACATGCTATCAGCGAGATGAATGGTTGTGCAACCTGCGGACAAGCACTTTACGTAGATAAGGCAGGGGCTATCCAAACGCTCACTCCGTCTGGAGATGATGAACAGTTCATCATTCCTGGAACATACAACGAGAACACCAAGTTCTTCCTGTTCCACCGCTATGAGGAACAGTTAAGAGGAGAATATCTTAAATATGCTCTAGACTTAATGTATGAGACCAAGTGTCCTGTGGTATATCTCGCCAACGACTATTCTAAGGAGAAAGAGCCACAGACTAATGTCTCAGCGTTTGAGGAATGGGAGTACATCAACGAATAACAAACTAAAGAAAATGCCGAAACGCTTGAAAGGAAGTAGGTGATAAATTTAAAAGTTTTTTTATGGCACGTTATAACGTTTATTTTAAGTCAGAAGATGCAAGTCCATGTGACAGCAATCGAAACAGTTATACTATTGATGCTTCAAATGAACAAGAGGCTATTGCCAAATGGGAAAAGACGAGTTATGCCACAAATGGAAGTTGCCGAAACAAAATTGTCGGCGTAGAAAAGATTAGTAGCTAAAATATAAAATTATTATCACTTTAATATTACAAAATTATGGACATAGAATACAATGACATCTGTAAAAAGATGGAAGCTAAAGGATATGAATATATCCAAGAAATAAGTGCATACTGTGTAAATCATACCTCTGTAGCCGGAAGTATAACCGGACATATCTTCGGAGAGGAAGGTGAATTTGCTTTATTTGGAAAAAAATTGGGAAACATCACTATCTTACGAGTATGTGGAACAAAATATGAATACGAAATAACAAAAGCTAATCGAGTAGTATATGAACATATAAGAACTGTTGTTTTTGACAATAGAGGTGGTATGTTCGCCGAAGGAGGCTACGAAAAAGTCTTTTGTAATGCACAATTCACCAGCAACAACGGAACCACGTGGTATTTTTGTAATCCTTATTGGAATTAAAATGTTCGACTGAACACATAAGAGTGTAATATTCACAAATAAAACATAGAACTATGGGATTATTTGATATTTTCAAGAAGAAATTCAAAGAGACATCTGAGACAACACCTTCTAATGTGGAAGTTAAAACAAGTAAAAGAAATTCCAAAGATGCAAGCAAGGAGTTTGAAAAGTATCTTACATTAGCTGAGGAAGGTGATGCAAAGACACAATTAAACCTTGCCTTATGCTATATCTTTGGACATGGTACGGCTGTTGATAACATAAAAGCAAGCAAGTGGATTCTAAAAGCAGCAGAGCAAGGTGATGCTAAAGCATGTTTCTTTGCTGGTAGAGTCTATTTCTATGGAACAGGAGTTCCACAAGATTACCAAGAGTCACTAAAATGGTATAGAAAAGCTGCCGATAAAGGAGTACTCAGAGCACAACACGATATTGCAACCTTCTACCAATTAGGGAAAGGCGTACCACAGAGCTATTCAGAAGCTGCAAAATGGTACAGAAAGGCAGCAGAAAATGGATATGCATACTCTCAGAAAGTATTAGGCAACTATTATGAGCAGGGACTTGGTTTAGAAAAGAACGAACAAGAAGCACTCAAATGGTATTATAAGTCTGCCATGCAAGGTTTTTCACCTGGTCAAAATGAACTTGGTGTTTGTTTCATAAAGGGAACCGGTACATCAAAGAATTACGACGAAGGAGTAAAGTACATTCGTATGGCAGCCGAACAAGGTGACGCTTCCGCACAAAACAATCTTGCCACTTGCTACTACAATGGCACAGGAGTTGATGAAGACGAAGAAGAAGCTGTAGAATGGTATCGCAAAGCAGCTGAGCAAGGACTTGTCAGTGCTCAAAAAAGACTAGCAAAATGCTATGAGGACGGCATCGGAGTTGAAAGAAATGGAACAGAAGCTTTAAAATGGCTCAACATGGAGGGGAAATATACCAAGACGCCATACTCTCCCGTAGAGATGAGTTTCGAAGAGTTTGCCTATGACATTGAGTAAGAAATATTTCAATCATAGAATTAACACTTATGATAACATTGCATTACATAGATTTTAATGGTGATGAAGAAAAAATAGAAAAACTTGTTTCACCATCATGCATCTGCTCAATAGAGCCTATACTTGATGAAGAAAGTGAGCATCATTCAAGACTTACACTAAAGAATGGGACTTCTTTTTCAGTAGTTGAGACGGTTGAAGAAATCAAGAGCATGCTAAAGTCCGAGACATAGTAAGATTACATGATAGAAATATTCTGTCATGAAGAGAACACCGAAACGCTTGAAAGGAAGTAGGTATCATACAACTTACAAACAGAGAATTTATGTTAATATTTTTATTTGGAATCCTCATTGTCATATTACTATTTGTGGTTGGTAGTTCATTTTTAAGCCTTTTATGGGGTACTCTCTACTCATTCTGTGGCTGCGACGACCCATGCAGTGACATAGGATAAGAAATCAGAAAAGAATAAAATCTGCAAGAGGAATTCTCCCCCTCTTGTAGATTAAACATGGACTGACATATGAAAGAAAAGCTGATAAGACTATTTGTATATTCATTAGTAAAGACCATTACCTTAGCACGATACATACCGATAAAGGCATTATACCTAATATCAAGTATCGCCTCAAGACTTCTTCCTGTTATAGCTTCAAAACATACTAAACGAGTAAAAAGAAATCTTGAAACGGTATTTAATGGGATGGACAAGAATACAGAGCGTTCTATAATACATCACTACTATAGAAATTTGTATGATTTCACTTTTGAATTGGCAAAGAACTCGTATCACTCAGACTATAAAATATGTGAGGAATGTAGATTTACGAACATAGAGCTTATCAAGACTCTATTACAGCAAAACAAAAAGATACTATGCTATAGTGGACATTTTGTAAACTATGAGCTTTTAGTTTCCTTTCCTTTACATATCCAACATATTTGCATGGGCAACTTGTATTACTCAGGTAAAAGGAATTTGCTTACAGATTGGCTTGCAAAAACGAGACAAAGATATGGAGCTATAAATATACCACATAACTCTCCTATCAAGCCTATCTTAGCTATGCTGAAAGAACTGGAAAAAAAAAGATATGATGGAATTGTTTTGGGTAGCTTAGCTGATGTACCCCCATCAAAAAAAAGCCAACAATATATCCACAAATCTCCATTTTTCGACCACCTTCTTTCTGTTTATACAGGAACAGAGAAGATTGGAAGAAAATACAATATGAATTTTGTATATGCACATATAAGTAGGAATAGAAGAGGAATATACAATATTGAATTCAAGCAAATGTCCCCTAAAGACATCAATACAAATCCCTACGCATATACTGACGAGTTTGTTAGACTTTTAGAACAGAACATACGAGAGCAACCAGACTTATGGATGTTATGGGGAAACAAAAGACTTTCTATCACATCAGATAGAAGAAATGGCAGTGTGTAGTGAAGTAGATGTTGTTCATTTCGTTCTTTTCCTGTTTTTCCGACACTCCATTCCGGTTTATCCGATAATGACGATAGTGGACAGAGGCAGAAAAATATATACCTTTGCATCAGAATAATAAAATACAACAATGGAGAAATATCATATAGGTCAGGAAATTCTGAAAGAGGTAAAGGCTAAGTTTCCTTCGGTGGCAGCCTTTGCCAGAGAACTGTGTAAGTCGAACTCTGCTACATATGAGATATTCGGAAAGACGAGTCTCGATACAGACTTGTTGCTAAAAGTCTCAAAACTGCTGGACAGAGACTTCTTCCGAGAATTCTCAGAGAAATGTCTGAACGGAGAAGTGGCGGTAGTAGATAAGCAGACGGCAGAGAACAGCATCTCGCTGCTCCTGCCAGAAGATAAACTGCATACAGTATCACCACCCCAAACAAAGGATGTGGTGGAAGAATATCTTCTGATACCTCGCAAAAAGCCACTCGTAGTGTTCTACAGTGGGGCACGCAGTCGCAACCTACCCCGTTTTGTATGCAAAAAGGGCGAGGAGATATATGGCGAAGGCATGGTGAGAAAAATAAAGCTCGAACCTGCCGAACTGATGCATTTTGAACTTGGCGTGATGTCGCTCGCCAAAATGCCACAGAAGGTGGTCGTGATAAAATGCACTATGGCAAGAGACTATAACTCCCATGTGCTCATTGCCGAAAGACTGGCGGAGGAGTCGGGAAAGCACGTCGTGCTGCTATGCCTAGACCCTATCCATATTCCTACGCTGCCCAATGGAAAAGTGGTACTGAAGTCGCTTGCCGTATCAACCTTCAAGTCGTGGAACAAACGTGCACACATATTCATAGCCGATGACATGGAAAAGCGTTTCGCTTACCTCATCGAACTGTTCCAAGCCATCAAAGGCAAGGGATATATGGACAGAATATACGATAGCATAGAGAGCAAAGATAGTTGGGCAGGCACCTTGAAAGACTTGATGGAAGAGGCAAAGCAGAATCTCACTACTTTCGAAGACATAGTGTTGGAAGAAACCAACGATAAGGACAATCGTCAAGTGGAATATCATCAGGTGAGCACCATTCAGCCTACAGTTAACGACTTGAATCATCCAGAGGGGATTTCGCATATCCGCACCCATCTGCGCTACCGCATGATTAAGGAGACAGGTGAGATATTAGAGTATGAGCCAATGAGCTTCGACCAAGTGAAGGTAATGAATAATACAGAAGAGATGTAAGTTCAAGACATGCTATTCTTTTATGGATACAACTAAAAAAATAATAAATATGAATACAGGATTGACAAAAG
>ERZ1023617.461-NODE-461-length-15235-cov-40.380501_pt1 | contig 15235 bp, 17 predicted proteins | sample MGYA00380328_ERZ1023617 | MGnify/ENA primary metagenome ERZ1023617 (study PRJEB33179, sample SAMN07448977) | human gut metagenome | biome: Human-gut; feature: Human associated habitat; material: Faeces | host: Homo sapiens | place: India: Bhopal | collected...
AGGGGGTAGTGACAATTGTGTCGTGGGAGTTCGAGTCTCCTCCTCTTCACCATTTATTTTTTTGTTGCGGAAATAGCTCAGTTGGTAGAGCACGACCTTGCCAAGGTCGGGGTCGCGGGTTCGAGTCCCGTTTTCCGCTCTTTTTTTATTTTCTATTTTCAGAAAAATACACTTAACTTATGAATTTATATTTACGATATTTTGATCGAGAGGTATTCGTATCAAATGCAGACCAAGCAATAGATTTTTTAAAAAGTATTCCTGAGATTAGTGTTGATGCCGATTTGGAAGCCGATATTCGGGAATATGCAGCAAGTGATGTTTGTTATCCTAAGCGTTATAAGGTACGTCCCCGCGTTTATTTTATTGTTATCAAGACTGCTGCTGCCAATATGCAGGATTTCAAGGATAAGAAAGCTGTTCGTCCTGCTTCCGTAGCGCGAGAGATGAATGACAATGTTTTCAACCGTCTTGTGGAGGAGCGTCCGGGATGGTATGAGGGTAGCTTGGACTTTAAGCGTGTGGTATTGATTCCTGCTACAGGCAAGTTTGAATATCGTGACACACATTTCGTAGCCAATGTCAAGGCAATGTCGGGACAGGATTGCTATGACAGAATTATAGAGCATCTGCGTGAGCGTGTGGATTCTCGCAGTCAATTTCCATCTGTAAAGGGAAAGAACTATCATTTCCGTTATTTGGGAATGTGGAAATAAAACACTTAAGCTTATGAATAAGGTGATGTTGATAGGCAATGTAGGCAAGGAGCCTGATGTGCGTTATTATGATGCCGACCAGGCTGTGGCTCAGGTTACTTTTGCTACTACCGAGAAGGGTTATACGTTGGCCAATGGCACGCAGGTTCCCGATCGTACCGAATGGCATACCCTTGTGTTCTATCGCACTCTTGCCAAGATAGTAGAGAAGTATGTCCACAAGGGCGACAAACTCTATGTAGAGGGCAAGATACGCTATCGCTTCTTTGATGACAAGCAGGGCAAACGTCGCTTTGTGACAGAAATTTATGTCGACAACATGGAGATGCTTACCCCCAAATCGGCTTCTGCTCATACGGATGCACCGGCCCCTAATGTCGAGACCAAGACAGAGGAGACACCCGCTTCGGATTCAGACAGTTTACCTTTTTAATTTTTAAAGATACTATACAACATTGGATATATCGACCATAACCGAGGCTTTTAGCGATGTCACAATCCAGTCGCCTACTGTAGGCGTTATGTTGGCTGGATTGTTGGCTGTAGCTTTGGTCTTTCTTTCTGCTTTTGCCAGTGGTTCTGAGATAGCTTTTTTCAGTTTGTCGCCTTCAGATGTGGCAGAACTGGAAGATGGCAAGAATCCGAGTGACAGAAAGATTCAGATGTTGCGAGAGGACTCTGAGCGTACTTTAGCAACGATTTTGATTACCAACAACTTTGTCAACGTCATGATTGTCATGTTGCTGAGTAATATTTTTGTCAGCATTGTCAAGTTCGGTCCCAAGGCTTATTGGCTTGAGTTCTTGATCATGACGGTGTTTCTCACTTTTCTTCTGTTGCTCTTTGGTGAAATCATGCCAAAGGTTTACTGCCGTCAGAATCCTCTTCGTTTCTGTCGCCGCTGTGTGGATGCCATTCTCTTTGCCCGTAAAATTTTCTGGCCTATAGAAACCATTCTTTTGAAGAGTGGAATGCTTGCCGAGAAGGTGATGAAGAAAGAGAATCATGTACTGAGTGTGGATGAGCTTGAACAGGCTCTGGAACTCACCGACAAGGACGATATCAAGAACGAGCAGAGCATGCTTCAGGGCATTATCCGTTTTGGCGACGAGACTGCCAAGGAGGTGATGACAAGTCGTCAGAACATTGTCGATCTGGATATTCAGAGCACCTATGCTGAGGTGCTGAAGTGTATCGTAGAGAACAATTACAGTCGTATACCTGTTTATCAGGACAATACGGACAATATCCGCGGCATTCTGTATATCAAGGACTTGCTGCCCCATTTGGATAAGCCTGCCAGTTTCCGTTGGCAGAGTTTGATACGTCCTCCTTATTTTGTTCCTGAGACCAAGAAGATTGACGATTTGCTTCGCGAGTTTCAGGAGAACAAGGTTCATATAGCCATTGTGGTCGACGAGTTTGGAGGCACCAGCGGTATTGTGACTCTTGAGGATATTATGGAAGAAATCGTAGGCGAAATCAATGACGAGTATGATGAGGAAGAGAAGTTCTACTCCAAGTTGAACTACAATACTTTTGTGTTCGAGGGAAAGACTCTGCTTGCCGATTTCTGTCGTATACTGAATATCGATGACGACGAGTTTGCCGAGGTGGAGGGTGATGCCGATACGCTTGCGGGACTATTGTTGGAGATAAAGGGCGACTTCCCCAGTATGCACGAGAAACTGGACTATAAGAACTATTCCTTTGAAGTGATGGGTATAGAGGAGCGCCGTATCAGTAAGATCAAGGTGACTGTGCATCCTGTCAGTTCTGGGCATGGTGATGACAAATAAAAATGGTGATGACAAATAAAGAGGAGTGTGAACAAAGATGGCAGTAGTAAACATACGTGAAGTATATCCTGGTGTGAGTTTAGGATTATGGCAGATGGATGAGTCGCCCGAACAGTTGTTCGACCTTTATCCTCATCTCTTGCCTTATCGTTCCTCTTTGGATGATAAATACAAGAATGATGGCAGGAAACTTGAGTTTCTTGCCATTCGTGCATTAATGTATGAGATGCTACGGGTCAATGGAGCTTCCAAGGGGTTGCTGTCTCATGCTGGCGACTTTACCCACAACGGGCAGGGCAAGCCTTTGTTCAGGGGCTATCATGTCAGCATCTCTCACACAAAAGGCTATGCTGCCCTTATTTTGTCGAAAAAATCAGAGGTGGCCGTGGACATTGAGTATATGAGTGATAGGGTAGAGCGCATCGCTTCCAAGTTTCTCAGGAAAGACGAACGGGCTGACTCCTTGGATGCCAAGTTGGTGCATTGGTGTGCCAAGGAAACTGTGTTCAAGTTGTTCTCGGAAGAGAATCTTCTCTTCGAGGATATGCGCGTGAAGCCTTTTGACACGATGGCCGACTGGGCTTGCGATGTTGAGAACCTGAAGAGCGGTAAGACAGCACGGGTTGATTTTGAACTCGCTATGGATTTTGTGTTGACTTATTCGATGTGGACGAAATGACAGAAACTGGCAGTAAAAACATATAAGTAATGGTAAAACATCATATATATAAGAGAGGTGTGCTGATGTGCGCTTCTCTTTTTTTCGGCTTGGTGGCTACAGCCCAAGTCTTTCAGGCAGAGTCTGTGTCTTCAGCCTGGCATGTCGTGAGGGAGAATGCTCAGAAAACATTTCCCAAGACGGTGGCTGCTGGCAACTATAGTGGTATCACGCATCTGCATGACGACGTCTATGCTGTGGTGAGCGATAAATCCGACAGCGCCTTGTTCTTCAAATTTCGCATACAGTTGAATCCTCTGTCGGGAGAGTTGGAGCACGTCGAGAACCTGGGTTTCAGTGAGACGGTTCGTGAGAAAGGGTTAGACCACGAGGCGATAGCCCGAGTGTCTGATTCTACTCTTGTTACAGTCAGCGAGGGCTTGTTCCGTTTTGCTGAGTATCCTGTATACGGAATGAATAATGACCATTGTGCTTTTCGTGTGGGCGAGTCGGTGGATGTCAGGAAGCAGAAGCCGGCAGACTTTGTTTGGTCATCGACTCATTCTCCTTCCGATTTTCATCCCAATTATGGCTATGAGTCACTTGCCTATGATTCTGTGCGTCATCTTCTGTGGAGCATTTCTGAAAGTACCTTGCGTAATGACGGCGAGCCTGCATCATGGCAGAATGGAGAAGCCAACAGGTTGCGCCTGTTTGCTTTCGACTGGAGCGAGCATTCCGACACTTCTTCCATGTTTGGTTCCGTCAGGCATCCTATAGCAGTTTCATACGCTTACCGGATGGATGCGCCTGCGATTCGCAAGCGGCCTCAGACCTATGCCATGGGAGTGAGCGAGTTGTGTGTGCTTCCTGATGGACAGCTTCTCGTGTTGGAGCGTGAGGTGTATGTGCCCAAGTCCAAGATAGGTGCTTTCTGCCAATGCAAGCTTTATCTCGTCAATCCTGCCGAGGAACAGGTCTTCCCTATGTCGGCTTCGTTTGCCAGTGATGACGTTCCTTATGTCAGGAAGACTTTGCTTACTCAGTGGTCAACCCGTCTTACCCTTCTCGGACGTTCCTTTGCCAATTATGAAGGGATGTGCCTTGGTCCGCAACTGGCTGATGGCTCCCAGGTGCTTATTCTTTTGTCCGATTCTCAAGACCAGTATGCTGGTGTCTTGAAAGACTGGTTTAAGACAATCGTATTGGCCAAATAGGGCTTTTGGGCTCAAACCAAAGATGAATCCGTAAACAAACAAAAAAGAGAGGTGTGCCGATAACGGTTACACCTCTCTTCGCTTTAACTCTCTAATTTGTTTAAACGTTTCGCATATTTCTATTTTAGTTTTGATACATCTACTTATTTGCTTTTCCTGCTTGTTTTATTTATATTTGTTTTATCTGCGTCCACCGAAAGAGCCGCCACCATGATTGGATGAGCCTCCACGGTTACCGCCGAAAGATCCGCCTCTGCTTGAGTTGCCGAAAGAACGGTTAGAACTGCCGGAACTGTTGCCGAAAGAGCGGCTTGGACTGCTTGAACTACTTCCGAATGAGCGGTTATGCGTGCTCTGTGAACTTCCAAAAGAGCGGTTGTAATCTCTTGCACCGCTTCCGAAAGAGCGGTTAGGAGTGCTCGAAGGTGTTCCGAAAGAACGGTTGTTGTCTCTTGAACTGTTGCCGAAAGAGCGGTTAGGTGTGCTCGATGGATTACCGAAAGTACGGTTGTTGTTTCTTGAAGCATTACCGAATGAGCGGTTGTTTCCCATCTGGCGATCGCGTGTCACGGTGGTGCGTGTGCTGCTTTGGCGTGTCATGTTGCCGAAACTCTGTCCTCGTCCGTAGTCTCCACGGTTGAATCCGTCTCTCATTCCCATTCTTGGTCCGCCATCAGGATGTGGTCTGCCATAAGTACGTCCGCTGTACCAGCTTCTTCCTCCGTTCCTGTGCCAGCTGTGTCCGCCTCTGTATACGGTGTAGAAGTGAGGGCGTCCGAAGAAGAAGTAGTCTCGGCGAGGGTATCTTGCGTAGATGCCGAAATGCCAGTAGCCTCCGTTCCAGTAGAGTGGGCGATAGAAGTAAGTGGCATTCAGGAAGGCTCTGTATTGCCAGTCGAGGAGAATGTAGCTCAAGTCGGCGTTGCGCTGTCTCCAGTATGCTCCATACAGGTCGTCGTAAGTGTTTACCCCCATGAGGTAATCCAGGTTCACTTCGTATGCAGCCTCATATTGGTCGTCGGTAAGATTCAACTCGTATGCCATCTTATCGGTCAGAAAGAGAGCCTGCTGGCGAGCCTGCTCGTAACTCATGGCCGATGCGGTAGAAACTGTCATTGTGAACAGTGTCACCATAGCTAATATAAACTTCTTCATAATCGTATCGTTTTAAAGAGTTGTTGTTTCTTGTTCTTTTTGTTTTACGTTGCAAAGATAGGTCAAAATGCTGGTCGAAGAAAAGGTTTTTCCCTAAATGGGCAGGGGAAAATCCCTAAACCACCGTCTTATGGCATAAAAATGGGGCAGAAATCAATGAAAACTTGCCTTTTGCTTGGCTGAAAGTAAACTTTTTCCTAATTTTGCAAAACATATTAATCTTTACCCGATTTTAGATATCTCAAGAGGATGAATAAAATACACCTTATTATATTAGCGGCAGCTGCGATGCTGCCTCTTTCGGTTCGTGCTCAGTATGCCTGGCAGGATGGTGCCGAGGCGGGAAAGCTCGACCTTGGCAAAGACGTTCGTTATCAAGTCGAGATGCAGGGGTCTTTCTCGCATGGCAAGACGCCGTTGTGGCTCAATGCCAACAAGTATGGCCTCTCTTCGCTTTCGTCGACCAATGGTTATCTGCGAGGCAGTCTTGTTCGCCCCTTGTCTCTCGACTCTGCACGCCGATGGGGAATAGGTTATGGTGCCGATGTGGCTGTTCCGCTTCATTACACCAGTCATGTGGTGGTGCAGCAAGCCTTTGTTGAGGCTCGCTGGCTGCATGGTGTACTGAGTGTGGGAGCCAAGGAATATCCTTTGGAACTGAAGAACCAGACCTTGAGCAGTGGCAGTCAGACATTGGGTATCAATGCCCGTCCTGTGCCACAGGTCCGGTTGGCATTGCCCGAATATTGGACTATTCCTGCCTTCGGACGCTGGTTACAGCTGAAGGGACATGTGGCCTTTGGTATGATGACCGACGACAACTGGCAGAAAGACTTCACCCAGCGTCGCACCAAGTATGCCGAGCATGTACTCTATCACAGTAAGGCTGGTTTCCTGCGTATCGGCAACGAGGATCGTTTCTGTCCCTGGAGCCTTGAGCTGGGGTTAGAGATGGCTGCCGAGTTTGGTGGCAATGTCTATCATCGTGGAGCCAATGGCGAGATGGTGCAGATACCTACGGGCAAGGGCTTTAAGGATTTCCTTCATGCCTTCATACCCAGTGGTGCTGATGCCACTGATGGAGCCTATGCCAATGTGGAGGGAAACCATTTGGGCAGCTGGCTGATGCGTTTCAACTACAAGGCCGACACCTGGCATATCGGTGTTTATGCCGATCATTTCTTCGAGGACCACAGTCAGATGTTTTTCCTCGACTACGACGGTTATGGCGAGGGTGAGGAATGGCAGGACCGCAAGAAGAACAGATACTACCGTTATAAGTTGAAGGACATCATGCTGGGTGCCGAACTGAATCTTCCTCACGGCACATGGCTTCGCAATGTGGTGTTCGAGTATCTCTATACCAAGTATCAGAGCGGACCTTTCAATCACGACCATACGATGAACATTCCCGACCATCTGGCAGGAATGGACGACTATTATAATCACGGCAACTATCCAGGCTGGCAGCATTGGGGACAGGTGATGGGCAATCCGCTCTACCGTTCGCCTATCTATAATGAGAATGGCGACCTCTATGTGCACGACAACCGCTTCGTAGCCTTCCATCTTGGTTTCGACGGACAGCCAACTTCCCGTCTGGGTTATCGCGTGCTGGCCACCTACCAGAAAGGCTGGGGAACCTATCAGGATCCCTTCACCAAGCCCCATCACAATGTGAGCTTCCTTGCCGAGGCCAACTATCGCTTTGCTCATGGCTGGCATGCCAAGGGCGGTTATGCCATGGACTTCGGCAGCAATCAGATGTTGGGTCATAATGCAGGTTTCCAGCTCACCGTGGGCAAGTCGGGCATACTGGATTTTGGTAAAAAGAAGAAGTAACGAATGGATAGAAATAACAGCATGACAAATATTAATCAAAAACAAAATATGAAGTCGAATACGCAACGACAGCATCCTATTGCTGCTCTTGGTGTGGCAGCAGTGGCAGGACTGCTGATGGCGTTGGGCTCACTTTCCTCATGTACTCTCGAGTCGAGTGGCAATGGCGATCTTGATGGCTATTGGCACCTTGAGAGCATTGATACCTTGGCAACTGGCAAGACGGGCGATTATTCCAACCGTCGTTTCTTCTGGGGCATAGAGCACCGGCTCATCAGTGTGTCTGATTTCGACCGCGATGGAAGACTGGGTTATTATTTCCGCTTCGAGCAGACTGGCGACAGCCTTTTCTTGGGCAAGGCCTATAAGAACAACTGGCACCAGGACAATGGCGATGATGGTGGCGATATTCCCGTCGACGATGTAGAGCCTTTGCGCCATTATGGTGTCAACGAGTTGGAGGAGCATTTTGCCAAAGAGGCTCTTAGTGGAAGCAGAATGATACTTCGCTCCAAGACCCTCCGTCTGAAGTTCAAGAAGTTCTAATCATTGAATTTTTGCTGGTTTACAAAGTAAAAGTTCTTTTTAGCCTTTGAAAGTTCCGTTCAGAGCCTTTGAATGTCCGTTCAGAGCCTTTGAATGTCCGTTCAAAGCCTTTGAATGTCCGTTCAGAGCCTTTGAATGTCCGTTCAAAGGCTTTGAACAGAGATTTAATGCCTTTTGAATGGAAATTTAATGCCTTTTGAATGGAAATTTACAACAAGAAGAAAAACAATTTATAACTTACAGAAAACAATTCGACCTGTATGGTTGAAATTACCCAATACGCCCTTTACCTTTCCCTTCGGCCGGTGACCGTTGGTTCGGGGCGTGCTGTTGGAGAGCTTTTGAATCTTCTGGGCGTGCCAACCGTACAGGTCGAAACATTTTGTAGTATTCAAGTAATTACTCATTACTTGTGGGAACTGAGTAGTTGCCTTTGATCCCGAAAAAACAGAGTATACGCAAACAAAGAAAACGTTTGCGTTTCTTTTTTTTTGAAAAAAACATATTTTTGTTTGCCAATTATAAATAATGTATTATCTTTGCATTGAAAATAGCTTTGTAAACTCGACTTAGCAAAACAGCAAGTCAAACAGGGTTGACAAAAAGATACAAGAACAAGAATTACTGCATGAGCAATAAGATAAAACATTCCGGTGTAGTCGATGGCGTCGATGGCACAACAGTACGTGTGCGCATCCTCCAGTCATCGGCTTGTAGCGCTTGTAAGGTAGCTTCACACTGCAATGCCTCCGAAACCAAGGAGAAGTTGGTGGAAGTTACCACATCAGATGCTTCTCAATACCATGTTGGCGACTCGGTCAGAGTTTTGGCCGATACCAGTGTAGGCTTCCGTGCCAGTTGGTATGGTTATCTTCTGCCTTTGGTCCTGATGGTTGTAGCCTTGGTGACAGTATTGAAGGTTTCGGGCTCAGAAGGTATGGCAGCCCTTTCTTCTTTGGGCATACTTATACCTTATTATATATGTCTGTATCTGCTTCGTGGCAAGCTGAAACGCAGACTCAGCTTCTCCATCGAGAAGTAAAAACTCTATAGGTCAATGGAAAGTAATAATATTAATAACTAAAACAAATACAAAGATTATGAACTTTATTATGATTGCAGTCTTGGTGCTCGGTGCCATTGCGCTTATTGCCGCATTGGTTCTCTTCGTAGTTTCCAAGAAGTTTGCCGTCGATGAGGACCCTCGATTAGGTCAGGTGGGCGAGATTCTGCCTGGTGCCAATTGTGGTGGTTGCGGCTTTGCCGGATGTTCCGGTATGGCAGCAGCTTTGGTCAAGGGAGCTGATGCCGGCAGCATCGAAGGACTGATGTGTCCTGTAGGTGGTGCCGACGTGATGGGCAAGGTAGCCGATCTCTTGGGTATCGCTGTGGCCAACACCGATCCTAAGGTGGCAGTAGTGCGTTGTAATGGCTCTTGCGAGCATCGTCCTCGCATCGCCGAGTATGATGGTTTGCATACCTGTGCAGCTATGAACTCTTGTGGAGCAGGCGAGACAGGTTGCGGTTTTGGCTGTCTGGGCTGTGGCGATTGTGTGGCTGCCTGTCAGTTCGGTGCCATCTCTATCAATCCCGAGACAGGTCTTCCTGAGGTGGATGAGGAGAAGTGTACTGGCTGTGGTGCCTGTGCCAAGGCTTGTCCACGCCACATCATTGAGCTTCGCAAGAAGGGTCCTAAGGGTCGTCGTGTGTATGTTCAGTGTGTCAATCACGACAAGGGTGCAGTAGCCAAGAAGGCTTGTAGCGTTGCTTGTATCGGATGCGGTAAGTGCCAGAAAGTCTGCAAGTTTGATGCCATCACCATTGAGAACAATGTGGCTTATGTCGACTTCAACAAGTGTCGCATGTGTACCAAGTGTGTTGATGAGTGCCCAACAGGTGCTCTCGTGAAAGTTAATTTCCCTGTAAAGAAGGCTAAGCCAGCCGATGCAGCTCCCGTTGAGGCTCCTGCAGCACCCAAGGCTGAGACTTCAGAAGTAAAGAAGGAGGAACAAGCATGAAATTGAGAACATTTAGAATAGGTGGTGTTCACCCAGAAGAGAATAAGATTACAGCCGAGATGGCTACTCAGGTGGCAGCCCTTCCTAAGCAGGCCATTTTCCCTCTTGGTCAGCACATCGGTGCTCCAGCAAAGCCTGTTGTTGCCAAGGGCGACAAGGTGAAGGTAGGTACTCTGCTTGCTGAGGCTGGTGGTTTTGTCAGTGCTCCTATCTACAGTTCTGTTTCGGGAACTGTGTTCAAGGTAGACCAGTCTATCGACGCTACTGGTTACCGCAAGCCTTGTATTATCATCAATGTAGAAGGCGACGAGTGGGAGGAGAGTATCGACCGTTCTGAAAAGTTGGAGACGATAGCATCACATCCCGAGCTCACTCCCGAAGAGATCGTCAACCGCATCAAGGTGGCTGGCGTCACAGGTATGGGTGGTGCAGGTTTCCCAACCTTCATCAAGCTGTGTCCTCCTCCAGGTGCCAAGGCCGAGTGTGTCATCATCAATGGTGTGGAGTGCGAGCCATACATCACAGCCGACTACCGTCTTATGATGGAGCATGCCGATGAGATTCTTGTAGGTTTGAACCTCCTGATGAAGGCTGCCAAGGTAGAGAAGGGCTATATCGGTATCGAGGACAACAAGCCTGCAGCCATCAAGCTCTTCGAGGAAAAGACAGCCGGCGATTCACGTATCGAGATTGTGCCTTTGGCTAAGAAATATCCTCAGGGAGGTGAGAAGCAGTTGGTTGATGCCGTTATCCGCCGTCAGGTTCCTGCTCCTCCAGCTATCCCTGTCAATGTTGGAGCAATCGTTCAGAACGTAGGTACTGCCTTTGCTGTGTATCAGGCAGTTATGAAGAACAAGCCTTTGTTCGAGCGTTACACCACAGTTACTGGTAAGCAGGTGAAGAATCCTGGCAACTTCCTCGTTCGTATGGGTACACCTTTCTCTCAGATGATAGAGGCTTGTGGCGGTCTGCCCGAGGGCGACAACAAAGTTTTGGCAGGTGGTCCTATGATGGGTAAGGCTGTGATCAGCCTTGATGTTCCTGTCACCAAGGGCACCAACTCCATCACCGTCCTGACCGATGCCGACGCTCACCGCAAGAAGGCTGAGCCATGTATCCGTTGCGCCAAGTGTGTGGAGGCCTGTCCTATGGGCTTAGAGCCTTACTTGCTTGCCACACTGAGTGTGATGAAGGAGTATGAGCGTTTGGAGGCAGAAGAGGTAACCTCTTGTATCGCCTGCGGTTCATGCCAGTTTACCTGTCCTTCTCATCGTCCTATCCTCGACAACATCATCGGTGGTAAGGCTGCAGTGATGGGTATTATCCGTGCTCGCAACACAAAGAAGTAATATATCGTAAACTTCCCAACAGAAATAAAAATGAGTAAATTAATCGTTTCATTATCGCCACATGCCCATGGCAACGAGTCGGTGGAGAAGAACATGTACGGAGTCATCGTAGCTCTCGTGCCTGCCATCTTGGCCTCCTTCTATTTCTTCGGCCTGGGTTCGGCAGTAGTACTGCTTGTCTCTGTGGCTGCCTGCGTCTTCTTTGAGTGGGCTATCACAAAATATATTCTCAAGACCGAGACCAGTCTGCTCGATGGTTCTGCCATCATTACCGGTCTCTTGCTCGGCATGAACCTGCCCAGCAACCTTCCACTTTGGATCATCATCATCGGTGCCTTGTTTGCTATCGGTGTGGGTAAGATGAGTTTTGGTGGCTTGGGCAACAATCCTTTCAACCCCGCTTTGGTAGGTCGTTGCTTCCTGCTCGTCAGCTTCCCTGCACAGATGACCTCATGGCCTGTGGCTGGACAGCTGCTCAGCTATACCGATGCCACAACAGCTGCCACTCCTCTGGCTATCATGAAGACAGCCATCAAGACAGGCGATAGCTCTGTGCTTCAGCAGTTGCCCGACTCTCTGAGCCTTCTCTTTGGTGCTACAGGCGAGGGCTTCGGTGCCGGTACAACGGGTGAGGTTTGTGCCATTGCCCTCTTGCTCGGTTTGGCATACATGCTCTGGAAGAAGGTCATCACCTGGCACATTCCTGTAAGCATCATCGCTACCGTGTTTGTATTCAGCGGTTTGATGCACTTGGCCAACCCTGTATATGCCAATCCATTTGCAGTTATCCTCAGCGGTGGTTTGATGTTGGGTGCCATCTTCATGGCCACCGATTATGTCACATCACCAATGACCCACAAGGGAATGCTCATCTATGGTGTATGCATTGGTCTGCTGACAGTCATCATCCGCAACTGGGGTAGCTATCCAGAAGGTATGTCGTTCGCCATTCTCATCATGAATGCGTTCACACCTCTTATTAACACATACGTTAAACCCAAGCGCTTCGGTGAGAAGCCTGCAAAGAAATAAGGAGGATAGAGACATGCAGAAATTAGAATCATCATTGAAGAACATGGTTCTCGTATTGGTGGGTGTGGCACTCGTTGTAGGTGCAGTGCTCGCTTATGTGAACCATATCACATCAGGTCCTATCGCCCAGAAGGCTGAGCAGTCATTGGCAGCTGGTATCAAGAGCGTGATGGGAACCGACGACTTGCAGGTGGCTGCCCCAAAAGAGGTACCGCAGACTATAGACGGCAAGGAGGTTACCTTTATTGTTCATGCTTGTTCCGACAAGAGCGGCAACTCTCTCGGAGCAGCTGTAGAGAGCACCACAGGCGGCTTTGGTGGCGACCTGAAGGTACTGGTAGGTTTCGACAAAGAGGGCAAGATATTGGGTTACACCCTTCTTCAGCACTCAGAGACTCCAGGTCTTGGTGCCAAGGCCAGCACTTGGTTCCAGAAAGACGGCAAGGGCAGCATCATTGGCAAGACACCAAAGGATGGCAACCTGCACGTGAGCAAGGACGACAAGAGCGGCAATGCTGTTGATGCCATCACGGCATCTACCATTACCAGTCGTGCTTTCCTCAAGGCTATTAACCAGGCATACGCAGCCTATACCCAGCAGGGTACAGACGGTAAGAGCGGTGCCACAAAAGTAAAGAAAGGATAAGCCACTATGAGTAATATTAAGATTTTAATGAATGGTATTATCAAGGAGAACCCAACCTTCGTGTTGCTCCTTGGTATGTGTCCTACTTTGGCAACCACCACCAGCGCCATCAACGGTCTCTCCATGGGACTGGCTACTATGGCGGTGCTGATTTGTACCAACTTTGTGATTTCGTGTATCAAGAAGATCACTCCCGATATGGTTCGCATCCCTGTATTCATCGTAGTGATAGCAGCCTTCGTAACCATTCTGCAGATGTTTATGAGCGCCTATGCACCCGACAGCATCAACCAGGCATTGGGTATCTACATTCCACTGATTGTGGTTAACTGTATCATCCTGGGTCGTGCTGAGAGTTTTGCTGCCAAGAACTCGCCAGTGGCAAGCTTGTTCGACGGTATCGGTGTAGGTTTAGGTTTCACCCTCGGTCTCACCATTCTGGGTTGTGCACGCGAGATTCTCGGCTCAGGCAGCCTCTTCGGAGTAACTCTTTTGCCAGAGACCACCAACATTCTGGTGTTCATCTTGCCTCCAGGAGCCTTCCTCACCTTGGGTTACATCATTGCAATATTTAATAAGGTAAAGAAATAAGGAGGAGTAATATATGGAATATTTATTGATATTTATCTCTGCGATATTCGTCAACAATATTGTTTTGTCGCAGTTCCTCGGTATCTGCCCATTCCTGGGTGTATCGAAGAAGATTGATACCGCCATCGGTATGGGTGGTGCCATTGCCTTCGTCCTGACTTTGGCAACCATTATCACCTGGTGTGTTCAGAAGTACGTGCTCGATGCTTTCGGTTTACAGTATCTTCAGACCCTTTCGTTCATCCTTGTCATAGCCGCTTTGGTACAGATGGTGGAGATTATCCTCAAGAAGGTTTCGCCAGCTCTCTATCAGGCATTGGGTATCTTCCTGCCTCTTATCACAACCAACTGTGCCGTGCTGGGTGTAGCCATTTTGGTTATTCAGAAGGACTACAATCTGCTTCAGAGTGTGGTTTACGCCTTCTCTACAGCTCTTGGTTTTGCCTTGGCGCTTATCGTCTTTGCCGGCATCCGCGAGCAGCAGGCTTTGGTTCGCATTCCTAAGGGCATGCAGGGTATCGCCATTGTCATGGTAACAGCAGCTCTCCTGAGTCTTGCCTTCATGGGCTTCTCGGGTGTAGACGGTGGCTTGAGAGCCTTGTTCGGTCTCGAGTAAAGCAACGGTTCCGAACTCAGCGAAAGTTGAGTTGATATATTAAGTCCCACAGTGTAGTCGTAAGGCTACTCTGTGGGGCTTTTTTTTTGAGTATGCATTTTCCTGTATCAAAGGTTTAACCTATATCTTCTGGTACCATCATGGCTACATTTTTCTTATTTGGAAGTTTTCAATAGGGCTGTTGAGTTTCCATATATCGTGGAGCATTCTGATGGCTGACTCACCATATCTTGTAGTGCAATTGCTTGCATGATATGGGTTATTTTAAAAGTCTATAGAAAATATTTTTCTCGCAGACATGTTTTGTCGCTGAGATTTTTTATTTTTGCAGCATTAATTGGAATGTCAAACAATAAAGATAAAAAAATGGATATAAAAGAATTGTTAGATCAGTTTACACTCTTTGACCCCGCAAAAGGGCAAAGAGCAGATCTTCCTGCCGTGGAAGGCAATTATATTGTGGTGTTAAAGGCTGGCTGTAATATTCCTGACGTTTTGGGTAATTTCAAATATACAGAAATCACTTTGCACGGAGTGAATTATCGTGTGTTGTATACAGGTATAGCTTCTGATTTGAAAAGACGAATATGGACAAATCATCTGCATGGTAATGGAGGTAATTCTACGCTCAGAAAAACTTTGGGCAGTCTGTTTGGATATCAGAAGATTCCTCGTGATAAAAATTACCAAATCAATAAAAAAACGAAGTTTGGTGCGGAAGATGAAAATAGCTTGACCGCATGGATGGAGCGTAATTTGCTTTTTGCTTATCTTGCCAATGACAAGAAAGATGAGTTGGAATCTTTTTTAATCGACAGTCTTTTGCCACCTCTTAATGTGGAGGGCAGTAAGGCAGCAACTTTACAAAGAGTGCATGAACTGAGATGTGATAAGTAAGAAGTAAATAGTTCCTGTTATGGCAAGACAAATAGATGGCATTCGTCGAATGTTGCTTATCATCAATAAGATTTATGCAACCAATGGTCAGTATGGGGACAGCTGTGTTTCCGTACATGAACTATTGAGTTATATTAATGACCATGTGGATGC
>ERZ1023617.463-NODE-463-length-15207-cov-22.758778_pt1 | contig 15207 bp, 20 predicted proteins | sample MGYA00380328_ERZ1023617 | MGnify/ENA primary metagenome ERZ1023617 (study PRJEB33179, sample SAMN07448977) | human gut metagenome | biome: Human-gut; feature: Human associated habitat; material: Faeces | host: Homo sapiens | place: India: Bhopal | collected...
CGTATAGGTTCGTATAGGTGCGTATAGGTTCGTATAGGTGCGTATAGGTTCGTATAGGTGCGTATAGGTGCGTATCATTATATTATAATAAGGTGTATCTTTGAATAGCAAGTGTTATGTTTGAATCTTTTTGGAGATGCTTCTTTGAATGATGCGCCATTAGATATCCACAATTTGCGGAAACCCCGTTTCCTCGCTTCCAACGGGTTATTTTCTGTTTGGCTTGTAGTTTATAGTCCGAGCAAAGAAAACCCCTTAGGCGTGAAATCCTAGGTAAATAACTAGATGCACATAAAGAAACGAAGGTAATAGGATTTAATAGTACTATTAGCGAAATAATAGCATATATATTAAAAATTATTAATGAACTAATAATAACTATTAATTTTCTTGGTGGTTTTAATAATTCGCCGTATATTTGCACCCGAAAAGTTATTAATTAATTATTAAAAAGTATAACAAGAATGGTAAAAGAAGCACTAACTTTACACGAAGCCGCCGAGTTTCTTGGCTGGAAGGAGCAAAGTTTAAGAAATGCGATGTGTAGAAAGGTGATACCTTACTACAAATCAAAAACAGGGCGCACGTATTTCAATCGTGACGAACTGAAAGAATTTGTGTTTGCGGTACGTGTTCCTACACTCGCAGAAGAACAGAGCAAGGCAGAGGTGCGAAGCCTTCAGTAATTCGCACAAGTAGATAATTTTTGTTTAACGTAAAAAAGGAGATTACAGAATGAGCAAAGAAGAGTTTTCAAAGTTGATGCCAACGCCACACAGAAGATACGAACGTATGGACAATATTTCGTGCCCTTATCTGACACAACACGAAGTGGAACATACGGTAGTGGTAAATCCTTCAGATGAATATTTGTGTATTGATGGAAATTTAGTTTCAATACTCGCACAACTGACAGGAGAACAGCTAAAAAGCATTTTCCAAGCCTTGAATAAATGTGGAATGCTTGATATAGGCACAGAAGCCGAGAACGCTAAAGACCCAATGGTTGAGGCTATGTTGAATGTTATAGACAATAAAGGAATACAAAAGGGTCGATATATTATAGATTACGTAGGACAACATATATAAAAGCATTTGCGTATGAAAATATCTGAAATGAAATATATAAAGCCGTTTGAGGAATTCGACAAAGACGGCAACCGACAGGGCTTGGTTGTAACAAGTCGTTTTGCGTATTTTATGCGCATTATGACACCGAAGCAGTTAAGAACCGTTTCACGAGCTTGCTTCCTTTTTATGAAAGGAGAAGATATACCAGAAATGCCACAACTTGAAAGTTTCGTGTTTCTTGATATTCTTATGGATAGCGGTTACGTGGAATTAGATAAAATTTGAGCCTATGGCAAAGAAAGAAAAAAATATCGAAGATTTTCCTTTGGAACTCGAAAAAGAGGACTATAATATGCTGGAGCAAATGGAAGATGTTCCATTTGCAAAACTTATGAGGGCTTGGTGGGAGTTTTTCAGAGGTAATGAATACGAGAAATATTTATCACCCGACAATCAATTTCAATTTGAATATTTGACTTTCAGAACAAATAAGCGAAGAAATGAACGTTATGAGAAAGTTAAGAAACAAAGCGATGATGGGAAAAAAGCCATAATGCTTAGGTGGGAGAATGAAAAAAAGAAGAAGCAGAAGAAGCAGACCGAAGAGGGTGCAATTTTTGCCGATGCTGAGAACGTAGAAAAATATCCGTTTGAGGATTTTTATGAAGCCTTTGGCAACAAGAAAAAGCCAAAAGAAGCAAGAAAAGCGTGGAGTAAACTCAAAGAAGAGGAGAAAGCACTTGCGATGGAAAAGGTTTCGCAATATGTCTCATATATACGATATAGAGCAAAGAAAGAAAATTGGGCAACCAAAACGGAATACCAAATGCTCCCTTCTTCTTATCTTAACGGAAAGTGTTGGGAAGGTGAATATGAAACACCAAGTATTGACAATCAAACCGCAAGCAATTATGGAAGTAACAACGGAAAATCATACAAGGAAGCTGAGTTTGAACGAAATGCAAGGACAATCGTTGAAAACTTGCAAGCCGCAGAACGTGGCGAACTCGCATACCTCAGCCCTTTCAATACACCAGACGGAGAACATTAACCGCTTCAAAGCAATTTGGAGCGATGTAACGAAGTTAAAAGGTAGCTTCACCCCGATGAAGGCTGGAGCAGTTATTGCAAATATGGGAACGTATGTGAATTATCCGAAAGTGTACCTTTCGCAGATAAACAAGGCATACGGAGATAACTCGCTTGATATGTACTTTTCGGTGATGATGTTTTCCTCAATCTATGCGCAAGGAAATGCGAATAGTGTTGCCAACAAAGAGGTATTGAACATTAACGCAAGTTTATTCCTATCTCAGTACGGAGAACAATGCACAATGTTTGACCTTCTTGCCTACACGGGTTTATATCGTGGAAAGTTTAAATCCGAGTTTGCGAAATCGGACGACCTTTCAGATGCAATAAAGCAGTTTCCAAAATATCTGAAATATAAGGCTTATCTAGAAGAAACAAACAAGCCGAAGCAGGAAGAGCCGAAGCCGACAGAGGGAAAAAAACTCGTAGGGCAGGAAGCACTTGAATATTATCTGATAAAAGCCGCAAAGCGAGGCGATAACCTTCTTGAAGGTGGTTTGGTAGCGGTCGGTGTGGTAAGCAGAAAGCACGCACAAGAAATAATGGATGCTTATGCGCCACAGGCTTTTTAAGATAAGCGAAAAAAGAACTATATAAAGTGAAAAGTTATATGAAGATAAAGAACGCAATGAAATCCGAGGAGTGCAACGAAATCCGTGCAATCCTCGGGCTAGCAAACAACCTTAGAAAGAAGGTTTTAGAGCTAGAACAGAAAGAGAATGCACCAAGCGAAATCGCACAAGTTTCGTTGAAGTTGTCACAAGTGCAAACGCTTCTTTGCAACGTCTTTGGTTCAAAGCTAGATGAAACGTTGAAGCTAGCGCAAGAAATCGAAGCAGAAGAGGGTGAAGAGGTCGTTTCAATCTCTTCCCATAATGCTGAGAAAGAGCAAGACCAGAGCGAAGAGCAAGGGAAGAGCTAAAATTTGAGCACCACGGGGTTTTTCTTATGTCGGACGATAAATCACACGTCCGAGAATAGAAAACCCCGTGGAGAGGGTTTCCAAGGAAAATAACTCAAACACGAAGCAAGACAATGGAAAAAGAAACTCAAACAAAGATAATACTTGAACGCTTGCAAGACGGCGACAAGGTAACGGCTTTATCAGCTTTTAAGATGTGCGGCAGTTTGCGCCTTTCTTCAATCATTTTCAATCTGAGAGAAAGAGGCTATAACATACATACCGAAATGGTAACAAGAAACAAAAAAAGGATAGCAGAATATTCTTTGATACAGAAATAAAAACAACGAAGATATGAGAGCAAATAAAAAATCATATATGACAATTAAACTCGATGCGCTAGAACTCAATGACGGGCAGTTACAAGGCGTACCGAAAAATCCTCGTTTTATCAAAGATGAAAAGTTTGAGGACTTGAAACAGAGTATTAGGGAATCACCCGAATTTCTGAGAGCCAACACCTTGAAGGTGTACCAACTCAAAAACAAAAACTATATAGTAATTTGCGGTAATATGCGTCTTAGGGCTTGCCGTGAATTACAGATGAAGGAAGTACCGTGTTACGTCTTCCCTAAGTCCACAACGTTGAAGAAGTTGAGAGAATATGCCATAAAGGATAACATGGCTTACGGACAAACCGACTGGGAAGCAATCGAAAACGATTGGGACGAAGAAGAGTTGGACGAATGGGCTTTTGACACGATGCCCGACTTTGAGGAGGAAGAACTTGAACCACTCGACAAAGACAATGAAGAGAGCGAAGAGAAAGAAGAGAAAGCAGACGAAACACGCCCCGAAGTTGAAGAGCTTTTGAACAGAGCAACAAAGGGCGTGGCTTCTGATATTCTAGCCCAATTTGATGCGCTGAGTGGCTTTTCCTTCATTACCCCGAATACCGCATTATTTGACTTTATCAGATTTGCGTATTACGGCAAAGACTATCCACGTTATAACTCGCTTGCCTTCCATCCGCAGCAGTTTAAGACCGTAGGCGACCAATTCAGTACTTATGAAGGGTTGCAGCGAATTTGCAAAGATGAAGCCAAAGCCGAGCGGTTACGTTTCGTGTGCGCTGATAAATTCAAAGCACTTATAAGCGGCTCACTCGCTTTTAGCGGTGCAAAAATGCCACTCGACTTTCCCGCAGACCTTGCAAAATCTTTGATAGATGAATTTTGTCCTATGGGGGGGCGAGTCCTTGACCCGTGCGCAGGTTGGGGCGGTCGTTTGATAGGCTTCTTAGCTTCAATGGCTGGAGAGTACAACGGCACGGACGCTTCACCTTATCAGATAGAAGGCGATAATTTGATATGGAGCACTTTCCGAGGGTTTACAGAGCACGAAAAGGCGGTAACGCTAAATTGCTCACCTTTTGAAAAACAACCGCTCCAAGACGGGTATTTTGACTTTGCGCTTACCTCGCCACCTTACTTTGACACAGAAAAGTATTTGGGCGGTGAACAGAGCCGAGAATCAAACGCAAGCTATGAGGCGTGGCGAGATAACTTTTATCGTGTTTTGATACACAAGGTTTTCCTTGCACTCAAAGAAAACGCTTATTTCTGCTTGCAAGTTGGTTCGCAGCGTTATCCGCTTCTTGAAGACGGAAAGAAGATAGCCACAGAGGTTGGTTTTACCTTTGTAGATGTGCGCTCCGCTGATATGAAGAACAACTTTAACAAGACAGAAGAACAGGACGGAGAGGTCGTTATTGTCTTGCATAAAGCGTAAATTACAGAACTTTAAAAAGAAAGGAGTTTGAAGATATGGCAAAGTTTCAGAAAGGACAATCAGGCAACCCGAAGGGAAGACCGAAGGGAAGCACAAACGACAAAACAAAATATATCAAGGAATGGGCAATTTCTCTTATCGGTTCAAATGCCAAAAAGTTGTCTGATGAGTTTAAATTGCTTCCACTTAAAGAAAGATGGAAAGTTGTTTCCCAACTTATGCCGTATGTGTTGCCGAAGCAGACAGAAAGCAAAATCAAAGCAAACGTGGATTTACACAACTTATCGGATGAACAAATAGATGATATTATCTCCGAGATTACGGGTAATGTAGATACGGGAGGCGATGACAATGGCGAGTAAGAAAATAGAGGTAACAAAGCTAGATAGAGAAAGTAAAATATTGCTTCTTACTATCTTAAAGCAAGGGTACATTACCGCAGAACAGAAACAGGCGTTTTCTTCTTTGCTAGAGGTTAAAAGCACTTATATAAGTTACGTTTCAAGTACCGATGCCTTGAAGGAGATGCAAGAAATCTTTAAAGAGATAGGAGAAGACTTTGAAAGAAGAAGTTTCGATGGCTTCACAGAGCTTCCAAATCTCGATAGGGAAACAATAAACGAAGCATTAAACAGAAATTAGTGTTATGGGCGAAAAGATAGAATCAAGAAACAAGCGGCTAGAGCCGCACAAACTAGCAAGACCGCCACCAGATGGCAGTCCGATAGATAGTAATAAATTAATAGACGTAATAAGTATTTAATGCCGAGGCTCAGCGGCTTCTTCTTCTTTGAAAAGAGTAGGAGACAGAGCCGAGCACTCGGCAACCAAAAAGTTTTAGTAAGATGTCGCAGATAGTAACAAAGAATATAAATGGCGTGGACGTTTCTTTCAAGGTTTCAGACGATAAAAAGCAAGTTTGGATTTTGCTTGATGATAACTTTGCACTAGCAGAGGGATATATTTCTTTGCGTGCGATGATGGCTCATTATATTTGGTGCAAAAATGAAATGGCAAAAGCAGTTGTAAAGACAGAAGCGGAGCAGTTTGCGCCAATAGACGAAAACGGGTTTTTCACGTTTGAAGTTGGCAGACAAAGCAAAGTATTATCTGAGATTTACAAAGAACTTAGAGGATGAAATTATAATCTGAAATATTATGGCAGCAGAACAGAAAGAAGAAACTGAAAAGCGTATCTTTGAACCTATTTTTATGGGTTACAATGAAAGCGCAAAGACGGAACTCATTTGTGAAATAGAGGACACTTATAAAGAGGTTTTGGCTATCAAGGAAAAACTTGATGAGAAGGGAATTAAGGTAACAAAGAACACAATTTCCGACTGCCTTTCAATGGTAAGGGAAGATGTTCCAATCGGTGATGGAATTAGAGGTTGCAAGACCGTTTACCGCAATACAGAGCACTTGGACGAAGCCTTTGCAAGACAACTCGCAGAAGAAACAAACGGGGTGCACGCAAAGTTAATTCGTGACAACCTCAAAGAACATTTCAAACTTGCTGCAATCGCCTTCAAAGATGATGTCTTGAAGCTGAGAGCAGGGTTTGACGAAATGCGCTTCAATTTGCAAAAGAGCAAAGAGTGGCTTATTATCTCAGAGGATGGCGAAATTTCACTACCCGAAGACTTGGAAGAGAGAGCAGCCAAGGAGAGCGGCTTTTGGATTAAGACAGAAGCACAAAACGAGGCATACGAGGCGCACAAGAACGCAGCGCAAGCACTCACAGAGTTTTTGAGCCACTTTCAAAAGAGCGTATGGCCAAGCACTATGGAAGGGATTGGAAGACTTTTCAAGGCTAGTGAAAATGGCGGTTTTGCGCCTGTATTTATTGATTATTCATATTATATTAAATAACTTAATTATAGGAGAATTTATTTATGGCAGATAATTATGGTGGACAATTCGGTAATCTCCGAAAATTCCTTGAAGAACGAAGAAAAGAACTTGGCATACCAAAAGATATAACCTATGCCGAGATAGAAGCCGAGAAAAGAGAGAAACTTTTGAACGGCTTACGTGGTGAACTTGTAGGCTATAATACAAAGGCACTGGAGACCGCCAAGACAAGAGAGCTTGAAAACCTCAGAACTCTTTATGCTAGCGGCTCACTTGATGAAGAGCAGAAGGCAGAGGTAATTAATAAAATACTTAACCCTTCTTTGATTACGGCAACGGCAACGGATGCCGACTATGGAACGAACCTTCCAAGAGTAAAGGAATTGCTTGATATGATAGCAAATCCCGAGAAGGCACAGCAGAAGATAGACCAAGAATCCTTTATCGCAAGAATGAAAGGATTTGCCGAGCGAAACGCAAAGAATTAATAACACAACTTTTTAAAAATTGAACGATTATGGTTAATGTTGGAATGTTTATGAGAAGAACCAAACCCGAGCACATACAAGAGGCACTTTGGTGGGAGGAAAGATGCGTCCGCAGACAGGGCGGCTATGACTTGGAGATGGGTAATATCCCAGTTAGTTTGCGCTTCCTTCCAAAGGGTGTGGTTTATAAACTTAACAAAACAAATGGCAAGGCAACGGTATTGAAGTCTTGCAAGGTTTTGACTGAGGCGGAGAGTGGAGCAACAAGTTTGGAGGTATCTCCAAAGCACTTGCTTAAAGTGGGTGATAGTTTGGCAGGATTTACAATTACGAGTATTTCGTATGGCTCAGATAAAGACACCTTGACCGTTTCAAATCTTCCCGAAGCAATCAAGGCGAACACCGTAATTTCAGACCTTAAAGAAACTGACGTGGTATTGGGTTTCGGTTACGAAACTTTGGACTTGCTTGACCGTGAAAGCTACCAGAGTGTATCACCGACTTTGAGCGTGGAAGAAGTCTATGAGGAGACTTTGCCTTATTTCATCAATGAAGAGATAAAGGCAGCTATCAACAAATATGGATACGCACGTTTCCGTATTCAGTAGTCTTGATTAATCAGAGGGCGCAAGGAAATGCACTCGCAAAGTATTTGCGCCCCTTAGAACAAAGAAAGAATGAAAGAAAAGGTTTATATTGGTAAATCGGGAGAGTTACTTTTGCTACACAAATATAACTCACAAGGCGCAGAAATCGCCACAATGCTTATCAGCGCACAGACCGCAAACAAAGTGGCAACAGAGTTAAAGAAAATACTGCCAAAAGAAGTCTTAAAGGCTTTAATCGACAAGTAAATAACAACTTAATTTCGGTGAATATATGATACAGGGATTTATTGTGTTAAAGATGAAGTACAAAGGTACTGAAATCATTTTCAGAAGATGGTTTGAAGATGGCAAAGAAGAAATCCAAGTGAACGATAACTTTGCCCGTTTGATGGGTTTCCCTTCAAAGGAAGAACTCATTAAAACAATGCTTAAAGATACCGAAATCGACTACAAAGAGGGCGACACGTTATGGGTTCGTTTCGATGAATCGACACAGAAGATAACAAGCGTTTCGGTTTCAAAGCTAGAGAAAGGGACGCACGTATGAAAAAAAAGGTTATTTTCAGTTGGGTGAATGGTTTCTATGGGTTTTCTTTATTCTCAGATATGAAGGAAACAGACGTAGAAAAAGACGCAATCCTGACGCAAGAAGATGCAACGGCATTTGGTTACGAAAACGTTGAACAGCTTGCAAGGGCAATCGTAGGGGGTGACCCTAGAAACGTTTGGCGAGAAGAAAACCAAATTGATACGAGCGTAGAACTAGATGGTAACGACAAAAACGAAGTTATCAGACAACTTTTGGAGAAGAAAGGCGCAAGCGTTTAAACGTTTTCGTCTTCTTATTATGTATTACAGGATAACAAAATATTTAACTTAAACTTTGATATTATGGCAGATGATATTTTGGGTATATCGGCGCATTTTGACGCAGACGATATGTTGCAAACATTTGATACGCTGACAAAACGACTTGACAAGTTAGTCGTTGATACAACAAACTTGCAAAACAAGTTAAATGGTGCGTGGAACGAAATCACAACAAGCACAAACTTGAATAGCGAGAAAACGCAAAAGGCGATTAAGGTGATAGCTGACGCAATGGCTACCTATCAGAAGCAAATGGAGAGCACTCCACAAGCTATAAAGCAAGTAAATGAAGAGATAACCAAAATGATGTCTTCAATCGAAGGCTTGAAATCTCGCATTTCAAAAATTCAGACGGGCACGGCTGAGTGGAACGACTTAAACAAGACGTTAGAGGGGCACGAGAAAACACTCGGACGCTTAACTAGCACTTATAACAATTTGCAATCCACCTTCTCCGAAACTCAGCAGATGGTTTCGGCACTTAATTCGGTTTTTGACCTTTCAAACGCTGGCAGAAGCATTTCAAACGTAGCCACGGGCGTTAATGCTGGAGCGCACGCAGCCGCAGCCGCAGCGATAGGCACAGAATCAGCCGCACACGGCGAGAACGCCACGAAGATAGGCGAGGAAACGCAGAAGGTGCAAGAGAACACCGCAGCAGTACAACAAGCCGCAGAAGCTAGCAAGCAACGTGTTTCAAACTCAGATGCCGAGGCAGAAGCCATAAAGCGAGTTACAGAACGCTTGCAAGAGGGCAAGGTTTCTGAGGATGAGTATTTGCGCACGAAAGAGGCAGCAGAAGAGCGTTTGAACCAACTCAGCAAAGAACGTGCTGAGTTATTGGAGAAACAGGCGCAGGCATACAAGAACTATGAGGATGCTTTTAATGAGGGTATCGGGGCAGACGATGCAACGAAAGCCGCAGCCGATGCGAAATCCCATACCTACTTTGGCGTATATAAGAGCCTTGGAGAGCAGGCAAACGAAATAGATGCGCAAATCAGAGCAACACAAGAGAGTTTAACCTCATTAAATAGCGCATACGAGAAACTCAACCAGACGAAGCAACAACAGGCACAAGCAACCTCGCAGAATCAGCAACAGGAGAAGGAGCAGACAGACAAGGAAGCCGATGCAATCAAGGCAAAGACCGAGGAGATTAAACGCTTGAAATCTGAATATGCGAAACTTTCAGAGCAACGTCCGAATTTTTGGGGACTTGGCACAGATATAAAGGAGCAGAAGTTTCCTTTTGAAACTCTTTTAGAGTGGAACAAACAGACGGGCGAGGCTAGACAGAAGATTTATGAGGCAGAGGCAGAACTGGCAAAGATGAAGCTGACCGCAGCCGATGTAAAGAATGAAACTTCCGATATGTGGGCAGGAATGACAAAGGAAGATATTGCCAACGTTATAAAGGAGAATATCGACCAGTTGAAAATCCTGAAAGGCGAATATCAGAATATAACCGAAGTGTACGGCAAAAATTCTGATGAAGCAAAGAAGAATAAGCAGCAGCAGGAAGAGATAACAAAGGAAATTCTCAATGGCAAGGAGAAACTTAAAGGTATGGGTACGTCTTATGAAGACGTGACGAAGAAAGCCAAGGAGACTGCAAAAGCCACGAAAGAAGTTGGAAAAGAGGCAGAGAAGTCTTCAAGTAAAATTAAGGGTATCTTTGACAAGTTGAAGTCCTTTGCTTCAAAGGGCTTGAATCCCGAGAACCTTCTTTCCTTGGTTTTCTCGCCAAAGGGTGCGACAATGGCAGGCATTACCGCCGTGGCAGCAGGCTTAAAAAACCTTACGCTGATTAATCAGCAGTTAACCGAATCCATGATGGGTTTAAAGGCTTATGTTGATGCTGAAACGCTTGAATCACTCAGAGCGCAATTTGTTGCACTTGAATATGATAGCACCCACTCAGCAGAAGAAATGGCGAAGGCTGGCACAAAGTGGGTGAAGTACTTTGAAGGCTTGCGTGGAAATTCTGATGCAATCGCAGATGTTACGAAGTCTTCAAACGACTTTGCAACGGTACTTGGAAAGACCTCAGACGAGGCGGCAGGTTATCAGTTGAAAATTGCAGGAGCATACCACCAGACGGCACTCCAAGCGAAAGAAAATAGCACGATTATTATTAATGCTACAAAGAAGAGCACGACAACGTATGACGAAATGGCGCAAGCCTTGGCACAGTCGGCTAACAGAGCACAAAACGCTGGCGTTTCTTTTAAAGAACTCGCAGCCGCCACAAGCTATGGCACAAGCACGTTTGGCAGCGCAAGCGAGGCGGCAAGCGCATACGTTATGATGATGACCCGACTTTCCGCACAATCAAAGAACGAGTACAACCCGAGCGTAGTGGGTGCGACAAAAGCACTGCAAAACTTGGCGAAATCTCACGAAATGAATGCACTCCTTACAAGTCTCCTTGGTAAAAGACAGGCATCCCTTGCAAAGGTATTCGTGCAAGGTGCGGCTGATATAAAGCAGATGCAAGGCGGTTTGGATGATGAAGCGAGCGCAGCGAAAACGCTTGCAAGCGCAGAAAGTAAGTTGGAGAATCAGGAAAAACGCCTTGCGAATGCAAAGCGAGCACTAGCGCACGAGGTGAACGTGAACCTTACCCCAGCCTATGCGAATTTCCTAGAAAGTTGTAGTGGTGCAATTAAGGGTATCGGCAATTTTAGCACAATTATAAAGAACTCGCTTAAATCAGCCCTTCAATGGATAAATCGTGTAGATAATGCAATCAAGGAAAGCACTATTTACAAGTTATTCGGAAGCCCAAACAAGCAGAGCGCACAACAGAACGGAAAGGGCGGTGGAAAGACGTTGAACCTTAACAACGTTATGAACGGCTTGAATGAAAATTCTTGGTGGGATAATCACTTTAACGGAATGGGCATTTCTGTAAAGGATTACAATGACAAAAGAAGAAAGAACATACAAGACCGCTTGCAAGCTATCTATAAAGAGAGCTTGAAGAAATACGGCTCAAACTCAGCGGGCAAGGCTATGATGGCAACCTTGAAGGCTTACAATCATAACTCCGAGTTTGACGGAAACCGTGGCTTATATACGGGTAAAGAGGTTCGTTTGATGGTTGCAAAGATGATGAACACGACAAGAGCACTTAACAAGGCGAAGACAACGGGCGAAGCACTTGCAATCGGAAATCTTAACTCTATAGATGATGGCAGCGGCAAAAACAAGTTAAAGCAGTTACAGGAGCAACAGAGAAATTTCCGTGAAACAGAAGCCGAGCAAGAGGCAAAGAAATTGGCAGCTGCCGAAAAGGTAAAGTGGGATTTGTATATAGCGGAAAAAGAGGCTGGCATTTCACGACTAGAAAGCGCAAGCGAGAAGGAAGCGGCTCAGCATAAACTAGATTACGAGAAACAGAAACACGCAATCGAGGAAGAGCAAAAGAGTTTGCTTCAAACGAATATCGCAGCAGCCAAACAAGCATACGACAAGAACCCCGACAACAAGAAAAAGGAGGGTTTCTATGCAAGCGGCTTGGATAAGAAAGTAACACTCACAAGCGACCAAAAGGCACTCATAAACGCAAAATATGAAGCCTTGGAAGCAAAGGAGAACGCTTACGACTTGGCGCAGTTGAAGCAGAAGACACAAAGTCTTTATGACTATCTGAAGGAATACGGAACTTTCAAAGAGCAACAACTTGCAATCGCTAGGGAATATGATGCGAAGATAAAGGAGGCAGAATCACAGGGCGACACCTACAAGGTGAAGACTTTGCAAGCTGAGAAGGCGAAGCAAATTGGAAATGTTAGAGCCAACGAGATAGAAAGTAAAATTGACTATGCAAAGGTATTTGGCGAATTTGGTGTAATACTCAAAGACCAAATGACCGAAATTTTGAAGACAATGAAAGACTTTTCAAAAACTGATACCTTCAAAGCAAAGCCACTCACAGAGCAAAAGGACTTTCTTTCCCGTATGAATGAGTTATCCAATCAGTACGGCACAAGCAAGTGGAAAGATATTAATTTCTCACAACTTGGCAAACTGATTAATGACTACAATCAGAAGCTAGAGAAGAGAAACGAGGCGGAGGAAAAACTTAATGTATCAAGTAAGAATTTGGCAGAAGCACAGGAAGCCTATGAAAAGGCGATGAAGAGCGGAAACGATATGCAAAAACTTGATGCAAAGGGAAAACTCGGAAATGCGCAGATAGAGAACGACAACAACAGAAAAGCCTTGGCAGATGCTGATGCCAACCTCGTAGGCGCACAAAGCAACGTTACCGACTCAGCGCAGAAACTTAGCGGTACTTTGACCTCGCTTGATACGCTTTTGAACAATATGAAAAGTGGCTCAATTTCGAGTGTTTGGAACTCGTTTGTGGACTTTGACCAGAAGGTTAATGGCGGCAAGGCAACGCAAGCAGTTACAGACACGATAGGAAAGGTACTTGGCAAAGCGTTTGCAGGTAAATCGGATTTGATTTCTCAGATTATTGGAGCGGTTCTTACTTTGCTTGATACAATCGCAGAGCAAGGAATCGGTGGAATCGCTGGAGGCTTAATTGATACCGTATTAAGTGCAATAAACGGACTGATAGATAACATTTTCAGCGGCAAGTTTATTGAACAGATTGGAGGCTCACTTATAAACGGAATCGGTGGTATTCTTGATAATATCACGGGCAAACTTGGAAGCGTCCTTTCTCTTGGTGCGCTTTCTTCAAAGGGTATGAGCCAATGGTTTACGAACTCAAATGCCGAGAAGGTAGAGGAAGCAATCAACAACCTTTCAGACAGAAACAAGAGTTTGCAACAATCAATCGAAGACTTAAACGACACGATGAAGAACTCAAGTGGAGCGAAGTCCGTTGAAGCGTACAAAGAGGCGTACAAATTGCAAGAAGAGCAAAACGAGAACTATAAAAAGATAGCACAAGAACAGACTGGCTACCACGGTTCCCACCACTCTTGGAGCTATTATTGGAATGGTTTCTCAGATGATGAGATAAGCCGCATAAAGAAGATTACTGGCAAAGATAATTTTAGCGGCAATCTTTGGGACTTGACACCCGAGGAGATGAAGAAACTCCGTGGCGGTGCGGTTGATATTTGGGAACGTATCAAAGACACGGGCAAGGGCGGTTATGGTAATTCTGTTGCCGACAAGTTGGATGATTATATCGACCAAGCCGACAAGTTGGAAGAACTCACTCAGCAGATAAACGAGAGTTTGACACAAATCTCCTTCTCCTCAATGAGGGACGATTTTGTTTCAAAAATTATGGATATGCAAAGTACGGCAGAGGACTTTTCTAACGACTTTGCCGAAATGATGCAAAAATCGGTTGTTAGATATGGCTTGGAAAAGTTGATTAATACCGACTTGAAAAAGTTATATGAGAAATGGGGAGCGAAGATGCAAGAGGGAATGCTCAAAAAAGACGATATAGACGAACTAAAGAAGGAATATGAGAAGATAGTTGAGCAAGGTATTGAGCAAAGAAATTATTGGTCACAGATTACGGGCTTAACGGACAAAATCTCGCAATCTCAGCAGACGGCAACAGGCAAGGCTATCGAAGCACTCACAACAGACCAAGGAAGTACTTTAATAGGTATCGGCTATGCTATGCAAATTATAACAGCAAAAAATAAAGAAATGAACGAAGCGATAATGAATACTTGCAATTCTATTTCGTTTGATACATCTTCAATACGTGTTTGCACAGAGCAGATGTCTAACAATATTTCAGAAATGATGGATATCCAATATAAAAGCTTGGGGCAGTTGGAAGCCATCAACAAGAACACGGCGAATTTGTTTGCCATCAAGGATGATATTGCCGAACTCAGAAAGATTGCAAAAGATAGATGGTGATAATGTGCGCCTTTCTGTAAATATCAGATAAAAAACAGATGATAGAGTGGTATTTCCGTTTGCTGCCATAAACGAAGATACAGATATATAAGAAGACGAGCCACCAAGGATAATGAATATCCGAGGTGGCTTTTCTTTTGCAAGCAAATATTTGAAAATTATGTATTTACGTAAAAAGAAGAGGCTTGAAACGTGGTACTATTATTCGCACGTCCTCATGGCAAGCGAGAAACAACGCCCCTTCTTTTCGTTTGCAAAGGTACTCATTTTCTTTCAATCAGAAAACAGAAACAGAAACAAAGTGTAAACAGAATGAGAGCACGGCACGAAGCAGACGAAGAACGCTAGAGCGGTTTTTCCTTTGCTGGAGCGGTTTTCTCTTTTCAGATGATAAGTTATAAGGTTTTCGAGGGATAACCCGTTAGGCGTGAAATTCGCTAAAAATAACTATTTTCGGTTACTTTTATTCACGTTTTTTGCACACGGAAAGTGGCTAAATGTTATAAATATCTGATATATAAGAAGATATGGAAAAATAAATATTTAGGCGTGCCGAAGTAATCGTTCGTGTCTCCCCAATTTGAGATACAAGTCTCCACTCTATCAATAGCCCATTGAACATCTTCCCACTCAGCTTGGTCTTGTCTATAGTAAACGA
>ERZ1023617.470-NODE-470-length-14989-cov-34.064015_pt1 | contig 14989 bp, 21 predicted proteins | sample MGYA00380328_ERZ1023617 | MGnify/ENA primary metagenome ERZ1023617 (study PRJEB33179, sample SAMN07448977) | human gut metagenome | biome: Human-gut; feature: Human associated habitat; material: Faeces | host: Homo sapiens | place: India: Bhopal | collected...
GCCGATTTTCGGGGATTTTGGTATGTGCGCCATAATTGTCGCACATGGTTATTGCCTGACGTCTTCTGTCGCAGTCGAGAGCGTTTTTTCATATAGAGGTATGCTTCGCATTCGGCTCGATATACGTTTTTTCTCCGCGAAGTTACGACGGGCGGCTCACAGCCAAGAACCGCTTTGCTAAATCGACAGTTTTTTAACGGCAGCCTTCCGAGTTTTCTTCCTACGTCACAAAACTGGGTTTTCCATGAAAATACAGCCGGCTTTTTCTTGTCTTCACGCCTTCTTCCCGTCGTTGTTGTTGCGGCGTAAAAAGCGACATCGACCCGAAGTGAATAAAAAAAACTCTCGACAGCGATTCAGACGATTTGTAAAAAAGCTCTTTCTCGCCTCAGAGAATCAAACGAGAATAAATATGAAGACAGCAAATTATTACACCTACATTCCAAAGCGTTTCGCCACTGACGACGTGAGAATCAACCGCATCCGACAATTCATCTACGACTTTAAGTCGGGCAAGCGTGGAGCTACAGAACACGCCATCAAGCTCGTGTCTGATACGCTCACAAAGTGGTACGGCGTTTCGTGTTGTGACTATGTGCTTTGTTGCATCCCTGCAGCAACAAACTCAAAGTATATCCGCCGTTTCAAACGATTTGCCGACGAGGTCAGCAAGCGCACCGGCATTCAGAACGGCACCGCACATGTCAACATTTTCGGTATGCGTGAAGCAAAGCACAATAACGCACAGCACATTGTCAGCGAGTCGTTTGGCTATCTTGTAAGCGCTGATACTGACTTCTTCGAGGGCAAGAACGTTATCTTGTTTGACGACCTTATCACAACGGGAGCGACGGCAAACGAGTTTGCCGAAGAACTTGAAAGCACAGGGGCTAACGTGTTGGGTGCCATGTTTTTGGCTCGTACTGCTAAAATGAATTGATAACTACTTAAAACCAAAAGTATATGAAGAATTTTTCTGATATGGTACGTGAAGAGCGTCCAGACTTTAAGGCTGTTAACGGCGGATTTCAGAAGCTGAATATCGTTGAGCTTATCTCGCTTATCATCGGACAAGGCAACGACCCGAAGACCGCTATAAGGCAAAGCAGACAACTCGTTAACATTTGTGACGGCAGTCTTCGCTCGATGACGAAGCGGAGAACCGAGGAGCTTGAAGTCGTGCAAGGCTTAGACACGAAAAAGGCTATAGCTTTGCAAGCTGCTCTCGAACTTGCAAAGCGCATCGAACAAGAAACGGCAGAGGACTGCAAGGAGTTCGGCAGCGCCGACGCTGTTTGGCGTTACTTCAGACCGACCATCGGCAACGCCGACCACGAAGAAGCGCACGTCTTGTTAATGAACAACAGTTTTAAACTTATTAAAGCCGTGAAGCTTTCGAGCGGTGGGCTTACTGAGACAGCTATGGACGTGAGAATGGTGCTTAAAGAGGCTATCCTAAACAACGCCACCGTCATAACGCTCGTACATAACCATCCGAGCGGCAACACAAGACCGAGCCGTGATGATGACCGAATCACCGAGCGTATAAAGAGGGCTGCGGAGTGTATGCGTATCTATATGTGTGACCACGTTATCGTCACCGATACAAAATATTACAGCTACGCCGAGGAGGGCAGACTATAAAAAGACAATCCCCACCATTTTGCTGACATCAACAAAATGGTGGGGATAAAAAATGCGCCCGCCGCAAAATGCTGCCACATTTTGCGGCGGGTCCCATCAGAGGTAAAAAGCCACCATAAAGAGGCTTTTTGAGGTGCTTTTATCATGGTTATGTGATGTTTTTATATATTCAATGTAACGATTTTTCATATAATGTAGAACAATTTTATATATATATTGAGGCAAATCTCGTTTTTTTTCGCTTACTTTGCAAAAGCATTAACAATATTACATATGAGAAATATTAATTATAATATAAAAGGCTCGTTCTCTTCACTGCTGAAGGAACGTCCAACGTATGTCTCTGGCTTTACTTCTTTGTTTAGAGTACACCAGCGTAAAAGCTTGCGAGGATATCTCAACGGTAATAATGTTGATGATATGCGCCAGGATTGGTGGGCTGTTGGCAATGATTTAAGAAACGCAATGCAAAGTTATGGCAAACGATAAGAGCAAGAAAACGGTCACAAAGCCAAATGTTGAGCAAGTCCTTGACTCCATTGACCCGGAAAAGCGCAATGTCATTATCGGCGCTATGGTAGAGATGCGCCAGTCGTTCAGTGGACCGTTGCCGCATCCTGCCGACTTCAAGGCTTATAAAGAGGTTATGCCGGATGCGCCGGAACGTATCCTCACAATGGCTGAGAAACAACAGATGCACCGCATTAAATCAGAGGAGAGTATAATCAAAGCTGACATTCGTGAGAGTATGTGCGGCCAGTTTTTTGCTGTGGTTCTTGTTGCTATTTTTCTTGCTGCTGCTGTCTATCTCGGCATTAATGGTCATGATTGGCTTGCTGGTGTAATTGCTACACTCTCCGCTACTATCAGTGCCATATTTTATCTGAGAACTATTCCAAATAAGAAAGATTTGGATAACGGGAACGTAAAGCAATAGGCAAATGATTCGAGCGCATCTGAGAAGATGCTACAACCTATAATTTTTAACACAACCATTCCCTCGGTGCACAAGCATCGGGGGATTTTTATTTCCTTGACGGCTTAATCAATCTACTTTTTAAAGGTCATTGTGTCTTTGATATCGTATTTTTGCCCCCCCCGAATCTCTTTACCTTTGCCTCGTTACTAATAATAATATATAGGTTAGCCAATTTGTTTATCTTTTTTATGTGAGTTAACAAAAAAGTTAGCCAAAAATTTGGCGATTGATAACTTTTTTGTTAACTTTGCAGTGTCTTAATGAAACAAGACATATAGTTCTTTTAAATCATGAAACATTCAGAATTGATTAGAGCTTTGATTAAAGCGGGATGCTTTATCAAGCGACATGGATCCAAACATGACATTTGGGTGAATCCAAAGACAGGCGGAAGGACATCAGTCCCGAGGCATGGGAGTAAGGAAATTGCGGATGAGACTGTAAAGTCTATTCTTAAGGGCCTTTTAATCAAGTAAACGAGGTGGCTGCCCGGCAAGTTCCGGGCGGCTCCCTTTTCTGAATGGGTTACGGGTTGAAAGAACTTTATTTGATATTATAAATGTAACGATTATAGCTTATGAGAGTAATTGCCAATGTAAAGAGAGAGCCGGGCGAGAAAAATTTTTCTTGTTACATGAATGTTGCAGAGCTGAAGACAAGCGTGCTTGGTCTCGGTTCGTCGGCAAAAGCTGCCATCGACGATATGATGAGTGGTTGGCAAGATGCCGTTGCTGATTTAAAAGAAGACGGCATTGAGGTGCCTGAGCTTGAGATTGAATACCGCTTCGATGTCGGCTCACTTTTCAGCTATTACGATTTTGTTAACATTGCCGGCGTGGCGCGAGAGATTGGCGTCAACCCGTCTGTGATACGACAATATGTCATCGGCACACGCAAGCCAAGCGCAGAGCGCAAGGCGCAAATCATCAAAGGTTTCAAGTGTCTTGCCGACAAGATGCTGACAGCATCCTTATATTGATTTTGTTTCATGATACATGAAAATAAAATACATGAAAAAGAACTATTATGGAGTCCCTCGGTGCGTGACGCATCGGGGGATTTTTCTTTCCTCGTCTTCGACGAATTTGCAAGGAATTTATTCCTTGATTTTTTCCTTTTTATTCCTTTTCATTCCTCGCCAAAACTTTTTTCTGAAACTTTTCTCCAAAATCCTTGCACGTTCCAAAAATATCACATACCTTTGCCATCGCTACAATTTATTGATGCGGACTCTCCGCATAATCTAAGGGCGAGGATGTATGTTCAAGCCCAACCGACATTATATAATCGTTGTGGGCTTATTTTTTGCCCGTAACTTTCCGCATTCCTGAGGCTCGCCCTTAGATTATGCGGACTCTCCGCATAATAATGTGGAGAAGTAAATGATATACGGCGGTTCGCCTTCCACGTGTTTTTAGCCCTTAGTTTCGGCGGAAGCATCGGTAAGTTGTAGCAGACGAGGAAGTGCGAGCCGCTTTTTTCGTACCCCTACGTCAAACCGTACCGGGCGGATCCCGGCATAAGGCTACAACTTACCAAAATTATGCAAACATCTGCATCAATTCAGCGCACAGCTCAGTTGCGCCCGTTGACCCTTAGCACAGTGCCCGTCAGGGCGTGGCTCAACGCAAAGAGCGAGTTTTTCTCACGCATCAGCGGCATCGATGTGACCCGTAAAGAGGTCGTCCGCGTTAATCTCATCTTCTTATTCATGTGGCTGGCAGCTGCCATCGCAGAGGTCAGTCTGTTCATCTCCATCCTTAGCATAGCCCTTGCGGGTTACAATGTCTATCAGCTCAAGCAAGAGCAGGGCGACAACTGGATAACTTACGACGATTACGTAGAGCAGGAAGGAGGTGAGGCATGATGACATTAGAGCAATTCCAACGTGAGGTGCTGCAGCCACTGCATGACAAGCGTGACGAAGAGTATAACAAACTCAACGTCTCTTATCGTGAGGTGATGGAGTCTACGGCAAAAGCCAAGACAGATCTCGAGGCTACTGAGTGCAATTTCTACGCTGCTCAGGCTGCGAAGAAAATAGCGTTTGAGGCAAGTCAGCGCATCGAGCTTCAGAAGTTTAAGACTGAGATGCGTAACAGCCGACTGCAAATCCACAACCAACAGCATGAGGTGCTGCAGAACATCAAGGAGATGAAGCGCAGAGTGTTAGAAGAACACAACGACGCTGTAGGCCGCGCATTCGCCGATTTCAACGCCGAACGTGCCAAGAACGGCGAGCTGCCAGTGACTTGTAACGAGATAAAGAAATATAATGAAGAGGAAGGAGGTAAGGCATGAAAAGGCATGGCATACATCGTGTATATCGCATGTATAAGAAGATGGCTGAGAGAAAGTATGAGTGTAAAGTCGAGTGTAAGGTGACACCAAGAGATCATATTAAAGGCATGAGCTATCGCCGACGCGCAAAACTCGGTCACCAACTCTCTATATTATATGGTATTGCTTGTATGGGGCTGATGCTTAACAAAGGAGGTAAGGTATGAGCAATAACAACAACCAACAGCAACAGCAGCCGGAGCGCTGCCGCTTTGCTACCGCCGCTATAGTACGTCAGCTGGACAAGCAGATTGAACGTGGCGATGTGGCTAATCTGATTGATCTGCTGCTTAACAGCCGTGAGCATCTGCTTGCCAAGACTCAAGACAGCTCGATGATAGACTGTGAGCTGCAGGAGTATAAGGAGTATTTCGCCGATCTGGACACTATACGTGCGGTCATCGCTTTTCTTCGTGACCTTAACCGCAATTGTCCGGAGCATCTTAAACCGGAAAGGAGGCTGCAATGGGATTAGGTTTCTTTCAACAGAGTGAGAACAAAGAGGGTGAGGATGACAAGAAGAAGGATGACGGCGGTCTGTTCTTCAAGCGTCTCATCACGTCAAATTATGACACTGCCGGTGAGAGGCATAACATCATGCTGCGCTCATCACGCGAGATAGCCTACTCGCTGCGTCACACTTACCCCTTGACGGTGCTTGAGGTAAACAAGTATATGTCGGAGTTGGGGTTCCGTACGGTGTACGTTGATGGCGAACCGCTCTGGGTGATGTACGAACGTGACGAAATAGACATATAAGGACAAACAAATAATTTTTGAAGTTGGCGGCGTGCTCTATGTGAATAGGGTGCGCCGTTTTTTTGTCCTACCTTATATTATATATATGATTTACCTTTGCAAGCATAATCTCAGTTTTTTTTATGTTATGAATAGGTTTTTGTTATCATACGGCTACGGCAGCTTCTCGGCTCTCATGCAGAGCGTGTTCCCTACGACCAAGTATTTGGGTACGGGGCATAGCATTGCGCTGTCGTCTATCTGGGGTCTGCTTTGCTCTGTGCTTGGCATCTGGCCCGTTCTTGCCATCGCTATGATCTTCGTTATGGCCATAGAGCTGGTCTCTGGTGTGGTGGCGAGTCATAAACGCAACGAGCCTTTCGAGAGTGCAAAGTTTTCGAGGTTTGTCCTCAAGCTGTGCATCTGGTTTATGCTCTTCGTGTCTTGTCAGATGTTCAAGTGGTTTGCGGCTCAGTATGACGCCAACTCTCTGACATGGCTTGTGGGTGCATGGTTCTTCGATGTGCTGACCGTCATTCTGATGGTGGCGTTCGTCGTGGAGAATACTACGAGCATCCTCGAGAATATGGCTTGCATCGACGGCAAAGACAAGAGCTTCTACATCAGCATGGTGAAGCAGACTATGTTGACAGCCGTTGACCGCATCGCTAAGGGCTTCAAATAATCAATAGGCAGAAAATATATGTAATAGCAGTTTGTGAACTATAATTGAGTTAGGTTTTTTAAAGGTCAAATGATTATCCTTAACCATCATGATTAACATTAAGTGGTTCTTTGTCACAATTACGTTTTTAGGTACTTTGGCTCTTGCCTTCACCGTCGGTAGGTGTACCGCGGTGAAGGCTCCGGCTGAGAGGCATCCGAAGACAGATCCTTACGATCCGCTGCCGTCTGTACAGACAACAGTGGACACAATATATACTCCGCAACCAACAAAGACGTCGCTTGTAGAGGTGCCGGCTTACGTTGACACAAATGCCATAATTGAAGAATATTTCTCGCGTCACGTATACCGCGACACGCTGCGGGCCTCGGCACCGGGTAAGCTCGGTGGCAGCGCTGTCGCTATTATCAGCGACACGGTATATCAAAATGTGATAGCAGGTCGAAAAGTCAGTCTCACGTTCACACCAAACAGACTCGCGACGACTCACTCCGTAGACCTGCTATCCACTTGGGGTCTGCATAACACATCGCTAATGGCCGGTTACCGGTATCGGCGTTGGACGATGTATGCAGGCTACAACTTTTCGGTTCGTGCCCCTGTTGCTGGTGTGGGATATCAACTCATTGTCTGGTAAAATATTATCTTTATGCAAATCTCATCTTTGCCCTCAATCATATTCTCACCCTCAGCCGACAATATCAGTATTGCGGCTGAGGGTGATATTGTTGTTAGCACTACCGTCAGCGACGGTTCCGGAGTCGCCGTCTTCGACAATTCGTCAAGCTATTCCCCAAACAAACAAGGCTACGTCAACATTGCCGAGCTTTCTGAACTCGTCAATGCTGCCATTCTCGCATCCTTCGACACTGACACTATGCTCAAGGCTGGCGCACGTTCGGCGTCATGTACGCTGAGAGTCGCTGTCAAAGGTGGTGTTACTGCCACTACTCGCGCACTGTACATGAGCCGACAAATTACAGCCCTGCAGCCGATTTTTGCCACGCAGATGCGACGGCGCTCGTTGATTGATGGACAGCCACAGCCAGTCAACATTCTTACTGCAGGTCAGTCGGGGCTGAAGCTCATCGTCGGCGCAGCCTATAGGCTCGCCGACAATTCCGGACTGTCTTGGCGTGAGGCTGTCATACAGCCAGACTGCTCAAATGATTACTTTACATTCCTCGCCGATACCTCTGAAATTAAACAGGTTACAACGGCTCCTGACGGTTCGTCTCTGCTTTACTGCATTCTGACATTACAGCAGAATGACAAGCAAGCAGACTGTATCCGCTTCGATATAGACCGCAAGACACGCCCGTCCATGGCAACACATTTCGTTTATCTTAATCTCTTCGGTGTTCCGGAGGTTGTCACGTTCTCGGGCAAGGATGTCGAAGAGCAGGAGCTTGACAGCGACTTCGGGTATGCCGGACGAGATTATATACGTCTTGATCCTCAGCTCACCGAGAGCCACAAGTCGCATTCAGGCTGGCGTTCCGCTGAGGAGCGTCGGGCCATCTACGACCTCATGTCGTCGCCTTACGTCTTCGTCTATGCCGACGGCGAACTAAGGCGCATCACCATTACTGATGTAGACTCCTCCGTTTCACGCCCGTCCAACGAACCGCAGTCTGTGTCGTTTACATGGCGCTATGCCGACGAGAGGCTTATGCGACAGCCGTTCATTGCTCCCGATACCGGCAAGGCGTCCGTCTTCGCTCATCCACCATTCGACAAAACATTCGCATAATATATGGAAGACACTAAAAAAACTATGTACGCGAGCACTATGCTCGCAGATCTCGACATACGCACCGACCGCTTCGGCAAGAGGCGCATCTTCTCAATAAAATTCACCACCAAAGACGGACGGCTGCACTTCATACCTACGGCATACGTTACCGGATGCAAGGGCATGGACATGAAGCGGCTGCGCTTTCGAGGCATCCAACCGTGCGACTGCAAGGGCAATCCCGAACTACACGTCATTCCGGTGAAGATTACCAATATCATCGAATACAACTCTCATATCATAGACTGGAGCAATGGATATTCTATATAACAAAGAGGGTGTGCCCCTCATGATGCATTCCGACATCGCTTTCTACGACACAAAGCTTGACAAACAGGCTTCCGACGAGCGCCGACGCGTGCTCTTCCCTTACGACGACACTCGTCATGATTTCATCGAGGTGGCAGGGCAGCGTGTGTTGGCATGGGGCAAAGACAACTTGTTTCCGTGTCATGCCTCAGAAATAGTGCGCAATACTACCGTCCTCAATACGGGTCTGCGGTTTCTGCGCAACCTCACCATGGGTCAGGGCATTTTCGTGTGTCGTGTTAAGGGATACAATGACAAGGGCGACGAGATACTTGAACCTGCAGACGACCAAGCCATGCAGCGCTTCGTCGGTTCGCGTCTTGTACGCCGGTACATGGAGAAGACGCTGCGCGACTTCCTAAAGGTGGGCTTGTCGGCGGTGCAATTTGTTCCTAACGCAGCAGGAAATAAGGTAGTCGGTCTGAACACCATCAACAGCCACTACTTCCGATTCACCGAGCCTCTTGACACGCTTGGCTCGCAGAATTGCGTCATCAGCGGCTCATGGGACTTGTCGCCGAGTAGCTACTCAATATTGCCGCTGCTCTCTGACTATTCGCCTGAGAACCATGCCGAGCTGCTGCGCTTTATGGGCAAGATGAAGGGGGGCTTTGTTTATCCCGTGCGCGACTCCTGGAGCAACGACGATATCTACGGCGAGCCGATATGGTGGCCGGCATACGTGGCAGGGTGGGTGGACATCGCTCACATGGTGCCGCAGTATTTGAAAAAGGCGTACAAGAACCAGACGACTTGGAAGTGGCATGTGCAGATTCCTTACTCGTTCTGGGATAAGAAGTTCCCTACTACCGAATTCGAAGATATTGAGTTGCGTCGACAAGCCATCGACAAATATATGTCGAGCATAGAGAAGAACCTTCTTGGTGCTGAGAATGCCGAGAAGCCTATCTTCACAAACTACGCAGTGAACGAGATGAATGGTCGCATCGAGGAGGAGTGGAAGATTACTCCGCTCTCAAACAAATATTCAGCCGGACAGGAGAACCTCGTTACGTCGGCTGCTGCCAATTCCGAGATTCTCTTCTCGCTTATGGTTAACCCTAACGTGCTCGGAGCTGGTATGCCGGGTGGCAGCTATGCCGGCAACCAAGGCGGCTCCAATATTCGTGAGGCGTTCCTCGTCAACATCGCCAACTCGTGGATTGACCGTCAGAATATCCTTGACCCCTTGCAACTATACATGCAGCTCAACGGTGCTCCAGAAGATCTGCAGCTGCGTTTCCGCAATACAATACTTACCACCCTCGACACTGGTGCGGGCACGTCGCACCAACTGTCTTAACTCTTGATGCTTATGCTATTTTCACAGTCTAAATGGGACAATGGCCGTCAGATGTCGCCATTTGTGCCCGTCTCATCTTCGCTCTCGTTTGCCAAGATGCAAGCGCCTCTTGAGTCCGTCGAACAACAATTTCTGCTGCCTTTGCTCGGCGAGCAGATGATGCAGCGTCTTCAGCAACTGGCTGACAATCCTCCTGAGGATGACAAGCTTGCTTCTCAGCTGACGCAGACAGCCCGTCGTGCTGTGGCCAATCTTGCGTTCTGGCTACACTTCGATGCGCTTAATCTGCGTATTTCTGACCAGGGCTTCCAGCGCCAGGGCTCGGCTGACTGGCAGGGCGCTTACAAGTATCAGGAGGACAGGCTTCGCAAGAGCTTCCAGAATGCCGGTTTCAATGCGCTCGACCAGCTGCTCGACTTCATCGAGGAGCACATTGAGGCTTATCCTGACTATCTGACGTCGCCGTGCTATCAAGACCGCAGCCGTGCTATCGTCCATTCGGCACGTGAGGCTAACCAGTTTGTCTTTATCAACTCGTCGCACATTGTCTTTATGCGTCTCAAGGGCGAGTTCCGCACGGTAGAGGAGTATGATCTTTGTGCAGTTCTTGGCGAGAAGCTTTACAGACAGTTGCGTGGGTGGCTGTCTGGCAAGGCTGATTTTCCTTCTGACGAGTGTATCTGTACGCTTGAACAGCTGCGTCTGGCTTGTGCTGATTTTGTGGTTAAGAAGGCTGCTTCGAGACTGATGAGACAGACGGGGTCGCTCACGGAGCGTGGTCTGTACTTCAATTCCACTGAGTCGGGGTCTTTGGGCAATGACATCGAGAAGCCGGCTACTGACCGTCAGATTGGCGACCGCTGTGCCTTGGCAGACCTCGATGCTCACAGAGCCGAGGCTTCGCTTCGCTGCTTTCTCAATAATTATATGGGCGCTATTGTCGGCGAACGGACAGTTGGTCCTATACGCAACAACGACGATCACGCCGCTTTCTTTGCTATGTGATTATGAAGCATATCAAGATTACTCATGGCAGCAAGGTGTATGAGCGTGACATCCCGACCGAGTGGGACGAGCTGGACGCTGACGGCATGATGCTCGCCGCTATGCTCTGGACGGGTGGCTTGCCGCGTGACGAACTGCTTGCCAAGTACTATGGCGTGCCGATGCATGTGGTGTACGCTCTCGGTGACTATCTGTCATACTGCCTGACGCAGCTCACAACATGGATGCAACGGCTTGATGACTCGGTAGACAACTTCAAGATAACTGTACTGCCGGATACCGGCTACTTTGCGCCAGGTCCGCGTCTTGGTGGATGCACGCTTGAGCAGTTCATGATGGCTGACACTCACTTTCAGCGTTACGCTATCAGTCAGGACGGCGACCACCTCACGGTCTTCATAGCCTCGCTTTATCATGCCCGTCATAAGCGTGACGATGATATTGACGCTAAGGTCTGTGCCGTGGAGCAGCTGCCTGAGAAGGTGCGTCAGGCTGTTTTCCTAAACTTCATCCTTCTGAGACGATGGCTCTCACGTTCTTATCCGTACCTCTTCCCTCCTCAATCTGACGAGGAGGATGAGGAAGAGGTGGAGGCGTTCAAATCGAAGATGCAGAAGCGCAAGAAGCCTGCTCCTACGGACTGGCTTGCCATCTTCGACGCTTTCATGGGTGACGACGTGGCATTCATCGAGCGCTACAAGCGTATGTCCGCACTTGACGCTTTCCGTCTGATGAACCGTCGCATCAAACAATCGAGACAACCTCAATAACATCAAATGCTTATGACAATACAAACCGTTATAGACTACATCGAACAGCTTGCACGTGAGCACATGATGGTACGACATACTGACGAGAGTCCTCACTTCGTCAATCTCAACGATGACAAGCGCAACACTTCGCTGGTTCAAGAGCTTCGCTACCCGGCTGTGTACTTCGAGTCGACTGACTTCCAGATTGAAGCATCGTCAACATCTGTATCGCGCAACTATACGTGCCATATCGAGGTGCTTGTCCACGTTACAGACACTGGCGATTATGCTGAGGTGGAGCGGGCATTGTCCGATTCTTCACAGATTATTACTGATATCTTTGTACGTATGATGCATGACCGTGTGGGGCGTAAGCCTAAACACAAGTGGCTGCTCTTGCTCAATCCTTCATCGCCGATTAAGGTTCTGCCTATACAGAATGCGGAGAACGCACTGTACGGCTGTCTGGCTGAGTTCTCTGTTCCTTTGCCGGGCTGCATCAACGATAGTTTAAACAATTTCAAATCAATTAATAATGGCTAAAACATACGACATACTTACATCGCAAGCCGAAACCATCCGCACCAATACGCTCCCGGACTCCAACACGGCAGGGCTTGTCGGCCAGATGCTCAAAGACATTATTGAAAAGGTGAGTGAGGTGAACACCTCGTCGTCGGGTGCGGTCACTGCCATCAACGTCAGCCCTACAGCTGATGCCAATAGCGTCAGACTGACGCTTTCCATCCGGGCTGGCGAGAAGGTGAGTCTGCAATATGTGAACTTGCCGGTTGTCAGCGCTTCTGCTGCTGGTGTCATCACTCCTGCGCAGATGTCCTCAATAACGAGCTCGCTCAATACAATGTCGCAGTCTATTCTTGAGATTTCTAATAACTATAACGCTCAGAAGAAGACCGTTGACGGGTTGCAGGATAGCATACAGGCGTTAACTGACGAGATAGAGATTCTCAAGAATTCTGCTGTGACGTTTTACGGCACTGTCATGGTGACTGCGCTCAAGATGTCCTCTATATATTATTCTACAGATGAGAACTGTAGAGTCGTATACAACCTGAAGGATAATGTTTTTGTTCTGGAGGTTGATAAAGGTACGACTTCTTATTACAACAACTGGCGTGACGGTGATGCTTTCGGCAAAGCGACAGAGGCCGGGCGTGTGCCTCGTAGCGGCAAGATGTATGTGGACGTGACAGAACAACGTTCTTACGTCTGGTTCGAAGATGAGCTTGTTCTTGTCGGTACCGACTTGGAACTTGGGTATGTACAAAACACAGCGTTTCCGGGCGATGAGGGCGCAGGCATGAAGAAGCGTCTGAGCACTGCCGAAAAGAATCTTAAAGCTTTTATTGATAGCAAGGGTGTTGAGGGCGGTATCGCTCCGCTTGACATTAACGGCATGGTTCCTGAGGATTATCTGCCTGACATGCGTACTCCAATAGATGCTGTTCAGACTCGTCTCGGGCTGGTTCCTTTCGTCAATGTTAGCAGACTGGTCGGCGGCAACTACACGCTCGAAACAGCCATTGACCGCATTTACAGTACAACGTCTATTCGAGACCTTGTTGTTCCTGGTCTGATGATAACCTATCGAAAAGACTCTACACATTGGGAGATCAAGCAGTATACTTCCGACTCTACGTCTGAGGCGGACTTCCGTGATACTGAGAAATGGCAGGATGTGGGCGGTGGCGGTACGTCGTCATCTGTGTTCAACCCTACAGTCTCTTATCCCATCAGCGGCTTTTATGCCCTCTATGATCCCGACAATGCAAAGGCGTCTGCCGTTGATGTGGCGTGGAATGCGGGCAAGGTGTCGTTTGGTTTGCTGCTCACTATTCAAGTTTCCAAGAAGATTTGGAAGACATATCAGTACATAGGCACTTCGCTTACCATCGGTGCTTGGCAGGACCCGGTGAACTGGCAAGACTTCGGCTCTCTCGCTGCCGGTTCTGAGACCTACATCAACATCAACAATCTCATCGATGGCAATGGCAAGGTGGTTTATTATACGCTCAGCAGTGCGGTGGCTGCTCTCATCAGTTATCAACAGAGTACGGCTGTCAACTATATCAAGCGTGGTCTTATTATCTCTTTTCTTTCCGAGGCTAACAAGACGAGGTCGTTCCAGTTCCATGGCGACAACATCGCTGACGCGTCCAAGACTGACACGGGTGCGACTTTGTGGCGTGAGTTCGGCAAAAGCGATGACATAAACCTTTCTGATTCTCCCGTCAAAGACGGCAAGGATCCTTACAGTACGGGGGGCGCATACACCAATACGCCGACTGACATCGATATTGTCGAGGAGGATGGCGGTGTCTACAAGTTTGCGCTCACCAATGCCGACGGCGACCAAATCGGCGAACAGCGCCAGATTGTCATCAAGGGTGGCGGCGGCGCAGTCCAGGCTACGACCGTCAGCATTGCGCTGAAGAAGTCGACGGTCTATGGTGCTGTGGGTTCTACGATGATGATCGAGGCTGCTATTATGTCGGTGACTTCTACTCCTTCAGGTGACTCGCTCAACTCCATAACACGTGTAGACCTCGTTGACCGCTCAACTAACGCTGTTCTGCAGACGCTTAATGTCAACACTGAGTCGTCGGCTAATCTTACAGACGATTTCAAATTCAAAATTGATATATCCGAGTATTTTGCAACTACTGCAGGTTCGCGCTCGTTCCGTATCGTGGCTTACGATGACGGCGACCACTCTGGCAACAAGAACGTGTCGGCTGTGGGTGTTGATGCTACTGTTGTGTCGCAACAGACGCTCAACTATACTTCGTCGACGGTTCTGAGGGAGAATGGTGCTGCTGTGTCTGTACCTCTTTATTCATTCCCCAACAATGCGTCATCTAAGGGTATTAAGGCAACTGTTGAGATGTACTATAGTGGTGCTTGGCACACCATCGACGAGACTGTGGTTACTGACGTTTTTACTCATGCCGTCAACCTCGACCCTAAAGCTCTTGGCCTGACACATGGCTCGTACCCGCTGCGTCTGCATGGTGTTGACGTGGCTTCGGGCGTATCTGGCAACTGGCTGTACTCCGGCATCATGGTCGTTAACGAGGCTGATGACACGCCTCTCGTCGTCATGCGTTGGTCTGATGACGGCACACAGACGAGAAAATTGTTTCAGACCGTGTCTGTGGATGTGGCTGCATACACTTCCGGTAAGACCAAGACGGCTGTTGACGTGATGATGCAGGTGGGCGAAAACGCTGCTACCGTTATAGCTCAGCAGCAGATGTCACGCGACCGTACTTATACCGTGACCAAGCGTCTGTCAGGCATGTCTGTCGCCAGCAAGCTCAAGTTCTACGCTATGTCGGGCGATGTGCGCTCGGCGGCATACGATATTACAGTGTGTCTCTTATTCACATCTCCGAGCCCACGAGACACACGCTAAGAT
>ERZ1023617.477-NODE-477-length-14788-cov-88.698568_pt1 | contig 14788 bp, 10 predicted proteins | sample MGYA00380328_ERZ1023617 | MGnify/ENA primary metagenome ERZ1023617 (study PRJEB33179, sample SAMN07448977) | human gut metagenome | biome: Human-gut; feature: Human associated habitat; material: Faeces | host: Homo sapiens | place: India: Bhopal | collected...
TCATATCGTATGTCTTCTCCTTTTCGGGAGTGGTATTATCATCATTGCTGCAACTTGTGCCCGTAATAGAAAACAAGAGTGCTGAAGCCAGCAATATGGCTTTTCCAAATATATTCTTCATTGCTATTTTTCTTATTAATTATTCATATTCATATTTCCATGTCATGGTGTTGAGGTCAGCGGTAACGGTAACTTCACCACCAGTTACATCATCCTTAAACCAAGGATTCCACTTGTCGTCTGCCGTAGAAAGATTAAACATCTTATCATTACTTGGCTCGCAACCATACCATGTTTGCTTGTCATCCTTGTTGGCTCCTACATAGATAAACATAAATCCTTCCCAAGCTGTTGGCTTGTACTTGCAGGTATAAACGCCATCGCTCACCTTGTTCATCACGGCAAGAAGGGTGTTAGCATCCTTGCTGAACATGCAGAGAGTATTGCTAGCCTCTGGCTCAGGAGTTGTCTGATCGCCCGATACGATGGTGTATTCCAACTGGCTGTGCTCACCAACTTTCACGGTTATGGTATAAGTACCCGCCTTGGCAATATTCACGCTACCAGCTGTTGCTGCATCTGTCATCTTGCCATCAGCCAAAGTATAGTTCAAGGTCTTCTCAACGGCTGCAGCATCTTCTGTACCTGTAGCCTTGCTGTACTCAGCGCCTGTAGCTACGATGCTGACTGGAGTATTATCGGCTGTAGTTGTAATGACCTTGGTCCAAGCATAGTTAGGAGCATCATAGGTCATATCTTCACCATTCAACTGCATCGACTTGATGTAAGTTGGCTTAAGTTCCTTAGCTTTTGTATCAAGAACTGTATAATAAATACCTGTCTGACCTGGGAACCAGATGTTCCATGCAGACTCAGTATTATCCATTTCGTACACATGACCATCCTGTCCTACATTACCCCAAATGGTACCATCATTTTCCTTACCCCAGATATGGAACCAAGAAGAGGCATTCATATAGCCAGAATAAACTCCATCAGAATTAGGAGAATAGAGTTTTGTCAGAACTTGTTCCTTATTCTCATTCAGGATATTGATGTAGCTCATATCAATGAGGTATGGAGTAACCTTTACCTGGCAGACATTGCTGTAAGCGGCATCAAGATTGGCACCCATCAGACTCTTGATACGGAAATATAGAGGTGAACTCACATCAGGAGACAAGCCGAGATCCTTGGCTGCAGCATTGAGGTCTGCACCGGTGAAAGCCTTGGAAAGGTCGGTTACGGTGTATTCCTTTTCTGAAGTAAAGTTCTCTGAGGCTGATACCTGCAGATAAGTTTTCAGCACTCCACTGCCCGCAGGCTTGGTTTCATCGCTCGAAAGCAAGGTAGGATTCTGCCAAGCCAACGAGAGGACAACGTCCTTACTTTTATCTACAGACAGCTTCACATCGGATGCCGATGCCATCAGATCGGATGCCTCGAAGCCATCCAGATATATCTTGTCGCCACTCTCGTCGCAACTCACCAAAGCGGTGAGTGCGCAGAGAAGCATCATCAGGTTTCTAAATATCTTTTTCATTCTTTTATCCTATTAATAGTTGTCGTTATGAAGATTTGGATTTGCGGTAAGCTCGGTGTTAGGGATTGGATAGATGTTGTACTTGCTATCCACTGCCTGTCCGTCGTGGGTGCCACCCTTCCACTGCCAGATATACTTATTAGTAGTAAACTGACCATAGCGAATCAAGTCGGTACGGCGATAACCTTCATGATAGAGTTCACGGGCACGCTCATCAAGGATGAACTGGAGGAAGGCATCGTCATCAGCAAAGTTGCTTGCCCATACATCAGTATTTCCAGCACGTTCGCGGAGGAGATTGATCCAATAGATGGCTCCCTGCTTGCGGGAAGCAATCACGGTTGGATCTGTAGCATCACTACCACCAGCCCAGTTATCCCAGTCATTATGCAGACGAACCACGCACTCGGCATACATCAGATAGACATCAGCCAAACGGAAGAGAGGGAAATCGGTATCCACACCTGCATCGGCAGTATTAGATGCTGTAGTACCATCATCCTTCAGGTTACTCCACTTCTCAGAAAGATAGCCGGCGGTTTCATCGGTCATGCTGGTTACATCCTTGCTCTGACCATTGGTAAAGAACTTGCAACGCTTGTCACCATTGCCATCGATATCGGTCTGGGTAAACTTATCCACGAACTCCGGACGGAGACGGAATTCACTCCAGCCAGCAGTAACACCATAATCGGCTACATTCTGGTTGGCATTCGACATACTTACCTGTCCGCAAACCAGATAAGTAGATGAGCCCCAGCTTACAGTATGCTCAGCACTTACCGGCAAGGCGAAGATAATCTCGTTGGTACGCATGTCGTTATCAGCATTGAAGAGCTTGCTGTAATCATCTTCCAGGGAGTAGCCCATGCTCATCACCTTCTCGCAAGCCTCCTTGCACTCAGTATACTTAGGCACACCAGTATAAACCTCGCTGTTCAGATAAAGCTTGGCAAGCAAGGTATAGGCAGCACCCTGAGAAGCCTGACCGTAAGGACAGGTAGAAGCAGGAAGCATATCGCCTACACAATCCTTCAACTCGCTCTCAATATAATCGAATGTCTGCTGTGGAGTATAACGAGGAGGAATGTAGCTGCCCACAGGGTCGTTCTCTGTCACCATCGGAATGTTGCGATAGAAATCGAGCGCATGGTAATAGAACAGAGCACGCATAAAACGAACTTCTGCCTTATACTCCTTCATCTTCTCTGCTTCAGCACCTGAGAAACTGGCACAGTTGGCATTGCGGAGGAACTCGTTGCAGAGGGCGATGTTGTAGTAGATACGATAATACATATCTGATACCCAGGCATCGTTAGCATCCCAAGAGAGATAGGTAAGCCCCGTAGTCTGCTCACCTGTCAGCCAGGTAGAGGCAAATTCATCGGTACCACACTCCTGCATATTGATAAACATACGCATGTAGTCGAAACCTGCTCCTTTGTTCAATACGGATTCCATATCCTTGTTGTCGCCGCCCTTGCCCTGACCACTGGTCACCATGGCAGCGTAAATCTTGCCCAGCACTGCCTCGTAATTGGCAAGCGAGGTATAAACATCCTTAGAGGTTGTCTCTGTATGAGGATATTGGTCGAGATCGGAAACACAGCTGGTTGTGCCTGTCAGCACCGCTGTTCCCATCATCATACTATATAATATATTCTTAAGTTTCATTGTTATCTGTTTTGATTGTTAGAACTGAAGTCCGAGGCTTACTGAGTAAGTGCGAGGACGTGGATAGAATGAGTTGTCCATTCCGTTTGGCACCTCAGGATCTGTACCTGAGTAACCGGTGATGGTGAATACATTCTGTACCATTGCAGATACGGTGAGCGAAGCCCACTTGTTGATCTTGCCTACATTGTAACTCAAACTCAGGTTGTCGAGTTTCAGGAAGGAAGCATTCTCTACGTAGTAATCAGAAAGATACTGACGGGTCTTGAAACCGGTCTTCAGGAAACTGGTGTTGAGGTTGTTGAGCTGTGAGTTGTTGTAGCTTACTGTCTCGAAAGCACCTGTACTCATACCCATGCCGTTGTATACATAGTTGTCGATGTTGGCACGGAAACTCATACCGAGTGTCAGCTGCTTGTATCTCAATGATGTGCTCAAGCCCATGATGTACTTAGGGGCTGGAGAGTGATAGCGATAGAGATCTGACTCATTGATTTCGCCATCATTGTTCAAATCGGCATAAGCACCCTCGATAGGCTTGCCTGTCTTAGAGTCGTAGAGCTGATGATATACATAGAACATGTATGGCTCATATCCCTCTGAGAGTACCTGGAACTGGTAAGCATCGATAGATGGACCTACCTTCACGTTGGTCTGGCTTCCACCCTTTGTCAATGAAAGGTTCTTCACCTTCATGTTCTGCCAGGTAAAGTTGTAGCTCAGGTTCCACTCCCAGTCCTTGGTCTGGATAGGGGTGGCATTCAGAGAAACCTCAATACCCTTGCTGTCCACATTACCTACGTTGGTAAGGATAGTCTTTGAGAAGTTGGTACCTGCTGCTGTTGGTACTGATGCCAACAGGTCCTTGGTCTTGCGGGTATAGAAATCGATGGCACCACCGATACGGCCATCCAGGAATCCGAAATCAAGACCGAAGTTCCAGGAGGTTGTAGTCTCCCACTTCAAGTCTGATACGTATGCCTCAGGACGGTAAGTATTGATATACTGTCCGTTGATGAATGCTTCGGCACCTGTCACGCTGTAGGTATAAACCGGCAGATAGTTGTAGTTGCCGATACCTTCCTGCTGACCGGTAACACCATAGCTGGCACGGAGCTTCAAGTTAGAAAGTACCTTCTGGTTCTTCAACCAAGGCTCTTCCGTCAAAGTCCAGCCCAAAGCCACAGATGGGAAAGTACCCCAACGGGTATCCTTAGAGAAACGGGAAGATGCGTCTCGACGAACAGTAGCCGTCAGGAGATACTTTCCATCGAATGAATAGTTGATACGTCCGTAATATGACAACATTACATGACGGTAATCTGATGCCTTTACGGTTGACAGGTTTGTGCCTGCCGCACTTTTGGTATAATAAAGAGGTGTAGTACTCTTCCAGTACTGGTAGTCGTAACCGGCTGTCAGATCTACATTACTCTTGATATCTTCGAAATACTTTGCATAGTTGGCATAGAGGGTAAGCAAGCGGTTCTCATTCTTCTGAGGACCATACTTGTAATCGCTACCGCCCAAAGACTCATCCTTGTTGTAGCTCTGTGCTGCGTAGGCAGGAACATAAATGGTTCCGTCGCCCTTGGCATAGTCAGCACCCACGGTAGCATGGAGCTTGAGGTCTGGCAGGAAATGAACCTTGTAATCTACATCCATAGAACCGATGAAGCGGCTCACCTTACTCTTTGAATCATACAGATCCACCAGACCGCGAGGGTTTCTTACACCCGCATTCACTGGATAGCCATCAGCATCGAGTGCCTCATTATAGCCACCATATTTGTCGTTGCCGGAATAAACCGGGATGGTTGGGTTGAATGTAGCAGCAGCCCATACGGCACCACCATTATTGAATGAGTTGTTATTGAGGGTTCCCTTGGCATTGATGGTCAACTTCAGGTGATCCTGGAAGAAGCTAGGAGTCAATACCACGTTACCTGTCCAGCGCTCTACATTGTCCTTGCGAACCAGACCGCTCTGGTTGTAATAGCCTACAGACACGCGGAATGGCAACCATTTGTCGATGCTGCCGCTCACGCTGAGGTTATTATCTGTACCGAAAGCTGTGCGGTAAACCTCATCGTTCCAATCGGTATTGGCTGTACCGAGCAATGACTTCTGGTTATCTGTACCAAATTGGTTGATGACATTCACGAATTCATCACGACTCAGCATATCTACCATCTGCGCACGGGTCTGCAAACTGTTGGTGGTATTGAAGTTCACCTTTACAGCACCCTGCTGTCCTTTCTTGGTAGTGATGATGATGACACCGTTAGATGCACGGGAACCATAGATGGCTGTAGAAGAAGCATCCTTCAATACAGTCATGCTCTCGATATCAGAAGGGTTGATCATGCTGAGGAAGTTGCTGCTGTTACCCGAGATCCCCCCCTGCTCCAATGGCACACCATCGAGCACGATAAGAGGGTCGTTGCTGGCATTAAGAGATGCACCACCACGCACACGGATGGTACTACCGGCAGAGGCAGAACCACTGTTGGACATAATCTGTACACCCGAAACCTTACCGTTGATCAACTGTTCTGGAGAAGAAACGAGACCTTTATTAAAGTCCTTCGATTTCACGGTAGCTACGGAACCAGTCAGGTCACTCTTTCTTGCCGTACCATATCCGATGACCACGACATCAGCCAGCGCCTTGCTGTCAGATTCGAGTTTCACCTTCATATTGTCAGAGATAGAAAGTACCTTATCAATATAACCGATATAAGATACCTTGATCTTCTTGGCTGAAGAAGATACCTGAAGACTGAAGTTACCGTCAAAATCAGTAACTGTACCGCCCTTTTCGCCTTCCACCATGACAGTGGCGCCAATCAGAGCCTCACCATTCTGCGCATCAGTCACCTCACCCTTGATGGTTCTTGTCTGCGCCATGAGTTGCAGACATCCGATGACGAACAATGCCACGAGAAGCAAACTTCTCTTTGCTAAATTCTGGATTGCTTTCATTGTTTTACTTTTAGGTTGCGTTTACGTTTAAATGAGTTTGCGTTTAAAATTGTTTTCAGTTGCAAAAGTAGGAAAAAAAGAAGAAAACAGCAGATAGATTTAAGACAAAAATAATGAAAAAACGGACAAAAGCAAATCTTTATCTAGCTTTTGTCCGTTTTGTCATTAAAGAGGCAGGAATCTTTAAATCAGTTCTATACCTTTACTCTGTTATAGGTACAAGTTTAATACCGAAGAGGTTGCATGTATCCTGCTTTGTAATAGTATGAGAACCTGCATCCAATGTTACAGTCATTGTCTTAGCTGTTGAATCAATAACTGCATTTACTTCAGCAGGCTTCTTTCCATCAATTTTGGCGTTCGTCTTGCTATCTGCAGAACTGAAATAAAGGGTCATTGTGACTTTCTTATCAACAGTTACTGAGATATTAGTTGCAGACTCCATCTTTACACAAGTAGAATATGAAGTGCCGTCAATAGTAGCAGTTCCCTTATTTGTAGCATAGTTACCTGAAACTGTTACTATGCTACTTGAAGGCTTAGAATCTGTGAATGTTACCAAAACAGTACCCTCGATAGGAGTTACAGTACTGCCACCTTCTGTTGTACCACCGGTAGAGCCACCAGTACTACCACCTTCGCCAGAACCACCAGTGCTGCCACCTTCAGCAGAACCACCTTCGCCAGCAGCATTGCTCTCACCGAATACCTTGACAACACCAGAAGTATAAGAGTCGAGAAGGCTTGCCAAAGCAGGCAATGGCTGCTGGTGACCATTTGTTACGACTGTTTCATCAGGAATAGCGAAATCAATATCGCCATGATTCAAACGACCTGCACCATAGAAGCCTTCTACGATAGAAGGAACATCTTCTGCCTTATCTGCAGAGTATGCATACATGAGGCTTGAGTTGGTATCGAAGTTGTTGTAAGAAGTTCCACCTACCAAAGTCTTTACGCTTGCAGGAACCTGCTCACTTGGATCAGAAACCTCGTAGGCATCAAAGCTTGTATTGTTTTCTGCGTATGGGATATAGCTGAAGTTATCTGGCTTGTTGGCAAATACATTGCCGTATGCCTTAATCAAGCCACCTTTCTCACCAGAGAAAGTACCATCACCCTTGGCATCAGTACCCTGCAGAGAGCTCATGATAGGACGCTTAACAGCATCAAAGTAATTAGACTCCATGAATATACTTGAACCACTGGTTGCACCAATACCATAAACATCACAATGCTGATAGTAGTTGTTGTACATGTGAACACTCATGGTACGAACACGAGCCATACGAGAGTCTGAATGGTCGAACCAGTTGTGATGATAAGTAATCCAGTTTTCACCAGTTTCACTCTTCATACCACACATAGAAGCCTTACCATTATCCCAGAAACGGTTGTAAGCTACAGTAACATACTTAGAATCGCCCTTGATATCTACAGTACCGTCACCCTTAGCCTGGTCGGCAGCACTACCCTTCTTACCATAGAAGAGATCCATGTTGTGAATCCATACATGAGAGTTTTTAGTATCAAGAGACATGGCATCATCCAGGCAACGCATGATAGCAAAGTTACGGAACTCTACACTCTCAGCCTCTCTAAGCAAGAAGCCGAAGCCATATACGGTAGCATCATCACCGACACCTTCGAATGTCATATTCATCATAGCTCCCTTAATCTGCAATCCTTCAGCAGAACTTGAAATGTGATCCAAATCAGAAAGATTTACCTTACCGATGATACGGAAGGCAATTGGGGTTTTATCCTTCCCTTTTGAATATGCATCAATAATAGACTGAAGACCTGTAATCGTCTCAAGCTTACCCGTATTAACGGTTGTAGAAACGGTCTTAGCTGTCTTGGCTGTAATATACAGAACCTTAGCACCAGCCTTCAAAGTACCATCATTATTATAAGCACCTACACCAGCATACTTGAAATGAGCAAAGCCCTCACGGTTGTAGCTCTTTACTACCAAGTTAGAAGCAGTATTGGCACCAGTAATCTCTTTACCGTCAGCATTTACAGGAACAACCTTTACAGAATAACTACCTTCCTTCAAACCGAGAACATCGGCACGATAGTAAGAAGCATACTGACGAATCAACTGAGCATCAATCTTCTTGTCATCTACATATACATTATAAGAAGAAGCGCCCTCGAATGGAGCCCACTTCAAGTAGGCAGACTCCTGCCAGCCCTTTGCCTCAGTAATCTGAATCACACCTGCAGGATTGTCAATATCACCACTTTCGCCCTGCTCTACTTTCTTTGCGAAACTGATTTTCTGAACAGAAGCATCATACTCATCATTCTCTGAGCCTGATTTAGGTGCGATGATTGCCTTATCACCTTCGAACTTCACACTTGTCAAATCTGCAGTATTATAATACTTCACATCACCCGACTTGGTGGTAACATACATCTGGTTCACCTTGCTGTTACGAGCCACGGCATGGGTAATCTTAAATGTCCCTGTCTGTGCCAAAGCTGCACTCAAGCTCATCAGGAGGAGTGCCAAAGTAAATACCATTTTCTTCATTGTTCAATCCTCCTTATTTTATTTGATGATTACTTTCTTACCATTAATAATATAAACACCCTTAGATAAACCCTTAGGGGATTTACCTACACACTGGCCCTGAAGGTTATAAACCTTACCTTGCAATGCCTGCTTAATGCCTTCTACCTGACTGATGCCGGTAGTTTGATAAGTGAAAGAAAGGGTTACGAGCGACATATCTGCCTGATCAGATGTATTATCTGAATACTGAAGAACGACATTGTCGCCATCGAAGGTAATCTCTGTGACAGTCTTGTCTATGACTTGACCATCAATCTTAACCGTCTGTTTGCTGCCGGCAAATACTGCCGTAGACAACATTCCAGCCAAGAATAACAAATAAGCTTTTTTCATTTTAATGAATGTTTGTTAGATTTATTTTTTGGTTTGTTTTTGAATTTTACAATGCAAAAGTAGTGAAAAAATAGCTATTATAAAACATCCTGGCGCATTTTTCATACGCAAACGTTTTCATAAGTGTAAAATGGAGTATTATAAAAAAGGGCATAAAAAAAGACTGAATCCTGTTACGAAGATTCAGTCTCATAAAGAAGTGGTACCACCAGGAATCGAACCGGGGACACAAGGATTTTCAGTCCTTTGCTCTACCAACTGAGCTATGGCACCAACTTTCACAAATCGCGATTTATCATTTGCGGGTGCAAAGGTAATACTTTTTTCTGGTTCCTGCAAATTTTTCGGGAAATTTCTTTCAAAAAAAGATAAAAAAGTCTATTTTTGTTGGTGTTGTCCATTATTTAATGTACCTTTGCAGCAGATATCGGGATTTAGCGCAGTTGGTAGCGCACGTCGTTCGGGACGATGAGGTCGCTGGTTCGAGTCCAGTAATCCCGACCAAACAATCATATAGACTTAAAATCCGTAAGCCTATGAAGTTTTTAAAGGATTTTTTTTATATCAATTACCATGAACGGCGAGCATTACTCGTAATCCTGACCCTGCTCGTTGTCAGTACCACAATGATTTTCATTGTAGGTTCTAAAGAAACCATGCCATCAGAAAAACAACAAGCCCATAACGATAGTATCATCAGACATGCCACGCGGCAACAGCCAGGCTATTATGACGAAGGACTTCAGTCGAGCGAAGTATTCGCCTTTGACCCCAATACGGCAAGCCAATCTGATTTCCAACGGCTGGGCCTGGAATCATGGCAAGCCAGAAACATCATCAAATATCGGAATAAAGGAGGTATCTTCAGGACACCTAGAGACTTTGCACGGGTTTACGGACTAACCAAGAAGCAATTCGAAAAACTGCTGCCCTTTATCAGAATTGGTAAAGACTACCAGCCGGCTGCCAACTTTTACCCAAGAGAAAGATACAACTACGGCTATCAAGAGACAGCTATAAGAACTAGAGATGAAAGGAAGAAAGACACTACCCAATACAATTATCCACGGAAACTGAAAGAAGGTCAGTATATCAACATCAATTCTGCTGATACGACCGAACTGCAGAAAATTCCCGGCATAGGCTCTTACTATGCCAGAAGCATCATCCGTTACAGAGAGCGGTTAGGCGGTTTTGTTTCCATGAGCCAGATACAAGAAGTGGAAGGTGTGCCCGAGACAGCCCTCCACTATATGAATATTGATGCAAAACATATCCGGAAAATGAATGTCAACCAGCTCAGTTTAGCCGAACTGCGCAAACATCCTTACCTGGACTTTTACCAGGCAAAGGAAATCGTAAACTACCGCAGAACCCACGGTCCGCTGAAAAGTGCTGAAGAGCTGCGTCTCCTCAAAGACTTTCCACCTGCCGAAATAGAAAGAATCAAGCCGTATCTTGCCTACTAGGGGCAAGATAGCCGGTCTGCAAGTTTGCCGGTGCCTGTCTGCAAGTTTGCCGGTTTTGCTAAATGACACCAAACTGGTGCAGGAAGATAAGGAAAATACAGATTGGACAGATAAAACGGATGGTGAACAGGAAGACTGGGAAGAGAGTTCCCTTCAGGGTTCCCCAGTTGGTAAACTCATCACGCACAATCTTCTTTGGCACATACCATCCCAGGAACAGACAGGTGATGAATGAACTCAACGGCATGAGCAGCTGGGCAGTAAAGTTGTCACAATTGCTCAGGAAATCCTTGCCGAAGAACCCCAAATCAGGTACGGCACCCTGAGAGAGCGAGCAGAATACAGCTATGATGCTGCAAACGATGGTCTCGAACCAGGCTCCCTTGGCACGGCTTATCTTACCCTCCTCATAAATAAATGCGGTACCTATCTCGTGCATCGAGATGGTAGAAGTCAGGGCTGCCAATACAAGCAAAGCATAGAACAACACCGAAATCACATAACCGACAACCGGCATGTTACCGAAAGCCTGCTGGAATACGTTTGGCAAGGTAATGAAGATGAGCGAAGGACCGCTGTCTGGCTGCACACCTACCGAGAAGGCTGCAGGGAATATCATCAAACCTGCCAATACGGCGATTACCGTATCAATGGTCACAATCTGAGTAGCCGACTTCAAGAGATTGGTCTGTCTGTTGAAGTAAGAGGCATAAGTACACAGGCAAGCTGTACCCATACTCAAAGAGAAGAACGCCTGTCCCAGCGCTTCGAGCAACACGTTTTCATCTACCTTAGAGAAATCCGGCTTCAGCAGGAACTCCACTCCCTTCATCGCTCCCGGCAGAGAGCAGGAAGCTATCACAATCACAATCAACAGGAAGAAGAGCATAGGCATCAGTATCTTGGATGCTTTCTCTATACCATTGCGCACACCGCGCACTACCACCATGTGGGTAAGCAGGATAAAGCCTACTGCCCATAAGGTAGGACGGATAGGATCGGCTGAAAAGGTCTGGAAATAGGTCTTCACATACTCCGCGTCGCCATGAACACCGCCCATGATACTGGCATAGAGATACTGCAGGCACCAGCCAGCCACTACGGCATAGAAACCCAGGATAATCATAGAGGTGATGATACCCATCAAGCCCAAAGCCCCCCAAGCCTTATGCTTACCCAGATTGGTATAAGCACGGGCTGCATTGGATGCAGAATGACGACCGATGATGAATTCACTCATCATGCCAGGCAATCCGAGCAGAATGATACATACCAAATAGATGAGAATGAAGGCGGCGCCACCATTCTGACCTGCCATATAAGGGAAACGCCACACATTACCCAAACCGACTGCCGAGCCGGCTGTGGCAAGAATAACGCCCAACTTACTACCAAAATTTCCTCTTGTTTCCATTATTTAAATCTTTAATGTGTAGTGTTTGTTGTTTTCCGACGAAACGGCAGATGCTACACCTTATTATATATAGTTATATCCGATTACAAATACTTTATCCGAAGACACCAAACTGGTTCAGGAATACCAGGAAGATGAGGACAGGACAAACGAACTTAATCAGGAAAAGATAAATACCGAAGAGACGGCCCTTCAAGGTTCCCCAGTTGGTAAACTCATCCTGTACGATCTGCTTAGGTACATACCAGCCCAGGAACAGACAGGTAAGGAATCCTGCCAGAGGTAGGAATATCTGACCCGTAACGAAGTCGAACCAATCGAACAGCGCCTTTCCGAAGAACGAAAGTTTATCTGTTGCACCCAAAGAGAGCGAACAGAAGGCTCCGATGATGGCACAGGAAACCGTAACGATGGTAGCACCCTTCTTGCGGTCTATCTTCAACTCCTCGTAGAAGAAAGAGGTATTCACCTCATGAAGTGACATCAGCGAGGTCAGGGCAGCTACCGACAGCAACACGTAGAAGAGCAGCGAGATGATCCATCCCAATACAGGTAACGATGCAAACGCCTGATTAAAGACATTCGGCAAAGTGATGAAGATAAGCGAAGGACCACTATCCGGTGATACTCCTACAGAGAAGGCTGCAGGGAAAATCATCAGACCAGCCAACACTGCTACCAGCAAATCGATGATGGAAATCTGCAAAGCACTCTTGAAGAGATTGGTCTGACGGCTGAAGTAAGAAGCATAGGTACAGATACAGCCCATACCGATACTCATAGAATAGAACGACTGTCCCAAAGCATTCAGGAACACGTTTCTGTCTACCTTTCCGAAATCAGGCTTCAACAGGAACTCCACGCCCTTACCTGCATCAGGCAACAGACAAGCTGCTACCACAATGATCAAAAGCAGGATGAACAGGAGAGGCATCATCACCTTAGAAGCCTTCTCTATACCGCCGCGCACACCATGAATAATCACGAAATGACAAATCAGGAATATCGCTACCGTCCACATAACCGGACGCACAGGATCAGAAGAAAACTCCTTGAAGTAATTCGCCACAAAGGTAGGGTCACCATGCAGTTCGCCCATGATGCTGGCATAGACATACTGCAGACACCAGCCCGAAACCACCGCATAATAGCCCGTAATCAGAAAACCGGTAAGCACCTCAAGATAGCCTACCCACTTCCAAGCCGTACCATTAGAGAGTTTGGTATAGGCACGTGCGGTATTTGAGGCACCATGACGGCCGATGATAAACTCAGAAATCATACATGGAATGCCCAACAGGAGCACACTTCCGATGTATACCAGAATAAAGGCTGCGCCACCTTCCTGACCAGCCATATAAGGGAAGCGCCATACGTTACCCAAACCTACGGCGCCACCTGCTGTAGCAAGAATCAATCCAATCTTGCTACCAAAACTTCCTCTATTTGAATCTGTCATTTCTATCTTTCTATTACTAATTTCTTACTTTTTAATTTTTCTTCGTGCAAAATTATAAAATAATTCTGAAATATATGAATTATTTGAAAGCAAAAACACAAATTTAGTAATATTTATGCTATTTAGTCCGTTTTAGGACGCAGAAATGACTTTTTCGATACATTTTCTAACGATATTCAGCCGGCAAGGTATCACGCCACTTCGAGAAAGGATTACCCAAGAGATGCGAATTGTAGAACCGCTTGTCGCCTGTTACCTCCATACCGATGAAATCGGGTTTCTCATAGGCTTCAGTCTCGCTAGCCAACTCTACCTCTGCCATGACCAGACCTTCATTATCGCCATAGAACTCATCTACCTCGAAGGTATGACTGCCACTTTTCACCAGATAGCGACGCTTATCGATGACGCCACCCTGACAAAGTTGCAGAAGATGCTGCGCCTCGTCCATCGTTATCTCCTTTTCAAACTCATAGCGGGTCATGCCGCCATTTACCGACTTGCCCTTAATGGTAAGGTAAGCCTTCTCATCCCGTGTGCGAACCCGCACCGTAGCCCCCTCGGCAGGAATATATCCCTGCTGGATATGACTAGAAGAAAAGGCGGCGCTTTTATAAGCGTCGCCCTTCTTAACGAGGAATTTTCTTTCTATTTCTAATCCACTCATTGTTTTATACTAATGTTGTTGCATAAATGGCAAAAAGAATACCGAGGACTATCAATCCTATGAATATCCACTTGATTACTTTCTCGCCTTTTGCAGCCTGTTTCTTCTGATAAGCCTCATGTTTGGCTCTTCTTAAGTCTTTATTTCCACTCATAGTCGTATATTTTTTAGATTATTATTGTTGTTCGTCATCATTCGTAGGGAACTCCATCAGGTATGCCTTGATGAAATCATCTATCTTGCCGTCCATCACGCCATCTACATCCGATGTCTGATAGTTGGTACGGTGGTCTTTCACACGACGGTCGTCGAAGACATAACTTCTAATCTGGCTTCCCCACTCTATCTTCTTCTTACCAGCCTCAATCTTAGCCTTAGCCTCCAGACGCTTCTTCATGGCGCGGTCGTAGAGTTGGCTCTTCAAGAGCAACAGGGCTTTGGCACGGTTCTTTGGCTGGTCACGGGTCTCGGTATTTTCGATGAGGATTTCTTCTTCCTCGCCGGTATCAGGGTCGGTATACCAATAACGCAGACGGACACCGGACTCCACCTTATTCACATTCTGACCACCGGCACCACTCGAACGGAAGGTATCCCAGGAGAGCTTGGCTGGGTCAACATATACCTCGATGGTATCATCTACCAGCGGAGTTACGAAGA
>ERZ1023617.493-NODE-493-length-14422-cov-69.500592_pt1 | contig 14422 bp, 8 predicted proteins | sample MGYA00380328_ERZ1023617 | MGnify/ENA primary metagenome ERZ1023617 (study PRJEB33179, sample SAMN07448977) | human gut metagenome | biome: Human-gut; feature: Human associated habitat; material: Faeces | host: Homo sapiens | place: India: Bhopal | collected...
TTAGCTTAATTGTTATGCATAAAGGATTTGTACACAGCATAGAGAGCTTTGGTTCTGTAGATGGACCAGGCATCAGATTTTTGATTTTCCTGCAGGGGTGTCCGATGCGCTGCCAGTTCTGCCATAACCCGGATTCATGGAAGACGGGAGTAGGAGAGGAGTGGAGTGCCGATGACCTACTGGATAAAGCAGAGCGATTCAAGAGTTATTGGGGAGACAAGGGCGGTATTACTGTAAGTGGTGGAGAAGCCCTGATGCAGATAGACTTTCTCATCGAACTTTTCGAGAAAGCCCATCTGCGTGGCATCAATACCTGTCTTGATACATCAGCGCAACCATTTAGGAAAGAGGGTGCTTTCTTCGATAAATTCGAGCGTCTGATGACCGTCACCGATACTGTTCTTCTTGATATCAAGCATATCAACGATGAAGAGCATCGTAAACTCACCCGCCATTCTAATGTAAACATACTGGATTGTGCACGATATTTAAGCGAGATACACAAACCAGTATGGATTCGTCACGTCCTGATTCCTGGTATTACCGACAAGGACGAATACCTCTATCAGCTGCGCGATTTTCTCTCAACACTCTCTAATATTGAGCGTATAGATGTCTTACCCTATCATACGATGGGTATCTACAAGTATGAGAAACTAGGTATTGCCTACCCGCTGGAAGGCATAGATCCTCCTACTAGTGATCGCATTGCTCATGCAGAAGCAATCTTGCAAGAGGCACTTTAGCCTCTTGCAAGACTGCTTAGATGAGCATCTAGCGAGCTGGTGAGACGGGCTTTGATGATAGGCTTTGTGATGTAGTCGTTTACTCCAAGCTCATAGCACTCATCAATATTATCCTTGTTGCTTAACAGGGAAACCACGATGATGGCCATTTCGTTTTTCGAGTATTTAGAGCGTACATGGTCTATTACGTCCCACCCATTTACATGTGGCATCATCAAGTCGAGCAGTATCACGTCCGGCTTGAATGAGTCAATCAGTTCAATGGCTTCTTTTCCGCCATTGGCAGTTTTCACGTCGATGTCAAAGTCCTTTATCATTTCAGAAATAGTTTTAATATTTTCTGAAATATCATCGACGATTAGCACTTTGTTCTTTTCCATTTTTCACTGGTCTATTTTATGTAGGTTCTTTCCGATCTTGAAGATCTAGTTTCTTGGCTTGTGAATGCCGTAGATGTCGCACATGAATCCTTTATCAGTGATTAGATTGTTCATATCGATACTGTCGAACATCTTGTGATGAGTACCGATTACCACAATCTGATACTCTTTTTCCAGAACTTTAGGATCATCTGTCACCTTGATGTTATATTCTTCTTTTACTTCCTCTACATCTACCAATGGATCGTAGAGTGTGGTTTTGTAACCTGCTCCTACCAGGTTGATATAGAGATCGGCTACTTTTGTGTTTCTGATATCATCGCTGTCTGGCTTGAACGAGAAGCCGAGAATCAGCACGTTAGTCTCCGGAGCCTTGAACTTTCTGCTTTCAGATGCATTCTTTATCTTTCCTGCCATCCATACCGCCATCTGCTCGTTAACCTCGCGGGCTGTAGAGAGCAGCGATGGTACCACGTCAACCTCCTGTGCCTTGTTAATCAGGTAGTATGGGTCTACCGCGATGCAGTGGCCGCCAACGAGTCCTGGAGTAGCTGGCACGAAGTTCCATTTTGTGCTAGCTGCCGCCGTTACGTCTTCAATGTTGATGTTCATCTTGTCGAAAATCTTTTCCATCTCATTGAAGAAGGCTATCTGTATGTCTCTCTGGCAGTTCTCCATCAGTTTACATGCCTCTGCTATTTTGATACTCTTCGCCTTGTAGGTGCCATGGGTAAGTACTGAAGCATAGAGGCTGTCGATGATAGCTGCTGCTTCGGGTGTAGAACCGCTGGTAACCTTCACGATGTTCTCGATGGTATGAACAGTATCGCCCGGGTTGATGCGCTCTGGCGAGAAGCCTACAAAGAAACTCTGGTTCAACTTCAATCCTGATGTAGATGCCAGTAATGGGGCGCAGACCTCTTCTGTCAGACCTGGGTAAACGGTACTCTCGTAGACTACGATATCACCTTCTTTCAGAATCTTGCCAACCTCAGCTGTAGCATTGCGCACGCAACTGATGTCTGGCTTGTTCGATTTGTTAACCGGTGTCGGTACAGCGATGATATACACGTTACACTTCTTTAGGTCATCAATATTGCTGGTCAGTTTCAGTCCCTGTTCCAAAGCTTTGGATACAGGTCTGTTGTCTTCCATCGTACTTTTGGCTAACTTGGCTACCTTTTCAGCTTTGATGTCATATCCCCATGTATCGTATTTCTTTGAGAATAAGCATGCTAGTGGAGTACCAACATACCCCAATCCTATTACTCCAATCTTAAACTCAAAAGACTTGTTTACCATATACTATATTGTTTATGTTTTATAATGTTATTTCTTTTATTGGGAGCTCCCTGCTGTATGTACGTTACAGCAAGAACTCGGGTCTTTTAGATACCTTCAAGCTGAGCATAGCGCGAAGTCTTCTCAGGGTTCCATGCGTCCTTGTAAGAACGGCGGAAGAAGATTTCTTGCAGATGAGCCGACAGACGGGCGATACGCAGAAAATAACCTGTATAAGGCGACATCAGTGGCAGATATCTGTAGAGGAACCACACGTCTTTCTTTCTTTCTGAAACCATCAGCACCAGGAGGAAGGCAAGCTGCGAGAAGCATACTCTGATAAAGTAGCCCAGTGCCAGCACCTCGATGATGTGCGTGTTAAACGTGATGGCGAGCTTGATGATATACCACAACCACAGAAAATTGAGGAAGCAGTCGAAAACCACACTCTCCATGTTGGATAACCAGTTAAGGATACTCCAGTTCTTTGTAGGCAGCAGAATGTCGGCATGCTTGCGTAGACGGAATCTCACGAGCGAGCGCGACCATCTGATGCGCTGATGATACAGCTTATACCATTTGGTAGGCACATTGGTCATACAGATGGCATCTTCGGCAAATTTCACTTTATATCCGGCTTTGCGGATCTTCTGTGTCAGGTCACCGTCCAGTCCCGGTCCTATGTCCCAATAGCCCACTTCCTTCAGTGTCTTTCTTTCGAAGGCTCCGAACGCTCCCGAAATGATGTGGTAGATACCCAGTTCGCTGGTTACGATACGTCCCACCTGTATTCGCTTCAGGTATTCGAAAGCCTGCAGCGATGAGCAGATGGTCTCCTTGTAGTTGCGCACTTTCACACATCCTCCTACGCCCTTTACCATTCCGTCGATGTAGAAGGGGAGTAGAATCTTCTCCAGTGCATCACGGTCGAGCGAAGAGTCGGCATCCAGACATACGATGTATTTGCCTCTTGCCATCTGGGCTCCATAGTTGCTGGCGGCAGCTTTACCGCCTCTTGTATCCAACCTCAGGTAGTGGGTGATATACCCGGCTCGGTAGAGGTCGTTGCAAATCAGTTTGGTGTCGTCGTCGCTACCATCGTCTACCACGATGATTTCGTAGTTGCGGTAGGTTTGCTCAGCCAGCGAGTTCACCATTTTGAATATATGTTTGCCTTCGTTCTTTCCCGGTACGAGGATGCTTACGAGTGGATTCTCGCGGTACAGGAAGAACTTGGCATATTCTTTCTCTTTATCTATCCGGTTTCTCTTCATCAGTCGGTTTCCTATTACGAGATATTCCAGGATATAATATCTTGGCATCTCGATGAAGAAGAGGAACCAGTAGGTATTCACGATACTGCTAAACGATAGCGTGCTGATCCAGTCGAAGAAATCGTTCAGATGTTCTGCTATGCTAAACATACGCTTTTCCCTTTCTTCTTGATGGCTTATCTCAGCACGGTGAGCGCCAAGAGGGCCATGATTATGAGTATACCTGCGATGGTGACAAGGATGGCAACGAGTTTCTTGTAGAGCACGATGCGTTTCTGTATCTTGTCGTTTTCATCTTCCTTCGGCTCCGTATCAAGCAGCTCTTCCTGCGGCTGCACCAATTTCTCTTCTTCCTTCATCAGAGGCTCCTCTGAGTAGCGGCAGTAGTCGTCTGGAGTCATATCCACATATTGCAGTTTGTTGAAGAACTCGTCATAGTTGTTGGCGATGGTCTTCGTCTTGGTTTCCAGCATGCTGCAGATAATCTCGTCCGGTTCTATCGAGTCGGCCACCTTTCTGATGGCTACCGACATCTCCTTGCTCAATTTCTGCTGAGCCTCTTCCACCGTTTCTCCCTGCTCATAGAGGGTAGAGGATACGTAGAAGATATTGTTGTTGTAAGACACCTTGTGATTGGAGAAGATTCTACAGAGCTTGCCCTGTATGCTTTCCTTTATCTTTACGGTATCCTTGTTTTCATCTATAATCCATATCTTGCCTACCATGACCGAGAGTTCATCCTTGCGGTAGGTTTCCATCAGCTGGCGTCTCAGTCGGTTTATCAGCAGGTAATATTCCATGAAGTTATCATAGATGTTTGCCATGTTGTTGAACATGATGTTGCCGCTGGTCAGCGTTCTGATTCCTTCTTCCGTTATCTCGTAGTCCTCTACGTCTCGTGGCACCAGGGCATTTACCGGAAAGGTGCTCTGGCAGTAGCAGCAGGTAGCCTTGGTGATAGGCGAGGTAAACGAGTTCTCGCAGTCGTTGCAGGTATATACCACGGCTGGTCTGTCATAGTCAACACCGATGTGGCGCAGTTTCTTGTGACACTTCGGACAGATGAGCATACCGCCCACATTGTAGCTGCTCTCTGGCGATACGTTGGCGCAGCTGAAGTGGTGGATGATGTTCTGAATCTTCAGGTTCGAACTTCCGCACTTCGGACAGCACTCTGTATAGAGCAGGTGAGAGTGGTTGCACTTAGGGCATAGATGCTCCTTGAGCAGGAAGCGGTGAATGCGCAGTGATCCGAACTCCACCATAGAGTCGATGAACATGAACATCTCGTTGAGATGGAAGAGACCCATACTGTGGTAGTGCTCGAAGATTGGGTTGATATATCCCAAAGACGATTTCTCCAGCAGTCGGTGTCCCATGATTCGCTGGTCTCTTGAGAGCAGGTATCGCAGAATATTGGCAAAGAGCTGGTTAGGCTGTGTAGGACGGCTTGTTTCGCTTTTTACACCAAACTTCTGTCTTGCCATCTTGATTTTGTCTATAATCTCGTATACCTTTTCATTGTTCATGTCGCTCACATAGGCATCGACGATATAGTCGATGATCTGTTCCTTTCCCGATACCGCCGTATTGACGAATAGCGGTTTGTAGCTACATTTCCACGATAAGATTGGACTGGCTCCAAACAGTATAGCATGGAACGCACGCTCACTCTTCGTATTGATGTAAATACAATCGAAGTAGTCGGGCTGGATGTCCGGTGTCGAGTCGATATCTATATAGCTATCGATGGTGAGCACCATATCTCCACGTTTGTTTCTTCTAAGTCCAATCATTCTTTATTTCTTTTGTTCTTGATGATTATTGGTGTCGCTCGAAATCATGACGCTTCGCTTCACGTTTTCGTTCTTGCCCACTGGGACGGTGTACATCGGCAGCGGCTTCGGATCGAGCATGGCACCAATCTTGTTCACTCTTATTCTTACAGGCAGTCTGTTGCTCATTACCCATGCCGGTACTCTCTGGTTCGGGTTCAGGGTGAAGACGGCAACCACTGCGTTGGCATCATGCGAGAAGTTACTCTGCAGATGCTTTGGTATTTCCTCTACTCTCAGACCTACCATCTGCAACTTAGCCTTCAGTTCCAGGTCTTTGTTGATGATGATGTCTGCATCGTCAGGGCTTTCCATATACTTCACCATGTCGTTTGGTACGTATGCGATTACGCCCAGATGGCAGTCTGCATAGTCGGTATGCTGGATAACCATCACCTCCTCGCTTTTGAACACCAGGGTTTTGTCGCTCACATTGATTTTTGAGATGTAAGCATCGGCTGGTGCACAGCAGTAGTGTATAAGTCCCGGGTTGTAGATGCTAGTGTTGGAGTAAGGCATGGAAGCATTTGCTCTGCCGGCTCCTCTGCGGCTCATGAAGTTATAGGTGGTGTTCTTAGCCTGTGCATAGATTTCCACCTTGTTAGCCTGCTTTCTCAGTTCTTCTTCTACCTCGGCAATCTCGGCATCCAGTGCATTTCGCTTGGTGTTGTCGGTAAGACCGTAGTAGATGTCCGAACTTTCAGATGCTTTCTGTTTTCTCAGTTCTGCAAGTCGGGTACGCAGCACCGGAATCTCCTGCTGGGCGAGTTTAGCCTGTACCTCCATGTCGTGAGTCTCCTTTACGGCAGAAGGCAGGATGTTCGGGTCGTATTGGTTCACAATGTTACCTAGCAGTACATAAGAGTAGAGCGTATCTCCCTTATGTACCACTTCACCCATTTCTTTGTTCACCTTAAGGATATAGATGTCGTCAACGGCACTGATATGGTTTTCATCGAGGGTTATATAACCGTCGAAGGTTGCCCATATCATACGAGTGACAATATAGTAGGCGGCAAGCACGATAACCAGCAGGAAGATCAGGGCAAAGATAATCTGCTGTCTGGCAAGGCGGTGACCCTGCGTCTTCAGCAAGTCTGCCATCGCCTGTTCTTGTGGCGTGCCATTATATTGGAATTCATTCATATTCTAGTTTCCTTACATTCAAAGTTCTATTTCTTTGAAGATGTTGTTGTTGTCATAGATGCTCACGGCTTTCTCGATATTGATGATAGCGAGGGCGCGGTTCTGCATCAGTTTGTACATACGCTCCATACTTTCCAGGAGTCCCGTATATTCGTCCATACGCATCAGATAGTTGTATCCCTGCTTCTGGTTCTGGTAGGCAAACCGCCGCATTTCGATATATTTGCCGGTCTGGTCTATATGGAAAGCCTCGGTGGCTATAGCCTTGTTCAGGTTGTCTATCTTCTTGAGCAGGATGCCTACCGACTGTTTTATTTCCTTCACATCGGTACCGCGGCTGCTGCGTATGATTTCCTTCTGGGTCTCCAGTGCCTGTCGTTTGCGTGGCGTTTCGTTCCAGATAGGAATGGTGAATCTTACGCCCACGTCGGCATTGTTCGAAATCTTGTTGTTGCTCTGCCAGTAACTCGACCATCTTGCGAATGGTGTGAGTCGGGTAGTGCTTAAATAGTTGGTCAGTTTGCTGTCGTTGTCAGCAATCTGTTCTTTCACCATCATGATGCGTGCATCCAGACTTTCCTGGTTCAGATGGTTCCAGAGGGCTGTTGTGTCTACCACGATCTTGGTTGGTTTGATGCGGTAGATAGGCTTGTTGCTGATATCTCTGTCTGTACAGAGCACGGAGATGTCATATTCAGCCTCCAGCTTATCGTTCATCACTTTCAGCATCTTGTCGTTGCTGATTCGGTCTTTTTCCAGCATAAACTGGTACGCTTCGTTCATGATGTCGAGGTTGTCCAGTCTGTGTGCTATGACAGTACCGATATAGAAATTATATTGTTCGGTCAGCTCATCGGCTGCCTTTTCATAGATGTCTGCAGTTTGGCGCTTTTTTATTTGCAAGCGGTCGAGTTCATTGGCAAGAGCAATCTTTGTTCTTTTCTCCTTGCCTTGGTAGAACTTCGAGTTGATGATGTTCCAACCCAGTTCGGCTTGAACCTTCATCTTATATTTTGATACCTCTTTTGCGTCGTCTTCATCAGAATCGAAGTACGCGTCAGGTCGGGCATAAACCTGTCCGGTCACTTCCAGACCGTTGTGTCTGTTGAGCGCTAAGTGCTCATGTGCAGTTTTCGACCAGAACAGAGAGTCGGTCTTGTTGATATCAGCGTGATGCTGATTATTGAGTCCCAGCTGTATGACTGGTGCTTTCACCCAGATAGGGTTTTTGATGAGAGTGTCGAGTTGTGCGAAGCGCTGTTTAAAGTGTCTCAGTACATTATCGTTCTTCAGATTCTCATATACGAGCATCTTAGGGCTGAAACTTTTCGGCTTTTTGCCTTTCGTCTGAGCCATAGAGCTTTGTGCTGCCATGAGAAGTAGCAGAGCTGTAGTTGAGTATAGTATTATTTTCCGCTTCATAATGAGTTATTAAACACGATGAATGCAGCTGCGAGCTGTTGCAGCTGCATTCAACTAGTGTCTTATATTTTTATTGTTCAATGATAATCATTATCAATTTCTAATGAATTGAACATATATCAGATCCCTTATTTAGTAAGAAATCTCAGGGTCCGCATTCTTGAGCTGGAATACCTGCAGTCTGTTCTGACCGTAGGCAACGTAGATATAGCCCTTGTATTCTATTACATAGTTGGCAGAGTGGACTAAGTCGCGGTGTGCAACCACCTTGTGAGTTTCCTTGTCGAGAACTACAAGTCCGAATCCGCCGTATGCGATATATACATACTTCTTTCCTATGTAACAGCCATTGGCATGACCTTTATACTTGCCGGCTTTGTCGCCTTCCGTGATAGTAGGGCTAGGCATCTGGTAGTGCCAGAGTTCATTGCCTTCCATATCGTAAACATACATACCGGCAGCACCGCGGCAAACGTAAATCTTGTTATCATCTACACGAACCACGTTTTTACCGTTGTTTGGTTCAATGGTGCTGATAGCGAAGCTCTTGATCGGGTTGTTGAGGTCTTCTGCCTTCTGGTCGAATATTTCCACGGTAGCAGGGATAGCCTCTGTCTCGTTGGTTGCTTCTCTGTCCAGATAAACTGTAACAATCTTACCATTACCGATAGCTATGTGCTTTACCTTTCCTGGCTTGTTGATCTTGTCAAGCTCATTATAGGTATCTGCATTGTAAACCAGATAGCCCTTGGTAGTTGCAACGATCAGATGGTTGGTTTCGTCGTTATAGACCACGCAGTTCTCATCATAACCCTTTTTCGCATATTCTGCTGTTGCAGGATTCATCTGGATGAACTGCAATGGCTTTTCGTAAATCACGGTGTCCTTACCATCGATGGTTGTTGTGATAGACTTTGATTGGTCTGCCAGCAGATGATTGTCCTGAATAGGGAGGTATGCGAGCATAGCACCCTTCTTGTTGGAACTTCCTGGTAAGTAAACCATGCGCTTGCCGGAATTGAGCTTCACTGCCAACAGATGGTTGAAGTCGAGGTCTTTCTGCTCATCGCAGAGATACTGCTCCAGTGTTACCTTGTTGTTTTCTACAGGACTGAATACCTCAATACAGCCACCATGCTTCTTGTCACGGGTATGGTAAGACATATACAGTCTGCCATTGTGTACCTGTACGCAAGTCGCAGAGATGTCATGGTCGTGATTATAGTCAATACTTGAAATCAAGTCGAGTGTAGGCTCCTTTGCAGGCTCCTTGTCTGCATTGTATCCGTTAGGATTGCATTCTGTCTTCTTAATGACACAATTGTTTGCTCTTTCGTCTGATGACCAATATACATCTCCAGATGCCCAGATCACTCTAGTGTTATCTTCTGTAAGTTTCTTATTTGTGTCACTATTAGTGTAAATGCCGTCGGAGCAATCTACAATGATAGTTGCGTGATCTCCACTTGTAGTCAGAATATTACAATCTACAGTTTTCTTGGTTGTGCTCCAGTCCTGAAAGGAGCTTGCTTCAGCCTTTTTCCCTGGTGCATTATAGATGATTCTCCTGCATTTGATGACGGCTACACCATCCTTGTCTCCCAAGTCTGTACAACCCAAAGTATTATTGAGGTTTTGGTAAATGTCATCTACTTCAACCATTGATTGGTCATGTAAAACCATCTTTGAGTTCGAGTCTTGGTAATAGTTTGCTGCCTTCAGATACAAGGTCTCTATCGTAGCTCCGTTGGTGATGTAAACGTCACCGCTGGTTTTTACGGAACATCCTGCATGTAGGGCTGTTTGGCTGTCTATCTTTATACCTGTTTTGGCATTGAGAGTTCCATTTATTGTGGCATAGGTATTATTAGTCATGTAAAAGTCCTCTGTCAGTTTAACATCACCCATGCAGGCGAATTCTGTTTTTGTACCACCGATTTTGATGTTCTTGGCTTTTACATTGCCACCTACATATACTTGACAGCCATTCTGAATATCAAGAGTCTTTCCTTCGATATTTAAATCACCATTATAGTTATGGAAATCATTCTTAATGGTATAGTAGCTTTGGCTTGCAGGAAACTCGATGGTTCCGAAGTTATCTATTTTGTTAATGCCAAATACCTCGCCAGAGTTTGCGGCAATCAGTTTTCCGCCCTTCATGACGATTATGTTCGTATTGTCGAAGTATGTATTTCCACCATCATATTTGAATGTACCTTTCACATAAATGGTCATACCTTGAATGTTCATGTTATTGGTAGTTACAACATCTCCTTCTTTTACGTAGTAATTACCAGGATGTGCATTCCAAGGTTCTTTTACTGTTGTCAAGTCTTTTGCATTAGCAGGTATAGTAACTTCTGGAGTCTCACCGGCTCTTGTACGTGCCTTGTTTACCAAAGGAGGGATTGATGCCCCTTTGATGGTTTTGTAATTGAACACTCTTGATGCTAGCTGGTCTGCATACTCTGCGGTTACGTTGGAACCAACGATAGTAGTAGCTTTACCGACTGGGTCTATAATAGAATCTTCACCGGATGTTCCGCTATCGCTACAAGATGCCAGGAGCATTGCAGCAAATGAGAACGTTGCAAGTTTAATATTTATAGTTTTCATATTCATTTACTTAACTTTTATCGTTAACATTCTTGTTGAACGTATTTCTTGTTTCAGCCAGTCAACTTAGCTCTAATAAGGTGAATGTTCTCTCCCACTCACGAGGAGTGGGAGAGAGCAAGGATTATTTCTTTTATTCGTATTACTTCTGGGTATCTGTAAGCTTGAATACCTGTACGCGGCTCTTACCGTATGCAACGAAGATGTTGTCGTTTTCATCTACTGTTACGAAGTTGGCAGACTTGCCGTTGTATGCCTTACGGTGGCAAACTACGTTGCCACTCTTGTCGAGAACAACCAGACCATATGAACCGCAAGCTACAAATACGTTGCTTGCTGTAACGTAAACTCCATTAGCGCAACCCTTCACGTATTCCTTTCCTGCTTCCAAGTTCTCAGCTTTATTAGATGCTGTGAATGTTGGGCAATTGAAGAACTGGCTAACTGTACCATCAGCAATCTTTGAGATACCGTTCTCGCCCTTGCAGACGTAGATATCACCCTTTGCTTCATCTACTGCAATCACAGCCTTGTTGCCCTTAGGAGAGATTTCGCCGACATTATATGTTGCTGCAACGTCCTGCATTTCATTGTCGTTATATACAGTCAATGTGCCATCACTTGTCAATGCGTAGAGCTTGCCGTTTGCTGCAACAAGATACTTACCCTCAGTGCTACCCTCGTTCCACTTGTTCATCTTTGCATTGAAGATAGTGAAGCCCTTGGTGGTTGCTACGATGTGGTTGTTGTTGAAGTTAGCTACACAGTTGGCATCCATACCTTTGGTCTTTCTGTCGATGGCAGAAATCTGAATCGTGTTAGCGAATGTACCATCGCTGTTCAGTGAAATCTGTCCCATGAAAGAACCTACACCTGTTACATCATCAGCATGGCTCTTGTTTCCACTCTGGCTACCTGCTATCCAAAGGGTGTTGCCATCTACCAGGATATGGTTGTAGTCATTGGTTGCATGGTCTGATTCTACACTCTGATTGATAGTCAAGGTGTTGTTTGCCAGACTGATAGCCTCGATAGCTCCATTAGAAGCCTTGCCGTTTGTATGGTAAGCTACATAGAACTTGCCGTTTTCTCCTGGCTGGATGCAGGTAGCAGACATACCATTGTCTGGAGTCTTGTCTTCTGCAACCAAGTCAAGTTTTTGAGCTGCGATGATGTTTTCAGGCTTACCTACCCACTCAAAGCCATAAGCCTTGTAGTCAGCGCCATCTGCTTTCTCCTTGACACCCTTACCATCAGTTGCCTTATCGTAGTCGAGGTAAGAAGCTGCAATATCGAGATCTTCGAAAGTATTCTCCTTGGTTGTACCAGAATAGCACTCTGTGAACTGGAGGAGGAAGGTTGCGTTATTACCAGATGTAGCCAAAGCCTTAATCTGGTTGTCACCATTGTTGGTGAATTTCTTTGCCTTGATAACAGCGATGGCGTTGTCATCGTTCAAGGTAATCTGACCAGCACTTGCATTGTCAGTTACGATATTGTTGGTATAGATATCGCTCTTGTTATTGATATTGATCTTGCAGTTACCCTTCAGATTGAGAGTAGCGTCTTTCTGGTCGTTGGTAACGTTGATGTAATCTGCTGTGATGCTTGAACCAGCCTCTGCGTTGAATACCTTTGAAGCCTTGATGGCAGAATGCTCGCTGGCAATCATCTCGCCCTTAACGTTCAAGGTCTCTGTTCTCAAGAAGCCACCGAACTGCAAGGCACCATTTACGTTAACAGTTGTAGCGTTCATGATGTGCTTGGTTACGTTTACGGTAGCGCCTTCCTCGATGTTCAGCTCAACAGCATGGAGAGAACCGCCGATGTAGGCCTCAGAACCCTTCTTGAATGTAATGTTGTGCTTAGGAGTGATAATGGCCTTCTTGTCGTTCTTGTCGTAAGGGTTGACAGAACCGATACCGCCACCATTATTTGTATATTTAGCGTACAGCTTACCTGCTACGGTAATATCGTTTTCTGCAATGATAGAACCGCCATCGTTGATGATGGTTGCATCAGCAGGAATTTCCAAGGCACCTTTGCCCTTGTACTCCAATGTAGCACCGCCGTCAACGTAAATGGTACAGCCTGCAATAGAACTGTCGAAAATCAACTTTGAACTACCCTTTATGAAGATGGTAGTACCAGCGACTTTGTGACCGCTCATGTCGAGTGTCGTCTTGCTAGTGATCAAATATGTCTTGCCTGGAGTCATGTCTTCAGCAGTGCTCCACGGTCTTGCATTCTCTGGAACAGCAGGGATAACAACTTTGTCGGCAGAAGCAAATGCTCTTGTCTGAGTTGCTCTTGAGAAGAAGAACTTTCTGGCATTAGCTGTTGTGTTCTTGTAGTTTGAAACGCGAGCAGCGAGTTCTGCTGCAGAGCTGCTTGTAAGATTTGCAGTGATAGTCTCTGCAACATCCACTTTAGATTCTGGACCACCTGTAGGGTCGCTGTTACTGTCGCTACATGATGCGAATACGAATGCCGCCAAACCGATGGCAGCAAGCTTAGAATTGAATACTTTCATATCTATTTTAGTTTAAATTGTATTTTCAGTTTTTGTTTGATACCATTTACTTATATTTTTGTCCTCAAGCTCGTTGCTTTTTTAGGGTAGTTTGACTATCATTATCTCGCATACACTCACAAGTGGCTCTTAGACGCTGCAAATTTAATGAAATTATTCCATAAATAGTTCTTTTTTAGGGTTAAATAAACTTAATTCGTTACTTTTTGTTCTGAAACTCATTAGGTTGGTTTGTTGTGGGCGATAACGAATTGGCTCTTCCGCTTGTCAAACGATAACTATTTCTGAACTCATTAACCCGAAAATTACTCCGAAAGATAGCAGAATATCTCCGAAGAATACGAAAATATCTCCGAAAGATAGCAGAATATCTCCGAAGAATAAACCAGGAAAACAAATGTTGGGAATATGATGATGGATATGTGTTGTGGTGACGAGGTGAAGGGTGAAGGGTATATTTTAAATCTATATATTATATTCTTTTTTTAGGATTTTGGGAAAAACCGGAAAGTCAGAAAAATGAAAAAACGGATTTTTTCCCTTGCCGCGCGTATATATAAAAAAGAGTTTTCAAACCTTCACCCTTCACCTTTTTATTTAACGTTTTATGTGTCAAATAGTTACGGGTGAAGGGTGGTGAAGGGCATTTTTCGCTTTTTATAAACATATTTTAAGAATTTGGCCCGTTTTTACATATTTTAAGCGTTTATTTTTGGTTCCGAAAGAGGTGCCATTTTTTTAGGGTCCCATTTTTTCTCTTTTCTTACCGCTGAAATCTTTGAAAAGCGAGTGGGGTAGGATATCCCGCGTTATGTTGTGTTAAACAATTATCAGATAAAAGAAGTTAACGATACCGAAAAAGGACTGATTTTTAAACAAATATTAACGCAGAAAACTTGAAGTTTCGCATATTTGATTGAACTTTCGTATGTGGGGAAGTTAAGGGAAGTTAAAGAAATTATCACTCTCTACGGTCGTTCAGTAAACCAGGAAAACAAATGTTGGGAATACGATGATGGATATGTGTTGTGGTGACGAGGTGAAGGTAGTTCTTTTTCTGAAATCATAATTCTAATCTTTTAAAGCCTGCTGCAAATTTTCCGTTACTGAATTTTCGCCAGTTGGCTCCACTCGCCCTGTTTTACTCTAATTGAGCAAGCTTTGAGCGTATTTTTTAACGTTAATT
>ERZ1023617.504-NODE-504-length-14128-cov-14.050807_pt1 | contig 14128 bp, 8 predicted proteins | sample MGYA00380328_ERZ1023617 | MGnify/ENA primary metagenome ERZ1023617 (study PRJEB33179, sample SAMN07448977) | human gut metagenome | biome: Human-gut; feature: Human associated habitat; material: Faeces | host: Homo sapiens | place: India: Bhopal | collected...
GGCTGTTCGCCTAGGCCCAATTGCACACCTACGGCGTGCGTAGTTTGAGGTTGTTACATACGGAAACCAGGCATGCCTACGAAAAACTCCCGCTTACTTTCAACAAGCAAGCGGGAGTTGTTTTATTTATTCTTCAGTTTCATTCCATGCAGCAGCATCCCATCCAGCGTCGCGTTCGTTAGACAACTGATCTTCGCCACCCAACTCATCATTTAATCCAGGAGAGTTTGCTAACATGGCTTCGGGAATATAAGTATAAACCGTAGTCTTAGGAGACTGATATTCTTTCTTCATTGTTACTGTAAAGTTTAAGGTATGCAGACAAACACGCGGTCTGTCTGCATACAGAGATAAAAGGTTTTATCGAATCACTTTCTTTCCGTTGATCACATAGATACCCTGCGGCAATTCGTCAACATGGTTCACGTTGATGCGACGACCATTGAGGTCGTATACACGTAATGTAGCAGCAGAAGTAGCCGTAGCATGCTCAATACCTGTAAAAGCTTGGTTGTTATTGAGGTCGAAGAGAGAGAAACCTGTTAACTGTGCAGCTTGCAAGCTTGCAGGAATAGCCAAGAAAGCCTTGCCTCCCTTGTTCATAAATGCGCCACCATTTTCCGCACCCCAATAGAAACCTATTTCAGTACCTGTAGCTCGGTCGTAAGAAAGTTTGTAGTACTTATCAGCTCCTGCTACATTGGTCATCTCATCATTCAATGTACCATGCAAGAGGTTATCTTCGGGAGCCATTTCAGTACTTTCGCTTGCTGACAAGTAGAAGGAGTTACCCTTACCACCCTTCAACAATACACCTGTACCAGCAGAAATCACATCACCACTGTTATAGCGGTAGTCATTGCGAATGCCTTCACCATTAGCAGTTACCACTGCAGCCTTTACACCTGCAGGCACAACTAAAGCCTTGTCGCTATAGGCGGTGAGATAGAAACTCTTGGCAAAGTCTGCAATTTGAGATTTGTCGCTAATCTCATTGTTTGCAGCATTGTAGGCTGATTGCAATGCCTCGTAAGTAGCATCTGTAGCCCAATTCGCATCGAGTTCAGCTTTGGCTTGTTGCATGGCAATATTTAAGGCAGTACGTGTTGCCTCGCTCAGCTTTTCTGCTTGACTTGCACGGGTGTAAGCATGCAATTCACTCCAATAGAAGAAGAGGTTGCCGTTGAGTTGATTGTTACCTGTTGTTTCCTCTACCGTCAAACGGATGTAGCGATAAGCTGTATCCCCAAAATTAAGGGGCAACAAACCTGTATTACCAAAGTCGTAATCGTAAGCGCAGGTTTGCGTACCAAGATCTGTCCAACTATTTTCATCCTCAGGCGTATTGGTAGCGTAAACATGCAAGGTCACCGGACTACCATTGTCTACTTCCACTTGTCGTTTGCTATATTTCAGTGCAATTTGTTTGTAGGCATCGTTCAAGTCTACTTGCAAGTAGTGCTTAGCTCCTGTTGCATTGTTCTGGCTCCAAGTAGAATGGAAGTAGGTGGTAATGTCATTATCGATAAGTTCAGCCAAAGAGCCTTCTTGGGGTTCGATAGCATTTGATGAAAGTTGCGAAGCATCTGTTATCAAACCATCCTTTTCAGTGTATGGAGCTTTCTTATAATTTGTAACGGGATAGATTGCCAATTCCCCCAAAGCAAAATATAAGTTACCATTGGTTTGCGCCATACCCCCTGTTTTCTCTACTTGTAGACGGATATATTGGTAATCACCATCCAAATTCAGAATGGTCTTACCACTTTGTTGGTTGTCGTATCTGTAGCTAAGCTGGTCGCTATATCCACAGTCCTTCCAACTTTCTTCGTCATTGGGTGTATTGGTAGCAAATACATGAAACTGAGTAGGATAACCCTTGTTGCCTGTAAAATTATAACGCTTGGTATAGTCTAAGAGCAAATTCTTGTAGCTACCCTTTAAGTCAATTTGCAAATAAGCAAACGTATTGTCCTCGTTTTTTGCGCTCCAAGTAGAGTGGAAGAAGGTGTTTTTGTCCCCATCTACCAAATTGCTAATGGGACCTTCAGATTCTGGCTTGTTTGTTGAGAGTTGGTCAGCAGAGGTAAGGATATTGCTGCTTGTGGCGTAAGTCGGAAGAAGAGGAGAATAATCGGGAGTATTATCAAGCGACGGAATGATTTTTTCTGCTTCAGTATAAAGCAGATCCAACTCATCAATCCTGTCTAATTGACCATATACAGCATTGCGCACATCATTATAAGCATTACTCAAGTTTGTACTCAAATCAGACAGTTCAGCATCACCTTCTGCAATAATATCTGCCAAATCATCTATTTTATTCAAATTATCTTCTAAGTTCTTGCGTAAGTCCTCAGAAAGTTTGTTATAAATAGCCTTGTGATTTGAAATGAAAGTTTGGGCATTCGTACTTGTTTGGGAAATAGTTCTTAGATATTGAGCGGTATTGTAATCTAAATTATTTCCATACCATTTATTACATATATAGAAAGCCTGCCATCCAATGCTAGTCACGGAATTAGGTATATTGATGGAGGTCAAAGAACTGCAGCCATAGAAAGCACCAAGTCCAATGCTTGTCACCTCACATCCAGCCACGCGGTTTCTGATTTCTACTGAGGTAGCACTTTTATCTTCAAGCCCTTTAACAGTAGCAGTATTGGTTGAAGTATTTATATCATATATAATGCCATCTCTTTTGTAGTCCTCCGCCCACGAAGGAAGTGTAGCCACAAAGCCCACCAACAGGAATAACCATTGATGGAGATTTTTTGATAGTAAATTCTTTTTCATGTTTATAATAACTTTGTTCTGTTTTTTAAAGTTCAAGAAATGTTTGAACTTGTTTTGCAACAAGCTAAACAATGAATCAAGTTTTGAATTAAGAAAAGATAGACCCTATCCAAAACTTGAATTCAAACGCTAAAACACGAACTTATAAGTACAACCTTAATTGTGTTCGTAATATTTTATGGGGTTCTGAGAAGCTTTGGCTACAACAATATGCTTACCAATCAATTCCTTACGTAAAGAGAGCAGTTCATCATACGTTTTTGGAGGAAGTTGCGAAGGTTGGCTGAAGAAATGACGCTTTTTACCAGGGTCATCGTAACTGTTTTGTGCAAGATCTATTTCCCATCTACCACGACAATAGAAGACGTCAACAATTATTCCGCGATAAACAGCTAAGGCATAGTCTGCATTGTTGGCACGATTAACATCAACAAACCAACTCTTGCGCGTAGCTTCATAGATTTGCTCATGAGTCGCATCTCTACTATAAGTACCATTGATGTTGATGGCAATAAAGTTTCGCTCCCTTGCATCAGCTTCTTGCTGTAAATCGACGTCCTCAGCACCACACTCACGGATGATTTGCTCTGTCGATGCAATGCCTCGGTCATCTTGAGCAACACCTTTCTGGATATTGGTTAACTCGCATATATTGTGGGTTTGGAACAGCGGATAGGTCAGAAAGTCGATGAGGGTAGATTCTATTTCGAAAGCTACCTCCTCAGTGAGACCATAACGAATAATGAAGTGCTTTACTTCGAGCGGTTTGCCATCGGCATCCAATGTGGCATGGATTGCACGGATTTGATCCAATTTCTCACTGGTACTGCACACGTCATTGTTTTCTGCTTCGGCAATGTGTTGAAAAACGCGGTTGCCCACACCTTTGCCAACATAAAAAATTTGGTCGGTGCGTGGATCTACCAATGCATACACGTAGTACTGTAATTTAGCCTCTACTTCTGGAGAGAATTTGTTATCCATAATGGTAATTTATTTGGATTGATTAAAAGAATTCGTTCGCTTACGCGCACCTTTTCTCGCCATGGCAAAGCTTAAGCAAGCTTAGCTTTGCTCATCTGGCTTAACGAAAAGGTTCTGTTGCACCTGATAATATAGGCTATGGCTCACCCAATATTACATTTGCACCTTGCAAATGTAATAAGAAAATTACATTCACCCCCCCCAATTATATAATCTTTGTTAACAGACTTGATTTTAACTATAAACGCATAAAAAATGTAGACAAAACTGGGATTTTGTTAGGAAAATCATGAATTTTGAACACCCTACCTTTCGGGGGTTAGACTGGTACGAGAAATATGGATGAAAAAAGAGCTATATATATAATAGGAACGCGCGCGCGAGGGGAAAGTAAACATTCTTCAAAACTTCATGCGCCAGCCTTACCCCAAATGGGGTAAAGCTGGCGCATGAAACTTTGATTAATTCTTTCTCAAATAATCAGAGACATAAAAAAACAGGTGTATCCTTAGTTAACCCAAAATCTTAGCGTTTTACCAAAAAACCAAGTATGGCTTTCATGGCTTGATTACGCACATCTTTATCGCGTATGCACTCAAAGGGGAAAGATATGCTGAGGGTGCGATAGGTCTTGCCTTGATATGCCACACCTGCTCCTTGTCCACCACCATAAGCAAAAGCGGTGAAGGCTTTGTTGGACGCTGGCAAAATGGCATCGGGGGCTAAAGTGGCGTAATGAACTGCATTGGGCTTGCGATAAATAGAGAACTGCATGTTGAGTCCGTTAACAATATCGGTGCTGTCAATGCGTGCTGAACCATCGTACTTAAACTTGAGCATGTCTTCAATAAAATTGCGATCGGCTGCGGAGTGGACATTATCAGAACCAATGTAACTACCACTAAGGAACAGGGAACCACCTTCCTTTAAATACGCATTCAACTTGTTGCGTGCTGCAGAAGTGAACACGGGGAAGGGACGAAGATTATAGGGTAATTGGGCTTGAAGTCCAGCGATGTAATCGACCATAACATAACCATGTGTGCTGAAAGCAGGCGATTCGAAAACCTCGCGACTCACTGAACAGAAGGAATAAGCTCCCGTACTGGCTATGGCATGACCATGACACACGGCATAATCGAAGGTGTTGCCTGCTATTTCACGTCCCACCCAATTGTGTGCCGAATAGCCTAAAGCATGGCTGCCCTCAGAACCTGCCGTGGATGGTGTGAACACACGCTGTTCACCACTATAGGCTGTTGTTGAGATGTAAGGCACACCAGGGTCGAGGTCAATGCGGAAACCTAAGGAGTCGGGCGTATTGACCATGGCAGGACCACTCAGACGGTCGAAGGCATTAACAATGAGCACACGGGGGGCGTTAGCTTGCTCACTGCGATAGGCACAGAGTTGCTCTGTTGGGAAACTCTCGCCACCTGCATTGACTGCCGTTACGCGGAAGGTGTAGGTGCGACCTGCTGAGATAGGAAGAGTGTATTCTGTAACATTGCCCACTGGAAGTCCGTTGTCGAATGCCTCATTGTCGACACGAGTGTAAATGATGTAGCCCGTGGGGACAGCTGTGGTTTCGAGCGAATCGGTTGTAGGTCGCCAAGTAAGGCGCACCTGACTGGCATCGGCACTAAGTTGTGCTGAGAAGGCATGAGGTGCAAGGGGTTGCACGGTGTATTGCTTGATGCCATGCTCGTAGTTAACAAAACGAAGTATGCTTTTATAAACAGCACGCGCTAAGGTAAACTTGAAAAGGGGGTCGTGACCATAACGTATGTCGGCAAAGTTTTGGTGCGACATGGTCTCGAGTATGGCTGAAGGCACATCGGGCATACGGGTTTCAGCGTAATTGCGATCCCAATGCTCGCGACGCGTCCAATCAACCTTAAAGGTGTTGCGCACATCGGTGGTGAGGGTTTGCAACAGAAGTTGGGCAAAGTCGGACGAGGCTTGACGCGAAAGTCCTGAGATGTAGTTGGTATTGCCTTCACCATCTTGCGTTGTTGAAATGGCTAAGGAACCATAGATGCTTTGGTCGGTATGTACACCGGCATCGCTATGTATGGCTAAGGAGAGTTCGAAGGGTACCTTCTGACCAGATTTATTGGGCACGTAAGGACTGCCTGCTGCAAGATAGTTAAGCATATTGCCACGCACACGAAGGTCGTCGGCATAGTCGTTGGTACTCGCTGTGGTGTTGACAAGACTATCGGGTATGCCTGCCCATTGGGCATAATAGCGGGCTGCTTCTAAATAGCGTGGCAAGCCCGAGGTGCCTGCTGTGCCACGCTCGGTCTGCCCTACTCCACCTCCAAAGCGCACAGCATCGGCTGTGATGATGCCACGATGGTCGCTCTGATTGGTAAGCACTACGCGTCCTTCAGTGCCTTGGGCAAAATCGAAGGTTCCGAGATAGACCCATGTACCTCCTCCCATTTGCTGATTGACAGTGAAATTGGTACGACCGCCTTTGTGAATGACAGTGTAATGGGCATCGGGCACAGAATTAGGACGTGTGGCATAACTTACGTACACGGCATAGCGTCCTGCCGCGGGGATATTGGGAGTCCAAGTGGCATTTGCCAGTTGGGTGCGACGATTTACTGCTATAATGCTACGATAGGTACCGCTTTGAAAAGGATGCACGGCATCGTTGAGCAATGCACCTGTCGAAGCAAAGCCTGTGGAATCTGCTGAAGCTTGCCATTGGGCATCGGCTTGTGTGGTTTCAGCATAGTGTCCTTGACGGTTGGGGGTATCATTGTCGATTACTGCCTCGTGGGTTTGATAGTCTCGCTCACGCGGACATGCTACTATGGCTCCTGCATTTTCAAGCATCGGGAAGATATAGGGCAAGACGAACGATTGAGTGAAGAGGTCCTCGGTGGTGCAGAAAAGGTAGGGACGTTGCCATTGCCAAGCACCTTCTTTGTAATAGCGTCCGTGACTGGGCCATATAAAGAGGTGGCGATTTTGCAGTCCTGCCGTCACCTTATAGGGGCGTGAGGTATTCTCTACCCAAGGTTTGCCTTGATAGTTGATTTTACCCCAAAGACGCGATGCGTCCTCACCTCCCGTGCGGTAGATGTTGGGCACGAGATCTTCGATAAGTTGCTGCTTTTTGTTGTAGATGGACAGACGATAGGTGTTGTAGGGAGCAGGCAAACGACGTTGCAAGTCGGTGTAGATACTGCTAACACTTTGGGGGGTGAAGGGCTGCGAACAGAAGGGTTCGTTGGCATAAATGCGCACTTCGCGCAGATTATCGTCAGTACGTAAAGAGTCCATCCCCATGCGGTCGCGTGGTTGGTATCCACTCAGTTTATAACTACGCAAATAATTGTTTACGACATCGTAAACGGGTGACTTTTGTGCATGTAACGAAGCGGTACTAACCCACAATAGGACCCATAATAAGAGGAGTTTCTTGGTGTACACAGGGAAGTTTTTTATAATTTTGGTAGTTGTGGGATATAGAAGTCGTCTAAACTTTTCTGACGACTTCATAAATAAGTTTGGAGTTTATCATTGAGGTTAAAGTCTTTGGGATAGGTTTTTTTGAATGTTAACTTTTGGGATGAGATAACTTGTAACCTTATAACCGAAAAACTATAACTCAAAGATAAACTCCAAACTCTAAGTGTTACTTCTTTAACGAAGCGATTGTTTCTTTCAATGTAGCAATTTTGCTCTCGGCATCAGCTTGCTTTTTGCGTTCAAGTTCAACAACTTGAGCAGGGGCATTATTTACGAAACGCTCGTTCGAGAGTTTCTTCATTACTCCATTCAAGAAGCCTTCGAGGTGTTTGAGTTCAGCCTCAGCCTTGGCAAGCTCTGCTTCTACATCGATTAAGCCACCTAAGGGAACTGCATACTCTGTGGTGCCTACCATGAACGAGCTTACGCCTTCGCCCTTTGCCTCGACTACGGCTACGCCATTTACATTTGCCATCTTGGTGATTAAGCAATCGTAGGCTGCAATGGGGTCGGCACCAATTACTTGAAGGTCGAGTGCCTCACGCGGTGAGATGTTCTTGGTATTGCGGATAGCACGTACACCTGCTACCACGTTCTTCATTAACTCTACTTGAGCAAGAATGGCTGCATCGCCCTCAGCTGGTGCTGCAATGGTTTGCGGACTTACCATAATGCTCTCACCCTCTTTACGCTCTGCAAGGTGCTGCCAAAGTTCTTCGGTAATGAAGGGCATGAAGGGGTGAAGTAAATGGAGGAGGTGGTTGAATGCCTCAAGCACTGCATTGTAGGTCGTAGCATCGATGGGCGAACCATAAGCGGGCTTTACCATCTCGAGGAACCAACTTGAGAATTCATCCCAGAAGAGGTGATAAACCTCCATTAGGGCTTCGCTCAAACGGTATTTTGAATAGAGGTCGGCTACCTCGGCTGCACTCTGACGGAGTTTGGCGTTGAACCACTCTACAGCTAAACGAGCTGTTTCGGGTTGTGCCACGCTCTCATCTATTTGCCAGCCTTGTACCAAACGGAAGGCATTCCAAATTTTATTGCAGAAGTTACGTCCTTGTTCGCAAAGAGCTTCATCGAAGAGGATGTCGTTGCCTGCAGGAGCTGCTAACATCATGCCCATACGCACACCATCGGCACCGAAACGATCAATGAGGTCGAGGGGATCAGGTGAGTTGCCAAGCGACTTAGACATTTTACGACCGAGCTTGTCGCGCACGATACCTGTGAAGTATACGTTCTTGAAAGGCATCTTACCTGTAAACTCGTAACCTGCCATAATCATGCGGGCTACCCAGAAGAAGATGATGTCGGGACCTGTTACCAAGTCGCTGGTAGGATAGTAGTAGTTGAACTCCTCGTTGTTGGGATGAGTGATGCCATCGAAGAGCGAAATGGGCCAAAGCCATGATGAGAACCAAGTGTCGAGTGCATCTTCGTCTTGACGCAAATCGGCTGCTGTGAGATGAGCATTGCCACTCTTTTGCTGTGCCAACTGCACTGCTTCGTCGATGGTTTCTGCCACTACATAACCACCTTCGGGCAGATAATAAGCAGGAATGCGGTGTCCCCACCACAACTGACGCGATATGCACCAGTCCTTAATATTCTCTAACCAATGACGGTAGGTGTTTTTGTATTTTGTGGGATAGAACTTGATTTCATCGTTCATCACAGGAGGTAAAGCCAAGTCAGCAAAGTGCTGCATCTTGAGGAACCACTGCATAGAGAGCTTGGGTTCGATGGGCACACCCGTACGCTCAGAACAACCTATTTTGTTATCGTAATCCTCAATTTTTTCCATCAAACCTGCTTCCTGCAAGTCGATAGCAATTTGCTTACGCACGTCAAAGCGGTCTTGACCTACATACATGCCTGCTGCCTCAGAAAGGGTGGCATCATCGTTGAAGATATCGATGGCTTGCAAGTTATACTTTTCGCCAAGCATGTAGTCGTTTACATCGTGAGCAGGAGTTACCTTTAAGCAACCCGTACCAAACTCGATGTCTACGTAGTCGTCCTCGATTACAGGAATTACACGACCAACCAACGGCACAATTACCTTTTTGCCTTTGAGCCAATGGTTTTTGGGGTCGTTGGGATTGATACACATGGCAACGTCGCCCATGATGGTTTCAGGACGTGTGGTGGCTACTACAGCGTAACGACCCTTTTCATCTTGATGGATTACTTCACCTTCCTCACCTGTTGCACCCGTTCCATCATCCTCGCTCACGTAGTACTTCATGTAGTAGAGTTTGGTGTGCTCTTCCTTATATACTACTTCTTCGTCAGAGAGAGCAGTTTTTGCCTTAGGATCCCAGTTAACCATGCGTACACCACGGTAGATGAGACCCTTGCGGAAGAGTTCAACGAATACATGGATGACGCTCTTTGAGCGTTCCTCGTCCATGGTAAAGGCTGTACGATCCCAATCGCACGAAGCACCTACACGACGCAACTGCTTAAGAATGATGCCGCCGTGTTCGTCGGTCCAGTCCCAAGCATGCTTCAAGAATTCATCGCGTGTAAGATCGGTTTTCTTGATGCCCTGTTCTGCCAAACGGTTTACAACCTTGGCTTCAGTAGCAATTGAGGCATGGTCAGTACCAGGCACCCAACAAGCGTTTTTACCCTCCATACGTGCATGACGCACAAGGATGTCTTGAATGGTTTCGTTGAGCATGTGTCCCATGTGCAACACGCCTGTTACGTTGGGTGGTGGGATAACTACGGTATAGGGTTTACGGCCATCGGGCTTTGAAGAGAAAAGGTGGTTATCGGTCCAATACTGATACCATTTACCCTCTACTTCCTCGGGATTGTAAGTCTTTGCTAATTCCATTATATTGTGCTTATTTTTTAATATTCGAAATGTATCTTTTTGCCTAAAGGTTATTGTGCCTTTTTCTTTACATCAAAGAGATAAGTTAGCTTTGCATAGATAACACCATTGTTTGAACGACTGAATACGTCTTTTTTGGAGTTATTGTAAATGTCGGACAAACCATAATAGTAGCGTCCTTCAACAAGGAAATGCCCTACTTTGGATGTCAATTCCACACCCAAACCAGCTGTGATGCCATAGTCGAACTTTTTTTGAATGGGCATGTCATATTGTGCAAACATGCCATTAGGACGGTCGGGGTTTCCCTCGGCATTGAGTGTAAAGTTGCTCGCCTCGGTTTTTTCCTTAAAACAATAGCCCACTTGCGGACCTGCTAAGAAATAACCCATAAAGCCACGCGATTCTCTACCCCATGCCAAACGAGCTAACATGGGAAGTTGCAGGTAGTGTTGATCGCGACGATAGGTGTCGGGCAGAGGTTCGGAGTTGGCATTCAACACATTCTCGCGCCAACCTAAGGTGGTGTAGTTTAACTCTACTTGCAAAGCGCAAAAGGCTTTAAAATAGCGCTCGCTTGTATAACGTGCTACAATGCCGAAGGTGGGACCCATGTGCCATTTCTGCTTTATGGTGGGGTCGAAGCCTATTTGGTTCATAGCAATACCACCTGTAAAACCTAAGCAGAAGTTGTGGCGAGCCTCGCCCACTTGTGCCTGCATTGCTGTGGCTGCGAAAAACCATGCTACCACACACGCTATTATATCTGTATAGGAGCGTTTCATTTATTGCGCTGAAATTTTTACGATGCTCATATCCTTTTTAAAACGAACCAACCACATGCTGCGACTAACGTATCCACCATTGCCTCCTACGGTTATGAAGCGTGGTTCGGATTGTAACTTGGGCTGTGCTGCAACAGTGCCTTCTTTGGGAGACTGTGTGTTAAAGTCGTAACCATAGTTAGCCATACTACCCATAAAGCCTCGCGCAAAGTCATAACCTAAGGGTGCCATGCGCGGATTGCTGTTAACAAATTCAGCATGGAAGGCTTTCACATACTCATCATGAAATGCTTTTGACGCTGTGGTGTAAGGATAGTAGTAGTTGGGGGTAAGAATGTAGGTGTCGGCAGCATGAATGAGTTTGCGGTCGGCACTCTCAGTGTAGGGCAACCAACGTGCATACCCCAAAAGCGAAACTTTTGCATCGGGTAGGCTTTGCTGTAAAGCTTCGGACTTTTGCAACATTTGACGCATGGTAGCCTCGCTATCATCGTCGGGAACAAGCACATAATCGCCACGCTTCTTACCCATGAGCATTGAGGCTATTTGTTGTGCGGATGCCGAGAGAGGCAAACTTGTTACATCGTATCCCGCAATGGACAAACGACGTTGCAATTCTTCACTAAAGCTTCGTTTTGTTCCATTTTCAGAATGAAGCAGCACTACATGGGTTTGCTTCTTAAAGTTGTTGATAAAGAGGTCTACTGCCAATGATTGCTCATAGCTAAGTGGGGTGTTGAGCATAAAGACATCAGGACGGTAGTCAACTTGTGGTACTCGCGACGAGAAAGGTACAACAACCTTTGTTTGCTTGCCCGAAACTGCTGTTACGTCGGTAAAGTGTGTGGGATAAAGCGGTCCGACAATTACATCGGGGTTTTGCAACATTACTTGCATCAAGGTTTGTGCCACACTTTTATCGGGTTCGGGTTCATCGAACGCTGAAAGCACAATGTTTATGCCCGCACGTTTCAACTCGTTAATTCCCATTAACATGCCACGATAGAACTCCACACTACGCTCGTTCTCTAAGCGTTCGCCAACCATAGGCAATATCACTGCCACACGAATAGTTGACAACCCCTTAAACTTAGGCTGTGCAGATTTTTCCTTTACGGGAACACGGAGTTTGGTTCCCTTTTTCAGTTTACCGTCTTCGCCTTTCAAGATGGGGTTTGCCTCAACCAATTCGTCCACCGTTATGCCAAATTGTTTGGCTATGCCATACAACGTATCTTTTCTCTTTGCCACATAATCCTTATAAGTAACCTTGGGTTGTGGTTGCTGCGTGTTTAATTGGGTGTAGGTTACTTTTGAAGGAGTGGATACTACAGCAGGCGTTGTTGAAACTGGAGTTGCCTTCGCTGTATTAGCTGCTGCACGTTGGGCTGCAGAGGGCGGAGGGGTTGCACCACCTGGCACATAAGGCACGTTTATCACTTGATTGGCTTGTACATAGTTGGGTTGTACGCCTGGGTTTAAGCTCAACAAATGATCTAGAGTCGTGTTATGTCGGTGGGCTATACCTAATATGGTTTCACCTGGCTGAACGGTATATTTCACTATTTTCTCTGTGGCTTTTTGTGCCAGCATCTGCATGGGAAGTGCTAAGCCCAAACCTAAACAGAGGGTTACAATGCTATAGAGTCTTTTCAGTATCACAATTATTGTATTTTTTCGGGTTAGACCCGCGGTTTGGATGCAAAATTACATAAAAGATGGCATTCATAGCTCTACATCTAAAAGAAAATCGTAAATTTGACCATTGAAAACAACTTTCAACGACATTTGAACGCGCTTACATGTGTTTTAGTGTTTTTCAATGCGCTGATTGTTTAACAAGAATCAACCATCATGAATCGACTGATATTAAGTATTTTTCTGTTAACATGGGGCTTTTCGTTCCCACTCATGGCTCAAAACAAGAAGGCCACACAAACGCAACCCACAAAGACTCAGTCTGCACATTCATCTGAGCAACTGATTCAGAATTACCGCTTTGACGAAGCAGCAAAACTGTTGCAACGCGAAATTGATGCGGCACGAGCTGCTAATCGTAGCACAGCACGATTAGAAAACGACTTGAAACGTGCGAACATGGGACAAGACATGTTGCGCGGTACGGAACGCGTTACTTTTATTGACAGCTTTAAGGTTTCGCGTCAAAAAGTGTTGCAAACATTGCGTCTCAGTGCCGAATCGGGCAGTATTGTCAATATGAAAACTGAAGCTTCGAACTTTAGTACAGCACCTAAGAAGTTGGGCGAAATGGGCTATATGAGTCAGCTTGCCGACCGCATTATTTTTGCAAATAGCACAGGCAAACATCAAAAGCTTCATGCTGCTTATCGCATGGGCGATAAATGGGGAACTCCTATACAACTTAAAGGCATGAGCAATGGTAACGAAGATCAAGATTTTCCCTTTATGATGCCTGATGGTGTGACGCTTTATTATGCTGCACAGGGAGATGACTGCTTGGGTGGCTACGACATTTTTATAACACGCTACGACACTGAAACGAAACAATTTTTGAAAGCCGAGAATTTGGGCATGCCTTTTAACTCGCCAGCTAACGACTATTTATTGGCTATCGATGAAGCTAACAACTTGGGATGGCTTGTTACCGATCGTTTTCAAAAGGCTGATAGTGCTTGTGTGTATGTGTTTATCCCGACAACAACTCGCGATGTCTATGACTTGAGTGACGCCAATCGTAAGCAGGTGTTGTGTGTGGCTAAATTGCAATCTATTAAGGCTACTCAAACTGACAAAAAGGCTGTTGCTGAAGCTAAAAAACGCTTGAAAGCTGTGATGCAACAACAAACTCAAAAACCTCAGTTAACACAGGCTGTGAACCGTATTTACGTGATTAACGATGAGAAGGTTTACACCAATCTTAAGCAATTTATAAACGAATCAGCTCGACGCATTGCAGTACAGGCAGATCAGGTTGCTGAACGCATTGATAACCTTGTAAAAAAACAAGATGAACTGCAACGCGAAATAGCAGTGAAAGGACGAAACGGAGCCGCTTTGTCTCAACTTAAAAAGATAAACGACAGTTTACCTAAGCTCAAAGAGCAACTCAACTTACTGCTCAAGAATATGCGCAAAGCTGAAATTCAATAAAGGGTGGTTCTAATAATTCTGATAAGTTGATTTGTACCCTATCGTGTGTGTATTTTGGTTAGTGAACGAAGGAGCATAGCGGGCTATGTGA
>ERZ1023617.512-NODE-512-length-13939-cov-40.350331_pt1 | contig 13939 bp, 10 predicted proteins | sample MGYA00380328_ERZ1023617 | MGnify/ENA primary metagenome ERZ1023617 (study PRJEB33179, sample SAMN07448977) | human gut metagenome | biome: Human-gut; feature: Human associated habitat; material: Faeces | host: Homo sapiens | place: India: Bhopal | collected...
AAGCTGTCACGATATCGGTATCTGCACCGAAGCCATAATATACATGACCATCGTATTCCACCTGCATATGAACCTTACCTACATCGTCGGAACCCTTGTCGATAGCCTGGATGGTGAACTCCTTGAGGTTCATCTCCTTAGTAATCACCTTCTTCAGAGCACGGATGGCAGCATCCACAGGACCATTGCCCGAAGAGGCAGCCTCAAACTTCTGACCAGCAATATTCAAACCGATGCTGGCTACGCTCTTCACGCCCTTGCCAGTGGTTACCTGCAACCAGTCGAGCTGAACACCATGCTTGTCGGCAGCATCAGCACCAGCGAGCATCAGTACATCCTCGTCAGTAACTTCCTTTTTCTTATCAGCCAACTGGAGGAACTTCTTGTATATCTTGTCGAGCTTCTCCTCGTCGTCGATATTCACACCGTTGACGTGGAGACGATACTTCAAAGCAGCACGACCCGAACGGGCTGTCAATACGATAGCGTTATCGTCGAGACCCACATCCTTAGGATCGATAATCTCGTAGGTCTGCACATTCTTCAAGACGCCATCCTGATGGATACCAGATGAGTGAGCGAATGCATTGCGGCCCACAATGGCCTTGTTGGGCTGAACTGGCATGTTCATCAGACTGCTCACCATGCGGGACATTGGAACAATCTTGGTCGTATTGATGTTGGTGTCAATGTTGAGGTGTTTGTGACACTTCAGAATCATAGCAATCTCTTCGAGCGAGGTATTACCGGCACGCTCGCCAATACCATTCATGGTCACCTCTACCTGACGTGCACCATTCAGTACACCCTGCAGAGTGTTGGCTGTGGCCATACCGAGGTCGTTGTGACAGTGGGTAGAAATTCGTGCATTCTCAATACCATCCACATGATCCATCAGATACTTGATCTTGGCACCATACTCATCAGGCAAACAGTAGCCTGTAGTATCAGGAATATTGACTACAGTAGCACCAGCCTTGATAACAGCCTCAACCACACGAGCCAGATACTCATTATCCGTACGTCCGGCATCCTCTGCATAGAACTCCACATCCTCTACGTATTTCTTGGCATACTTCACGGCAGCCACAGCACGCTCGATGATTTCTTCGCGGTTGGAGTTGAACTTATATTTGATATGACTGTCACTGGTACCAATGCCAGTATGGATTCTTTTGTGCTTGGCATACTGAAGCGCCTCGGCCGCACAGTCAATATCCTTCTCCACCGCACGTGTCAGCGCACAGATGGTGGGCCATGTAACCGCCTTGGAAATCTCCACCACCGAATTGAAGTCGCCCGGGCTTGAAATAGGGAAGCCCGCCTCAATGACATCAACGCCCAACTGCTCCAGCGCTTTAGCCACCTGAATCTTCTCAACCGTATTCAACTGACATCCTGGAACCTGCTCGCCATCGCGAAGGGTTGTGTCGAAAATAAATAATCTGTCACTCATATCTATGTTCTTTTATTATTTTATTCGATATATATTATAATGTGCAAATAAGCAAAAAGCCTTTCTTACTCCATACGACGGAAGCAGAAAGGCTTTATTATTTCCTATACTTGAACTATACACACACCTTATCACTTCCGCCCACATGCTGCAGTCGAATTCGAATAATAATGCTTAGTATGTTCAATGTATGTATTGCCATTTTTCTCTCTTTTTATTGTTACGACTGCAAAGGTAATGTTTTTATTCGATACCAGCAAACAATTTATAAGTTTTTTCACGAAAAAGGTAACAATTTTTTATTATTAGCTATTTTTCGTGTTTGGAATGTTACTAAAATCATCAAAAAGGAGGAGGACCAGGGAAGCCATCAGAAGAGGTAGCGGCAGAGAGAGGATCATCGGCAGGACCTGACCCGCTATTCATACGAGAACCTATGATCTCGCCACCCTCGTCGACAGGTGTATAACCTGCGTCAACAGGATCCTGGAAGCGGGTAAACTCGCCACGGAAGTTGAGCAGCACATCGCCTGTAGCACCCTTACGATGCTTGGCTATGATAATCTGAGCCATGCCATGAAGGTCGTTTCCCTTCTCATCGACAAAGATGTGATAATACTCAGGACGATGAACGAAGAGCACCATATCGGCATCCTGCTCGATTGCTCCCGACTCACGAAGGTCGCTCAGCTGAGGACGCTTGCCCTCGAGTCCCTCACGGTTTTCCACATTACGCGACAACTGCGACAGGGCGAGTACCGGAATGTTGAGCTCCTTGGCAAGACCCTTGAGCGAACGGGAAATTGTGGAAACCTCTTCCTGACGGCTACCAAACTTCATTCCGTTGGCGTTCATCAGCTGAAGATAGTCTATCATAAGGAGCTTCACACCCTTTTCTCTTACCAGTCGGCGTGCCTTGGTTCGCAGTTCGAAAACAGAAAGTCCTGGTGTATCATCGACATAGATGGGCGCACCAGTAAGGTCGCGCAACTTGCGGTCGAGTCGCTCCCACTCTGTATTGTCGAGCTGTCCATTCAGAATCTTATGTCCAGAGATTTCACACACGTTGCTTATCAAGCGATTCACCAACTGGACATTATTCATTTCCAAAGAGAAGAAGCCGATAGGAATATGATAATCGACAGCCACATTCTTGGCAATACTCAAGGCAAAAGAGGTCTTACCCATCGCAGGACGTCCGGCAATGATAACAAGGTCGGAAGGCTGCCAGCCACTGGTCATATCGTCGAGACCTGTATAACCTGTAGGAATACCGGTGAGTCCACCCGAGTTCTTGGCGGCACGCTGCAGAATATCGACAGCATCCTTGATGACAGGGTCAATCTGGGTATAGTCCTGCTTCATGTTGTTCTGCGACAGCGTGAAGAGTTCTGCCTCAGCATGCTGCATCAACTCGTCTACATCGACACTCTCGTCGAAGGCCTGTGTCTCAATATCAGAGGCATAATGGATAAGCTGGCGCTGAAGAGCTTTCTGAGCCAGGATGCGGGCATGATACTCGATATGGGCTGCCGATGCCACCTGCGAGGAGATATCCATGAGATAGGCGGCTCCACCCACACGGTCAATCTCACCCATCTTGGTAAGTTCGTTGACGAGCGTCATGATATCCACAGGACGCTCCTCCATATTCATCTTCTGTATAGCCTCATAGATTTTCTGATGACGAGGCTCATAGAAGGTGGATGGCTTCAGCATCTCTGAAACCATAGAGAAAGCATCCGAATCAACCATCAGGGCGCCCAATACCACTCTCTCCAACCCGATATCCTGCGGCTGAAGATGAGCATATTTGGTGTCTATCTGAGGTTTGGCGCCACTGCGGCGCCTGCTGTTGTCATTATTATTATTGGTTGGCATTTTTGTTTACTTGTATTCTTCTTTTTGTTCTATTGTTTTCTTATTTCTTCTGAGAGCTGAAGAATTTAACTTCTTGGAAAGCCCATTACTTCTATAGAAACTTATTTCGCTGTAAAATGATTGTCTATCAAATTCAGCATCATGGCATATTCCACCTGCGTCACATTATGTCCGAGAAGCAGCCTCTTGAACTCAGCAATGCGACTGAAAACTTTATTACGGTTATCCTTATTGACCAGGGCATAGCCTCTCATGCTATCCTGCGCATCTTTGAGATGTCCTCTGCACCATTCTATGATACCCAGCAAGAAGAGTTCTTCGTTATAATCATCCACTTTCTCCTCTTGCAGCATCATGACGAGTTTGTTGAGTTCCTCTCCCGCCTTTTCTATTTCATTGTTGTCGAGCAATACACGAACAAGCAGTAGCATGTACATGCGGTTGTTGGGATATTTGTAATCCAACTCGTAAGCCACTTTCAGAGCCTCGCTGTAAAGATATGTGGAACGCAGACTGTCAATCTTGGAAAGAAGGAGCGAAGGATTATCGCCCAATTTATCGCTCAAGGCGTCGAAGATATCAAGCGCCTCCTTGTACTTGTCCTGCTGCAGATAGCATTTCACCAACAACTTGCCTACTGCCACATTTCCCGGATTCTTATCAAAGATGGGTTTCAGCAAAAAGACTGCTATATCATAGCGTTTCCTAACATGCATCATACAGAGTGCCTTCAAGACGACTCCGTCATCTGAATCTAAACTGAAATTGCGCAAATAATGGTTGAGTTCTACATAATTCTTGCTTTTGGCAAGGAATCGGCATACGCTGAGATGCACATCATCCAAATCATCAAAATCGGTAAAGACATCGCTGCTCAGGAAAGCAGGATCAATCCAAGAATTACTTTCGTTGACAAACGGATTGGGGAAGCCATTGCGCATAGGAGCCAACTGGAAGAATCGGTAAAGATCCTGCAGATAGTTACGACGTAAGGCCACCGCATCATTTTGCAGGAAGTCAAAATCTTCGCTCTTGGGAGTTTTTACAGATGCCGGAAAAATCATATCCTTATACTGAGGCATACGCTCAAGAACGTCTTGCAAAGAGAAAAGAAGACTGTACTTGTCACCTTCGCTCATAGTTGAGCCTGCGATAGAAATCATAAAATCAGCTTTGTCGCCAAGAGCTTTCTTCAACTGGCTCATATCGGGATGGTCAATCGTGAAAGGCACAAACCAGTTGGAGAAGCGATGGAAGAAGGAATAATTCTTCATCTTGCTGAAGGTGGAATAGTTGACATCAAGTCCTGCATCCCTCCTAACCTGCATTTTCTCCATGGTCTTGTCCAACTTGTCCATAAGACGGTCTTCCATCTCGGAATCTACAATCTCCTCGACAGAGGTGTCCTCCAGTACGTTGCTCTTCATCATCTTGTAGCCATTGTGGCTCAACTTGATGAGATCGGGCATGATATTCTTGTCGATGTCGGCAGAAACCGAAGAGGTTTGCTGGCACAGGAAAATCTGCTTCTGCAACGACTGCAAATCCTTCTTCACCTGTTCGACATGCTGTCCGTCCAAGAGTTTCTCCTTCATGTCGGCTGCATAGATGGAAGACCAGGGCATAGAGAGAGACAAACCTATCAAGGCACGCTGGCGGATGGCCTCACAGGCAGAAAGCTGATAGACAGAAAGCAACGTTTCCGACTTCTGCAGATCGAAACTCACAAGACAGGCCAACATCATGGCGCTCTCTATCATCAAAGCTGCTACCTGAGGAATCTTTTCCTCTACCAACAGAGTGGTTACATATTGAGAAATAGTACTGTTCCACTGATGGCTTACAAGAACAGCATCGAAAGCCTTGCGAAAATCCTCGAAGGAAGCATCCGACTGTTCCAACCTCTGAAGAATCGACATCAGGTCGGCACCATTGATGCGGATGGCAGCAGCCTTGAACACCTGATTGGATGAAATTGCCCTTTCAAGCTCTACATGGTGCTCCAGTTTTAAAAGCCGTTCTACAAGAGAGGAAAAGACTGAGAGTGCATTGGGGTCTTTGCTGGCACATGCGAAAAAATGCAACATGCGGTTATAGTCGTCCAACAGGTCTTCCACCTCAGCCCTAAGGTCTGTCATGCTGAATTGAGTATCAATAACAGACTTCAACTGATATACATATTCATTAAAATGTTCCATGAGCTGGATCTTGTCCTGCTGATGTAGAACCAAATGTAAATCGCTTGACATTTTTACTGCTATTTAGTTTTTAATAGAGTTCGCTATGTTCTGATCGTGCTTACGCGGACTTCCGGCATGCTGATAACGAAGCTTTGGCAAGGCATCAACCGTGCGGGCATCAACACCGCAATTCTTGATAATCAAATCCTTGTAATGCTGCACTCCGTTCTTGTTGATACTGTCAACAGCCATATTGTAAGCCTTGATAAAGAGATCCAACTGCTGCTTGCGACGTGGTTCCTTCAAGGCCTCTGTACGGAAAGCGAACACACCCAGACGTACGTTCTTATCACGGCTGTCCATCAACTTCACATGACCTTCAAGCCGAGCACGTGTGGCCTGAGGCTCAGAAAGGAGCACGGCATCCATCTCGTTGTTGAGCAACATCTTGAGTCGTATGTTCACGTCATTGATCTGCACACGATAGACATCATATTTGGGATGTACGCTGTCGATGGCAAGAGTGGCAAGATAGTCGGTTGCAGAATAGCGGGTGATGGCAATCATCTTGTCAGACAACTGCTTGAGTTCGGAGATACGCGAACGCTTGTTGGAAATAATCTGCCAATAGGCAGAGGTCGCGATAGGAAAGGTAAGTTTTGTACCCTTGGACTGCAGACGTGCAGCCCTAACCAAATCTGTCACCGAACCTTCTACTCGCTTGTTGATCAGCGCAGTATCGCAGTCCATCTGTGCATTGAAATGACGCAGATGAACATCCACACCCAACGTATCAAAGAGATGAAAATCCTTTGCCACAAGCACTGGCAGACAGTCGAGCGTAGGCATCACTCCCACCTTGAACGAGGCGCGGTCGATGCTGTCGAGCCGAGCCTTCTCTGCCTTGCTCAAACGCGCACGCTTCTCATGAGAATCGCCACAACTGCTTATCCCCAACGCCGCACAACAAACGAATAATAATAAAAATATTTTCTTATTCATTATAAAATATTTTACTCCACATAAAGTACGAGTCCCTTCAGATACTCACCCTCTGGATGATAAATATTGATGGGATGGTCGGCAGGCTGATGCAACTGATGCAGGATTCTCACCTTTCTGCCCACCTGGGCTGCAGCCGTAAAAACAGCATTGCGGAAATTGTCCTTTGTGACCACCTGCGAACAGCTGAAAGTAAAGAGGATGCCTCCTTTCTTGATGCGCTGCAGGCCCTTCACATTGAGACGGGTATAACCCTTCAAGGCATTGCGCAGAGCTGCACGGTGCTTGGCAAAGGCTGGAGGATCGAGCACGATGAGGTCGTACTGCTGGTCGTGCTCGTCAAGATACTTGAAAGCATCTTCGCAGAAAGCCTCATGTCGGGCATCACCTGGAAAGTTGAGCGCTACATTATCGTTGGTCAACTCTATGGCCTTGGCACTGCTGTCTACCGAGTGTACTTGCTTGGCATCGCCACGCATGGCATAAACAGAGAAGCCACCCGTGTAGCAGAACATATTGAGCACGCTCTTGCCCTTGGCATAATGCTCCAAGAGTGAGCGGTTCTCACGCTGATCGACAAAGAAACCTGTCTTCTGTCCGCGTAGCCAGTCGATATGAAACTTCAGTCCGTTCTCCATCGCCACATTGCTGGCATCGCCACCTACGAGGAATCCATTCTCTTGATGCAGGTCAGCTTTATAAGGCAGAGTTGTCTCGCTCTTATAATATACATTGGCAATACGATCGCCCATCACCTGCACCAAAGCCTGGCAAATCTCGTTGCGGTAGACATGCATGCCCACACTGTGCGCCTGCATCACGGCTGTAGAACCATAGCAGTCTATCACCAGTCCAGGCAGATAGTCGCCCTCGCCATGCACCAGTCGATATGTATTGTTGGTAGGACTGTCGGCTATACCTACACCGATACGAACATCGAGTGCAGACTGCAGACGCTCGCACCAGAAGTCGGTATTGATCTCTATATCCTCGAAGGAAAGCACACGTACAGCGATAGAGCCTATCTGGTAATGACCTACGGCTATAAACTCGCCCGCGGCTGTGATGACTCTTACCGTCTCGCCTTCCTCGATGCCCTCGTCCATGTGATGAATGGCACCTGAGAATATCCAGGGATGAAATCGCTTGAGCGACTCTTCTTTTCCTCTCTTCAGAAATATCTGTTTATACATATTTTATTTTTATTGAACTTTAGCAAGTTCAGAAGTTATAGTATTAAACAAGTTATCACTCCCTTCGGCCGTTAGAAGTTACAGCCAACAGCCTTTTGGGTTGAATACTCAGCCTAAAACATTTGGCTTAGACTTCTCCTACTTCTTTAAATCCTTTAACTTCCCTATTTGCGAAAGTTTAGTTTATTACTTTACACGTTTTAAATAATAGGTGAAGATTGGGGCACTTCTTCATTCTTTGCCTCTTTACTCTTCACTACTTCACTCTCCGCTTCCACCAGTTTCACTGGTTCCACGAGTTCATAATCCCCGTCACGCGAGAGTCGCTGCAACTCTTCATATATCTTGATGCAGGTCCAGGCATCAGTAGCCGCATAGAGTTTCTGGGCATCTCGCAATATCGTCTGCTCCCAATTGCTCAGGCGCTGCGCCTTGCTTATCTTCATATGAAAGAGGTTGGCATAGAGTTTCTGCAAACTCTTGTCCTCAATACCAAACTTTTCAGCCACATCCTGCAACTCCACAAAATTGCCAGCCTTGAATTCTGCCCTGCGATGCAACTGCAACAGGTCGTCGTGCCAGGACAATCCCACCTTGACTACTTTCTTATCCTCCAACAATCGTATGATGGCAGGCGTGATGCCCGTCAGGTTCAGACGAAAGAGGAAACAGGTGTCGTACGTACTCACTTGCAGCAACGACACCTCATATCTTTGACCCTTCTTGAATGAAGGACGAGTTTCTGTATCAAAGCCTAATATCTTCTGACTCAGCAGATAATCCACAGCCTTCTCTGTCTCGCCAGGGGTGATAATCGTTATGATACGACCCTGAAACAACACTTTCGGAAGACCAGTAATTTCGCGCTTATCGAACTTTTTAAATAGAATCTTCATTAATCTTTTCTTACTTTCGATTGCAAAATTAAGAAAAAATGACGAGAAAATGACGAGTTTCTCATTTATTTTCTCTAATTTTGCAGATAAATAAATAATTGTATAAAAAATGGCAAAGAAAAAAACGCAACGCAAGGCCAAATCTTTCAGCGAGGCCTTAGGCTTGGAATATTTGTTCAACAACACTATAACTGACTTCTTTTTAGGATTAATTCTCTTCTTCGCATCTGTTTACGTCATCATTGCTATGGTGTCGTTTCTCAATACGGGGGCAGCCGACCAAAGTATATTGGAAGATTTGCAACAGGGAGAATGGATCAATACCGGACGACAGTTTCAGAACTATTGCGGCTCCTGGGGTGCCATCATCTCCTATTGGCTCATGTCGGTCAACTTTGGTTTCCCTGCCTTCCTGCTGCCTTTGTTCTGCGTGCTGGTGGGCTTTCAACTCATGCATGCCTATAAAATCAATTTGCTGAAATGGTTTCTATGCATGATGGTGGTTATGTTCTGGAGCTCGGTAACTTTTTCCAAGCTCCTCACACCACTTATGGGTGACCTCATCTTCAATCCTGGCGGTAAACATGGACTATTCGTCGTACAGCGGCTCGAGGACATCATGGGACCTCCGGGACTCACAGCCATCCTGCTCATCGTTGCCGTGGCATTCCTCACCTATATTACTACCGAGACCATCACGGTCATCAGAAAGGCTCTCAACCCTATTGGATTCATATCCAAGAGGGTGTCTTTCGAAATCACCAATCACAAAAAAGATGAAGAGGAACCTGTTACCGACGAGGCTGAGGACAATCAGGCCGAACCTGTAGAGGAGGAAGATGAAGACCTGCCAAGCACCGTGCTTGAGGAGTTCAAAGACCCAGAACCTGCACAGGTGATCGACCTCGACGTGAACCCAGAAGAAGGCCTCAAGAAAGACGAGAACACGCAGGCCGAAAACCCTATAGAAGAAAAGTCGCTGCTGGAGAAACAGCGTGAGCTTCGTGCCCAGAAGGCTGAACAGGAGGCAAAGGACGCCAACAAGGTAGCTGGAGGAAATATCGATATGGATATATCCATAGCTGCCGCCGACGAAAAGGCACACGGAACAGTGGTAAGCAATGTGGAGCATCTCAATACGCCCATCAACCCCAAGGAGCCTTTCACCAAGTACAAGTACCCCACCCTGAGCCTGCTCAAGAAGTATGAGGACAATGGCAACTATATCGACGAGGCAGAACAGATAGCCAACAAAAACCGCATCATCGAGGTGTTGGGCAACTTTGGTGTTACCATACGTACCATACGAGCTACGGTGGGTCCTACCATCACACTCTATGAGATACAGCCTGCCGAAGGTGTGCGCATCTCTAAAATCAAGAATCTCGAGGACGACATCGCCTTGAGTCTTGCAGCCTTGGGAATACGTATCATTGCTCCTATCCCTGGCAAGGGAACCATAGGTATCGAGGTGCCTAACGCCAAGCCTAACATTGTGAGCATGGAGAGTATCCTCAACTCCAGAAAGTTCCAGGAAACAAAGATGGAACTGCCTATCGCTCTGGGTAAGACCATTACCAACGAGGTGTTCATGGTCGACCTGGCAAAGATTCCTCACCTGCTCGTTGCCGGTGCTACCGGTCAGGGTAAGTCTGTAGGTCTGAATGCCATCATCACCTCCTTATTATATAAGAAGCACCCCAACGAACTGAAGTTTGTGCTTATCGACCCTAAGAAGGTAGAGTTCAGCGTTTACTCACGCATCACCAACAAGTTTATGGCAGCCTTGCCCGATGAGGAAGAGCCTATCATTACCGATGTTACCAAGGTGGTTCGCACACTCAACAGCCTGTGTGTGCTCATGGACAGCCGATACGACTTGCTGAAGAAGGCAGGAGCCAGAAACATCAAGGAGTACAACCAGAAATATATCAACCACAAACTGCGTCTTACCGACGGACATGAGTACATGCCTTACATCGTAGTCATTATCGATGAGTTTGGCGACCTTATCATGACCGCAGGCAAGGAGGTCGAGCTGCCTATAGCACGTATCGCCCAGCTGGCACGTGCCGTAGGTATACACATGGTGATAGCCACTCAGCGTCCTACCACAAGCATCATCACGGGTAATATCAAGGCCAACTTCCCAGGCCGTATCGCATTCAAGGTTACAGCCGCCATCGACTCCAAGACCATCCTCGACCGTACTGGTGCCAACCAGCTGATAGGACGAGGCGACATGCTCTATCAGGGAGGACAGGAGCCTGTACGTGTACAATGTGCTTTTGTTGACACACCCGAAATCGAGCGCATCAACGAGTACATCTGCGAACAGCCTGGTCCTATCGAACCTATGGAACTGCCAGAACCAGCCAACGATGACAATGCCACAGGAGCAGGAAACGTGGATACACGTAATCTCGACGCATTCTTCGAGGAAGCTGCCCATGCCATTGTCCTATCGCAACAGGGAAGTACAAGTATGATACAACGTCGATTCTCTATCGGTTACAACCGTGCCGGACGACTCATGGACCAGCTTGAGGCTGCCGGCATTGTAGGAGCAGCACAGGGCAGCAAGCCAAGAGAGGTGCTTGTACAGGATGAGAACCAACTCAACAACCTGCTGGCTGCACTCCGTGGACAGTAATTCAAATAAAAAATGGAGGATATTGCCAATAGACAAGAAGGAATGTCACTTTCTTTGGTCTATCGGAAATATCCTTCCTATAAAATCAGGATTAATAGAGTTAACACACTAAAAACATGAAGAAAACGATTCTTATCGCACTCATGGCCCTGATAGGGCTAAGTGCATTTGCCCAGAGCGCCCAACAGGTACTCGACAGAACAGCCAAAGTGATAGGCAACAAGAGCGGTGCAAGCGCCAACTTCACCATATCAAATGCGAAAATAGGTTCGAACAGCGGCACTATTGCCATCAAAGGAAACAAATTCAATGCCCGTACGCCACAAGCTATCGTATGGTTCAACGGAAAGACTCAATGGTCATATCTGAAGAAGACCAACGAGGTAAACATCTCTACCCCAACCCAGGCTCAACAGATGGCAATGAATCCCTATACCTTTATTAATATATATAAGACAGGATATAAAATGAACATGAAGAAAAGCGGCAACAACTATCAGGTTCATCTGACAGCACAAAACCAGAAACGTTCAGTTGCCGAACTCTACATCACCATCAATCAGAAAACCTATGTTCCCTCGCAAGTCAAAATGAGACAGGGCAAAACATGGAGCACCATCAAGGTGAGCAACTTCAAGGCACGCAGCATACCTAACAGTTCGTTTGCCTTCAACCCCAAGGAGTTCCCTTCGGCTGAAGTCATCGACCTCAGATAATAACCCTAAAAGGAACTTCGAAGCAAGCACTTTCCTACCTATATATAAAAGGTGTTTCACATCTATAGCTTCCCCATTTAAGAAAGTTGTATAAGATGTAAATGCAAGAAAACTCAGTAAATAAAGGTGAAATGTAAGGAATTTGGAGAAATTACAAAAAATATTTGTAATTTCTCCAAATTTATTTTGTAGTTACAAATAAAATGCCTATCTTTGCATCGTAAACAAATAAAAACAAAGCGAATGACAGAGCAAGAGGCATACAATAGACTACAGGAAACGGGTATACGCCCATCCAAACAAAGGTTGGCTATCATGGACTGGCTCATTAATCATCCCATCCACCCCACGGTAGAGGATGTTTACCAAGGACTGTACAAGCAGATTCCTACCTTGAGCAGGACTACAGTTTACAACACCCTACGCATGCTGAGCGAAAAAGGAGCGGCACAGATGATCACCATCGACGAACACCGCGTGTGCTACGATGGAAATCCGAAAAGTCACGTGCACTTTTTCTGCAAGAAATGCGGACGAGTCATCGACATGATGGATGAAGACGCACCACAGTTGCAACACGAGATTTGTATCGACGGCAACCTCGTGCAGGAACAGCAACTCTACTATAAGGGCATCTGCTCCGACTGTATTGACGAAATGGAACAGACCGCTTTGCAAAATCAAGAAGCAAGAATTAATTAACAACAATTATACAACAATTAAAATACAAAGCATTATGAAGAAAAAATTTATTTGTACTGTTTGTGGTTATATCTACGAAGGTACTGAGGCTCCAGAGAAGTGTCCTATCTGCAAGGCTCCTGCCAGCAAGTTCAAGGAGATGGAGGATGCTGTTGACGACGATATGACATTTGCTACTGTTCACGTGTTGGGCCAGGCCTACAAGGACAGCGTTAACGAAGATGTTATCAAGGGTTTGAAAGACCACTTCAACGGTGAGTGTGGCGAGGTAGGTATGTACTTGGCCATGGCACGTCAGGCTGACCGTGAGGGCTATCCTGAAATAGCAGAGGCTTACAAGCGCTATGCTTACGAGGAGGCCGATCATGCTTCACGCTTTGCTGAGTTGCTCGGCGAGGTTTTGGGCGACACAAAGAGCAACCTCGAGGCACGTATTGCTGCCGAGAAGGGTGCATGCGAGGACAAGTTCCGTATCGCCAAGCTGGCTAAGGAGCAGGGTTCTGATGCTATCCACGACACCGTTCACGAGATGGCAAAAGACGAGGCTCGCCACGCTGCAGGATTTGCAGGTCTCTACAAGAGATACTTCAAGTAAGAAAGCCGAGATGAGACCATTCTCATCACGACAACATACAAGAGAATCCTTTCTTTGCAAAGGGTTCTCTTTTTTTCTTGTCTACATATATTTTTTACTTACAACAAAGTGCCTGCCTGCTTTTGGTCTTCAACATTATTTTTATTAAAACTCGTAGCATTATGTACACCAGTCCAACGATGGATGGCGCATGGCTCATTATCGTGAGTCTAAAATGGTTCTCGCTTCCACAACCTAATTAGCGAATACCATATATATTCGGGATAACTTTGATTCTGGAGGCGCAAAGCGATAAAACTCCTGTTATCAACGTATTGCATTTTTTGAAATAGATTTAGCAAAAAACCCTTCACCCTTCATCTATTCCTTGGAATCCCCTGTGTTTATCGGGGTTTCAGGGGTTGAATGGCTCAAATCAACCCTTCATCACCCTTCATCGCCTGTCATTTTCTGTCACTTAAATTGTTTTCAGTTCGTTATGAACTCACTTCCCTAACTTTCCTATTTGTTAAACTTCTATTATGAATTTGCCCTGCCAATTGTAGATAAATCTATGTTCTAAACTTTGGAACATAAGTTCTAAACTATCGAACACAAGTTCTAAACTATCGAACAGGGTAAACGCATCAAACTTTTTACCTTTTAACATATAGATATTAATGTTG
>ERZ1023617.521-NODE-521-length-13784-cov-29.452546_pt1 | contig 13784 bp, 10 predicted proteins | sample MGYA00380328_ERZ1023617 | MGnify/ENA primary metagenome ERZ1023617 (study PRJEB33179, sample SAMN07448977) | human gut metagenome | biome: Human-gut; feature: Human associated habitat; material: Faeces | host: Homo sapiens | place: India: Bhopal | collected...
GCGCTTCGACGGACAGCAGGAGGGCACGGCGTATGCTATTGATATCGACCCAGAGAATGGGAAGATAGAGTGGGTGATAACCTTGGAGAATTTCCCAGGGGGAAATGTGTTTACACTCAGCTTCTCTCCAAACAAAAAATAACGTGAGTGTAAACCTAGATATAAAGAATCAGAATTACTTTATTTACTAAGATTTTATGGCAGAAAATATCAATATCAACCCTCGTACAGAGGAGTTGAAGACCGAGTTTAGCAACATGATTTGGAAGATGGCTACCAATCTGGTGCATGGAGGTAAGGTGAACCCTGTGCAGTTTATGGACTATACCCTGGGCGGTCTCTTCTACCGATTCATTTCCGAGAACATCACCGACTACTGCAACCAGCTGATGCGTGATGCTGGCGTGGAGAATGCCGACTATGCCCACATGAGCGATGAGATGGCGGAGAACGCACGACAGCAAATCATCAATGCCAAAGGCTTCTTTATCCTCCCTTCACAACTCTTCATCAATGTTGCGAACGCAGCCAAGAATAACACGGAGCTGAACACTACGCTGAGCAATAATTTCCGTGCCATTGAAAACAGTGCTGTAGGAAAACCGAGCGAGAACGACGTGAAGGGACTCTTCAATAACTTCAATACCAACGACCAAGGTCTGGGTGCTACCGTTGCCGAGCGCAACGAGTTGCTTACTACGCTCTTGGAGAGCATCCGAGACCTCAACTTCGACAAGTATATCGAGAGCGGCATCGACGTATTCGGTCTTTGCTACGAGCACCTCATCAAGATGTACGCCCTCAATTCGGGCACCAAGGGTGGCGAGTTCTATACCCCTGGCGATGTAAGCTATCTTTTGGCGATGATTGCTGCGGCAGGACGCCAGAGTGTCAACAAGGTGTATGACCCTGCCTGTGGCTCAGGCTCTTTGCTCTTGAACTTTATCCGTGTGGTGGGTGCCAAGAATGTAAAGGATGGTTTCTATGGTCAGGAAATCAACATGAAAACCTACAACCTCTGTCGTATGAACATGTTCTTGCACAATGTGAACTACGACCATTTTGACATTCAGAACGGCGACACCTTGAAAAATCCGCTGCACGAATGCGACGAGCCATTCGATGCCATCGTCTCCAACCCGCCATATTCCGTGCCTTGGGATGGTGATAGCGATGCCACGCTCATCAACGACCCTCGTTTTTCTCCTGCTGGCGTGCTCGCCCCAAGAAGCAAGGCTGACTTTGCCTTCACCATGCACATGCTCAGTTGGTTGAGTGCCGAAGGCACGGCTGCCATCGTAGAGTTCCCTGGTGTATTGTATCGTAGCGGTGCGGAGCAGAAGATACGTAAGTATTTGGTAAGCAATAACTTTGTGGATACCATCATTCAGATGCCACAGAATCTTTTCTTTGGTACTCCTATTGCCACTTGCCTCTTGATATTGAAGAAAAACAAGGCAGACAACCGAGTCTGCTTCATCGATGCCAGCAATGAGTTTATTCATGAAGGTAACAAGAACAAGCTTTCTCCCGAGAATATCTCAAAGATATACAACGCTTACATGAATAAGGAGGAGATTGCTTACTTCTCTCATGTGGTTACCATAGCCGATATTGCCGAGGAGGATTACAACCTTTCTGTCTCTACATACGTGGAGCAGGAGGACACTCGTGAAAAAATCGACATCACCGAGTTAAATACTCGTATCTCTAAGATTGTGGCAAGAGAGGAGCAGCTGAGAAAAGATATTGATGAGATAATATTGCAGTTGGAAGGAGGTGCAGCATGAAAAATCTTGGAACTTTGATTCAGGAGCTTTGCCCGGATGGAGTGGAGTTCGTGAAGTTGGGGGATGTTCTTGACTATGAACAACCAACGAAATACATTGTAAAATGTAAGGATTATCAGAATGAAGGTATGCCTGTTTTGACAGCAGGGCAAACTTTTATTCTTGGTTATACTGACGAAACAAATGGGATATTTGAGGCTTCTAAGGAAAATCCTGTTATCATTTTCGATGATTTCACTACATCCTTTCATTGGGTAGATTTTAACTTTAAAGTGAAAAGTTCTGCCATGAAAATGTTACGAGTTTTGAGTGAAAGAGAAGTCTCATTTAGGTTTGTATATTATGCCATGAAATGTATCAAATATCAATCCTTAGAGCACTCTCGCCAATGGATCTCCAAGTATTCGCAAATAGAAATCCCTCTTCCTCCTATAGAGGTGCAAACCGAGATAGTCCGCATCCTCGACAAGTTCACTTCGCTAGAAGCAGAACTAGAAGCAGAACTAAAAGCAGAGCTAGATTGTCGCAAGCGACAATACGAGTACTATCGTGACAAGCTGCTCTCATTCGATAATGAAGGGGGGCAAGAAGTAGAGTGGAAGAAAATGAGTGAAGTTTGCCTGAAGACTTCAAAAATTAATTGGAAACTTGTTGAAGGTGAGTATAAATATATTGACCTTTCATCTGTTGATAGAGACAATCACAAAATATCAGATTGTACTATTATCAATAAAGAAAATGCACCTAGCAGGGCTCAACAGGTTGTAAAAACTGGTGATATTCTTTTTGGTACAACAAGACCGACGCTTATGCGCTTTTGTTATATACCTAAAGAATATGATGGAGAAGTTTGTAGCACTGGGTATTGTGTGATTAGAGTTAATAACGAAATGATAAATTCTCATTTTGTATATCATTTTCTTTTTACACGGAAATTTCAAGAATATGTAGAAGGGCATCAAAAAGGGGCAAGTTATCCAGCCATATCTAATAAGGATGTTATGAGTTTTGAACTCCCTATTCCTTCTCTCTCAGAGCAAGAGCGAATAGCAAATATCCTCGACCGCTTCGAGTCCCTGACCACTTCCCTCCAGTCTGGTCTCCCTGCCGAAATCGCGGCACGCCGCCAGCAGTACGAGCACTACAGAGACAAGCTGCTTACCTTCAAGCGCAAGGGCGCAGCATAGTAGTGGGGATTACAAATCCCCTCCAACATTTACTTGGGATGAAATATAATAATTTTAAAAAATAGAAAACAATGGATACATTACTTAATTCTGCAACGTTTAGATTACAATATAATTTTCCACGTGATTATACAGCGAACGTGAAGATTTCACTATACAAGCGTGACAAAAGCTTTAAGCTCCGTTACTTGTATAAAGCAAGAGAATCAGATTATTATATCAATTATTCTGGAGTATCTTGTGAGTTTGGTCAGGATTCAATTAATATTGATGTTAATAGTGAACCAGAAAAACAATTTAAAGAAGTATGCTTTCATTGGTATCGCATGCAGGTGAATTCTGAGCATGACCCAGTAACAAAAGCATGGGGGATGAGTTGTGGCATTTTTAAAATGGGTTTACACATTTTGACTCCGTATGTATATGATACGTCAACTAATAGATTTACGCTTTATTTGAGATTTGAGAGTCAATTCGGTTATTTTGCAAAAGAGTTTTCTCGAATTTCTGCCCTGAATATATCAGAGGCAGATATGCCTTCTATGATGTTGTCCGTAACAAACAATTCGGTATCATTAAATAGGGTAATAGGTATGAATGGAATACAACCACAACTACAATTAGTCAAGATGTTGGATAACCCTGTGGAATTTATCAATATGACTCTTGGGGCTTATTTCGCATTCGAAAATCATCGAACACCTTTGTTTTAATCAACCTAAGTACAAAAATTATGCAAGCAAACGATATAGTTTCAGAGAACCCCCAGAGCACGGTGGTAGCCCAATACGAGCGTACCACCCCTCGTGCCGAGGCTTACCAAAGCGAGGCAGAGCTGGAGCAGGGGATGATAGTCCAGCTACAGCGACAGGGCTACGAGTATGCCCATATCCACCACGAGGACGAGTTGATACAGAACCTTCGCCTCCAGTTGGAGAAACTCAACGACTTCCACTTTTCCGACAACGAGTGGGAGCGTTTCTTCAAGGCGGAAATCGCCAACGAGGGCAAGGGTATTGTTGACAAGGCAGAGACCATTCAGCGTGACAATATCAAGGCTTTCACCCTCGACGATGGCACGCAGAAAAACATCTACCTCATCGACCAGCAAGACCCTCACCACAACTCCACCCAGGTAATCAATCAATACGAGGTAAGCGACGGCAAGCGACCAAACCGCTACGACGTGACCATCCTCGTGAACGGTCTGCCCTTGGTTCATATCGAACTGAAACGCCGAGGAGTGAGCCTGAAGGAAGCCTTCAACCAGATAAACCGTTACGGCAGGGAATCGTTCTGGGCAGGTTGCTCGCTCTACGAGTACGTACAGATTTTTGTGATTAGCAACGGCACGGAGACCAAGTACTATAGCAACACAACCCGTGACAGTCATATTCGAGAACAAGCCAAGCAGGGCAAGAAGCCACGACAGAAAACCTGCAACTCGTTTGAGTTTACCAGCTACTGGGCAGATGCCAAGAACAAGGTGCTCGGCGACTTGGAGGACTTTACAGCTACCTTCCTTACCCGCCACTCCCTGCTGAACATCCTCACCAAGTTTTGCGTCTTCACCGACCAAAAGATTCTGATGGTGATGCGCCCATACCAGATAGCTGCCACCGAAAAACTGCTCAACCAGATAGAGATAGCCCACAACGCCAAGCTCTACGGCACACGGGACGCTGGCGGCTACATCTGGCATACCACAGGCTCGGGTAAGACCCTCACCTCCTTCAAGGCGGCACAGCTCGCTTCCAAGCTGCCCTACATCGAAAAGGTATTGTTTGTGGTGGATAGAAAAGACCTCGACTACCAGACGATGAAGGAGTACGACCGATTCCAGAAGGGCGCTGCCAACGGCAACACCTCGACCAAGGAACTGGAAAAGCAACTGAACAACAGCAAGAGCCGCATCATCATCACCACCATACAGAAGCTGGCCAACTTCATCAAGAAGAACCCCGACCACGACATCTACCGAAAGGAGGTGGTCATGATATTCGACGAGTGCCATCGCTCGCAGTTTGGCGACATGCACACCGCCATCACCAAGCGATTCAAGAAATACTACCTCTTCGGCTTCACCGGCACGCCAATCTTCGTGGAGAACATCTCCGCTTCGAGCAAGGGTACGCTGAAAACCACCGAAGACGTGTTTGGCAAGCGTCTGCACGCCTACACCATCGTGGATGCCATCAGAGACCACAACGTGCTGAAATTCCGTGTGGCATACATCTCGACCATGAAGGAGAAGGAGAACGTGAAGGACGACCAAGTTTGGGGTATCGAGGAAGAGGAGGCGCTGAAGGACGACCGTCGCATCACCAACGTGGCACAATACATCCTGGAACACTTCGACCAGCAGACCAAGCGAGCCAGCAGCTACACCTTCAGCAAGCTCATCAACATCGAGGAAGTGGTGACCGACAAGAAGAAAAAGGTGGAGGAAGAGCGACAGAAGACACGACTCAGCGGATTCAACAGCATCTTCGCCGTGCAGAGCATCGACTTTGCCAAGCTCTACTACAACAAACTGAAAGAGCTACAGGCGGAGCAGCCCGAGAACAAGCGGCTCAAGGTAGCCACCATCTTCAGCTATGCGCCCAATGAGGAAGTAGCCGACGGCGAGGAAGACGAGGACAACGACTCCGCCGATGGACTCGACCAGAGCAGCCGAGACTTCCTGGAGGCAGCCATCAAGGACTACAACCTGATGTTCAACACCGCCTACGATACCTCTTCGGAAAAGTTCCCCAACTATTACAAGGACGTTTCGCAGCGCATGAAGAACCGAGAGATAGACCTGCTGATAGTGGTAAACATGTTCCTGACAGGATTCGACGCCACCACGCTCAACACGCTGTGGGTGGATAAGAACCTGCGCTACCACGGATTGCTGCAAGCCTACAGCCGCACCAACCGCATCCTGAACTCGGTAAAGACCTACGGCAACATCGTATGCTTCCGCAACCTGGAGGATGCCACCAATAAGTGTCTCGCCCTCTTCGGCGACCCTTCCGCCAAGGGCGTGAGCATCCTGCGCCCATTTGAAGACTACTTCGATGGCTACGACGAGGTGACGGAAAACGAGAACGGTGAGGAGAGACAGGAGCACGTGAAAGGCTATACCGAATATCTCGAAGAGCTGAGAGAGTTGGCACAGCCAGGCGAGATGCCGCTAACCGATGCAGACAAGAAGCAATTTATCAAGCTCTTCGGCGGCATCCTGAAGATAAGGAACCTGCTTACCAGCTTCGACCAGTTTGCCGAGCAAGACCCCCTCAGCGAGCGAGACCTGCAGGACTATACGAGCATCTATCTCTCGCTGAGAGACTGGGCAAAGGAGAACGCAGAGAGCGGCGACAAGACCAACATCAACGACGACATCGAGTTTGAGATGGAGCTGGTAAAGCAAGTGGAGGTGAATATCGACTACATCCTCTTCCTCGTGCAGCAGATGCAGGGCGACCGTGCCGACATCGCCGAGCTGACTATCCAAATCAACAAGGCAATCGACTCCAGCCCAGACTTGCGAGACAAGAAAGACCTCATCAACCGATTCATCGAGAGTCTGACACCGGATAGCGAGGTTACCGACAAATGGAAGGAATACGTGGATGCAGAGAAGCGCAAGGAGTTTGAGCGCATCGTGAACGAGGAGCACCTGAAGGAAGGCCCCGCCAAGGAGTTCATAGAGACCGCCTGGGAGCGAGGTTACGTGCCAGAGGGTGGTTTGGAGTTGAACGCCATCATGCCACCTATCAATCCATTCGACCCGAACGCCAACCGAGAGGGCAAGCTGCAAAAGGTACTTGGTAGAATCAAGGGCTTTTTCGGCAAGTTCTTCGAGATAGCAGGAGGAGATTTTTAAAATGATAACCAACTAACAATAAATAACAAAAACAAACAGAACGCAAGCTCCGCCCAGCAGAATACTACGCTCTCGCTGGGAGGGTTTGCGTGTTGCTTGATAATCCGTAATATAATGAAGAAGAGTATAAATGAGATAAGTGATGAAGAATTCGTACAACAACTTATAGTAAAACTGGATAATCTACTAGCCGAAGCAGGTTCTGTGTATAACAGTCCACCTCCTTTACCTGGAAAAGAAGAAAGATGTTATGAAAGTTATATATCCTGGGCAGAGAATTTTATTGATGATTATGGTGGCATCATGGCGTGCGAAGCACCCCAACGTTCTCCAGAAGCAGTAGAAGAACAGAAGCATGATATACAATATCATCTACATAAGTTGATAGATGAGGTAATGAATGTGAATGATTATGATCGTGTTTTGGTGATTAGAGCGCTCTTGGAGCGTTTTAATCGTATAGATGAGCATATCATAGAAGTAGAATTGCCAAGAGTAGATGAACATCTAAATTCACTTGATGAATACAGAAAATTCAAACAGGCGAAGCTTCTAGATACAAAGAAAGTGACCGATGTTCAGTTTGCTCATGCCATAGACCTTCTTTTGTTGGAAATAGATAATAAGGGTCGCTATATCTTTGAGAGTAAGTCTCATTGGATAGCCGTGTTTAGGGTGGCTGCTGATATGCATTTGATAGGTGATAATGACTATCAGGGGTTTGATAATTGGATTCATCGCATTCACCCCAAGCACCTCAGAATAGATTTCACGTCTAAAACCCTAAAGCCCATGACTACACACTGCTATTTTCAACCATTCGACAAATGGGAATTTCAGCCATTGAAGAATGAAACGAAACGTCCTTATGACAAGATGGTAACTGTAGTTGTCAGGCTTAAAAAACTGCTGGAATAGGAAAAAAAAGTAAGAAATTAGCACTAAGTTTTAACCCGAAAAATAACCTTATAACCCATAAAATAACCCAATGGTTATTAGCTTGGAGGCTACCAAAATAAACCCTATCTTTGCACCCGTAATCAGACGAGTAAAGTCTGGTTGCGGGCGTTTTTTGTTTATAGGAATCCGGTACCGTTCCTGAAACTGAAATTTGGCGAATATCTCGCAGCCCAACCCTTTAACATGATATATTGATATGTTAGGAAAAGCTTATGTGTTTTATCATCCGCAGTATGGCGGATTGAGAGTAGTGCGCAGCGACGAGGGATTGTTCTTTTGCATCGAGGACCTGGTTGCCATCACAGATATCGGCAGAGATACATTGTTCCCGGTATTAGCCGACACGGAGGGGAAAGTGGTAGAAATGTATGTGGAAGAGCTAACAATAAGAGTTCCGAAGGATTTTACACATCGTTTGTTTTTCGGTGAATTCTTTGGCAATGCTGACAAGGTGGAGCGAAAAGGTGGAATAGCTTCGAGAAGTATGATATTCGTAGATTCTCAGGTGGTGAGAGATATGACCATAGACTGTTCGAAAGATCCTGAGCGCAAGTTGTTCTACAAGTGGGTCAAGGATTTTATCCAGCCTGTGATGGAGGACAAGGACTGCTGGTGGCGTTATGAATGTCTCATGATGAATAGCATCTATTATGACCCTCTGATAAAACCGATTGACATCCGATATGCTATCGATGGCCTGTATATCAACGGTATGAGAATCAACTGACATTATTCATCTTATAAACAAGTGGTTACAATCATGAAACAAGCAGCAAAGAAGCAGCTCCTCAACGCCCAGAAGGTGGACGGAGCCATCATCAGTGAAGAAAACGGTACCATCGCCTTCCGCAAGGCGCCATGGAACGATACCGAGGTTATCTGCGAACAGCCTAAGGTGATACCGGGCAGAATGGTATGCTCTGGCGAGAAGCGAGGCGACGAGTTCGACTTCAAGCCTTACGAGCGTACGGGCGAGAAGATCTTCGAGGAAATCTTCAAGACCAACCATGCCGTGGTGCGTACCACCAAGCGCACGGTGCAGGTGAACTATACCTTCAGCCGAGACCTGGACAAGCAGGACATGCTGCGCTACCTCAAGGCAGAGCACAAGGAACTGATTGCCGGATTCAAGGAGAATTTATAGTGATTAATGATTAATGATTAGTGATTAATGATTAGTGATTAATGATTAATAATTTAACATTTAATACTTAACACTCAAAATTAAAACGATGGAACATATTATAGCATATAATCCGTACAAGAATGGCAATATGGGGAGCGTAAGCTCCCAGCCACTCTCGGTCTACGACAAGACCATCGCTTATCCCTGGATGGCAGACCTGATAGCTGCCATCCGTGGGGGTAACGACGGACTGAAGAAGCAGCTGCCTTTCCGCTGCGCTCACTACTACCAGTTCCGGGACAACAGACGCTCGCAGAAGAACGCCGTGCCCGAAAGCTTCCTCTTCCAGACCACCATCGACGTGGACGACAAGGAATATGTGGACAAGGCGATAGAGAAGGCACGTGAGCTGAACTGCAGCGATACCATCTGGAAGGGAGCCCTGCTGCACCTGGAGTACTCTGCCCGCAAGAAGCTGCACATCGACATCCGCATGCCCGTAGGCATGACTATCGAGGAAACGCAGCGAGCCTATTGCGAGGCGCTGGGCGTGCCCTACGACGAGAGCTGCATCTCGCCAGAACGAATGCTCTTCATCACCGACAAGGAGTCGGAAATCTATCGCTCGCCCCATTGGTATGAGGTGCTGCCACAGGAAGAGCTGGAGAAGCGCAGACAAGCCTACCTGGACCGTGGATTGACGATTGACGGACGGGCTGGGAAAGTTAATAGTTTACAGTTAACAGTTAATAGTAATCATAAAGTTCAAAGTTCAAATTTCCAAGTTCAAAGTAAAGACCATGTTCAAGACCATCGACTTCCGGGCTCTGACAGCCATCACGCTGTTTCTTCTGGCTCTGCTATTCAGCCTGCCCAACCTTGTGATAGCAATGCTGCTCATGCTGCTCATCTCAGCCCTGCTGGAGCTCATCAGGATGCTGGGGCTGTGGCAACCGGCAAGAACCTCGCAGCCTTCGACCTCTTCCGCAATGCGGCTGGTCTGAAGGACGTAGACATCAACACCCCAGGCTCCCGCCACTCATCGCTCCTGGCAATCATGAGCGCAGGCGCATCGAGTGTGATGTCCGAAGACGAACTGAAGGCGGTGGTGGCACAGAAGATGCCTGCCTTCTCGCAGGAGCGTGACTGCCAGCAGCTCATCCACGACTTCTATGCGAAATATGGTGACAGTTCGAAGCCGATGTCGCAAGCCGTGATCCGCATCAATGCCCAGGCAGAAAAGTCGTCCCAGAAGGATGCCGTGTCGTTCAAGACCGTGAGTTCCGAGGGTTCCGAGGATGGCACGGATTCCAATGCGGAAGATGACAAAAACGTTCCGCCTCCGATGCCCGAACATCTCCCAAAACTCGTGGAGCTTCTGCTGTCGAAGACCCCGGACGTCTATAAGCCTGCCGTGGCTCACGCCATCTTCCCGCCACTTGCCACACACCTCTGCAAGACCACCTTTAAATATATTGACAATGTGGAGCACGAGGCTACCCTGATGTGCTGTCTGCTGGCGGGCACGGGCGCAGGCAAGAACTGTGTGCAGATGCCCATCAACATGATTATGGAGGACATCAGACAGCGCGACCGTGAGAACCTGAACCGGGAGAAGGAATGGAAAGACGAGGTGACACGCAAGGGTGCCAACAAGGATAAGCGCAAGCGTCCGGAAAACCTCATCATCCAGGAGATAGACGCCGATATGACCAACCCTGCCTTCGTGATGCGCACGGCAGAGGCACAGGAACATTTCCTCTATACATCGCTCAACGAGATAGACCAGTTCGATGCCCTCAAGGGGCAGGGCAACCAGCAGTTCAAGATCATGTGCCTTGCCTTCGACCCGGGCAACCAATACGGTCAGACGCGCGTGGGTACATCGAGCGTCACCGAGCGCATCACCATCCGGTTCAACTGGAATGCATCGACCACCGTTCAGCTGGGGCAGCGATATTTCTCAAAAGTGCTCACCGACGGACCTATCAGCCGCATCAACTTCTGTACCATCCCAGAGCGGGAAATCGGTGCCGAAATGCCTGTGTACGGCGAATACGACGATGCCTTCAGAGAGGCGCTCAGACCGTACATAGAGAATCTGTGCAAGGCGTCGGGTAGGATAGACTGCGCTGAGGCTTTCGCCCTGGCAGAAAAGTTGAAGGAGGAGAACGCCGACTTTTCGCGCATGTCGCAAAACAGGGTGTTCGAGAATCTTTCCTTCCGTGGCAACGTGATTGCCTTCCTCAAGGCTTGCGTGCTATACGTGGCAAACGGCTGCAAATGGGAACCCGAAATAGAAGAGTTCATCAGATGGAGCGAGAGCTACGACCTGTGGTGCAAGATGATTTTCTTTGGCACCGGCATAGCCAAGGCTAATGAGGTAGGAGAGAAATCGAGCAAGCGAGGACCTACCAACCTGCTGCAGCAATTGCCTGACACCTTTACCTACGCGCAGGCTGAGATGGTGCGCCTGCAGAACGAGTTCGGCAAGAAGGGTACGGCGATGATGCTGAGAAACTGGGTGAACCGCCATTACATCGAGAAAATTCCTCCGAAGGGAGCAAATGCCGACGGTGGTGACAGAAAGCAGGGTGGAAAGGTGTTCAGTATTCAGTTATTCAGTTTTAAGAAGCTATTATATCGTTCTGACGGACTCGACCTGAGAGGTTGCAACGTTTAACAGTTTTGAAAAAACTTAACACTTAACATTCAGACAAAATGGAAATAGTATTAAAGCGTATTGCTAAAAAAAGAACTTATACCATAGGCAGACTCTATCTGCTGACCGATGCAAGCGTAAAGCGCATCTCGCTGCCCGGCAAGAAGAAAGACGATAAGAGTACATTGGTCCATACCTTTGACAGCCAGCTGCTATCCAAGGATACATATCTCTGCGATACCATGGAGCCAACATGGCGCAATCTGTTGGGTATCAAGCTGAAGCCAGAGGAAGTGGATGCCCGCTATAGCCGCACGAGCGGCAAGAAGGCTCGTAAGATACCTGGCCATACGGCCATTCCTGAGGGTACTTATCCTGTGGTCATATCGTATTCTCCAAGATTCAAGCGTTGGCTGCCATTGCTGGTGGGTGTGCCGAATTTCGAGGGCATCCGCATCCATGCCGGCAATTATCCTGACGACACGCAAGGCTGCATCCTCGTTGGGGAGAACAAGCTCGAGGGCATGGTGGTGGACTCCCGCATCTGGCTGCAGCGACTCATCAACGCCATGACAGAGGCTCGCGACCGAGGCGAAGGTATCTGGATCACGATAATCTAAGTAAGATTATCTTATAGAAAGAAAAGGGGATGGATTTCACCTGTTATTAAGGTGTATCCATCCCTGATTTTATTTAAAAATCATTAAAAATATGCGCTGATACCTGCATCCTAACAATAAAATGTGTACCTTTGTAGAGATATATACAACTAGAAAATCAATAACTTAAACTTATTCGAATCATGAAGAAAATTTTAACGCTGACTTTTGCTGCTCTTCTCGCAACATCTGCATTTTCGCAGAAAAGCGAAACGTTGCTGGAGCGTAACCAATTGACCAAAACTCCTCCTATGGGATGGATGACCTGGAACCTCTTCAAGGGGGACATCAGTGAACAGCTTATCAAGGAAACGGCTGATGCCATGGTAGAACAGGGATTCCGCGATGCAGGGTATGAATACATCTTTATCGATGACTTGTGGCAGGGGGGAAGAGACCGACACAACAACATCATCCCTGACCCTAAGAAATTCCCTAACGGCATCAAGGCGCTTGCCGATTATGTTCACTCCAAGGGCTTGAAACTGGGAATTTATTCTGACGCTGCCCAGCTTACCTGCGGCGGATGGACTGCCAGCTACGGATTCGAAGAGCAGGATGCACGCACCTTTGCTTCCTGGGGCATCGACTATCTGAAATATGATTACTGCAATGCTCCGGAGGATAGCGCTACTGCCCGCCGCCGATACCGTGCGATGGCTGAAGCGCTGAGCAAGTCGGGCAGGAACATCGTGCTCGGTATCTGCGAGTGGGGTCAGCGCAACTGCGAGGAGTGGTGCGAGGAAGTGGGTGGTTCGCTATGGAGAACCAGCTACGACGTAAGAGATATGTGGAAAGATATCGTCAAGCAGGGCGGTATGGGTATTCTTGACATCGTGAATGTTACTGCTCCGCTTGCCAAGGACGTGCGCCACGGTCAGTGGCCGGACATGGATATGCTGGTAGTGGGACTGAACGGCAAGGGCGGACCATCCAGCGATTTGGGTGGCGTAGGCTGCAACTATACTGAGTATCAGACTCAGATGAGCATGTGGTGCATGATGTCGTCGGTCTTGGCTTTGAGCAACGATCTACGCCAGCTTTCGCCTGAAGACAAGCGCATTCTCCTGAACAAGGAGATGATTGCCATCGACCAGGATGCATTGGGCAAGGCTGCCGAGAGAAAGGTGAACGAGAAGGATTATCAGATATTTGTACGTCCGTTGGCTGATGGTTCTCATGCCGTTGCCATTCTTAACAGCAGTGACAAGCCAATCCAAGTGCTGGCTGATTTCAAGCAGTTGAGACTGAACGGCAAGTATCTGGTAAGAGATGTCTGGCAGCATCGCGATATAGCCAGGAAGGCAAACCGATGGAAGGGCAAGGTGACTGCCCACGAAACCAAGGTTTTCGTGTTGAAATAAAACAAAAGGAGGGTGTGCCATTCAGAATGACACACCCTCAACATTTATACTTATCTTTTTGTTATCTCAAAGAAAATTACTTCTTGTTGATAGCGAGGTCGATAGCTACAGCGATAGCTACAGTAGCACCTACCATTGGGTTGTTACCCATACCGAGGAAGCCCA